>OBMA010001295.1_pt1 | contig 15295 bp, 13 predicted proteins | sample 1539141 | NCBI WGS metagenome assembly OBMA01 (sample SAMEA3991484, study PRJEB22521) | metagenome | biome: anthropogenic terrestrial biome; feature: sewage plant; material: raw primary sludge | place: Sweden | collected 2012-09-26 | reverse complement strand
TTGAGTGCACCTTCCAAGGCTACTGGATAACTAAAACCGCGACCCAGATAGAGGAAATTATGCGCATAAGTAAAGACCTTGCTTAAATCTGCAATTTTTCGATTTAATTTAAGGACCTCTTTCATCTTTTCAGGGATGGCACCCAACTCATGTACAATATGTAGATAGTCTTTATTACTTATTGTCTGTTTCTCTTTGGCTAATGCCAATGCAAGCATTGTTAGTACTGTTACCTGACCGGTAAACGCCTTTGTTGAAGCAACACCGATCTCAGGACCAACATGAATGTAGGAACCTGTATCTGTAGCGCGTGGTATGCTGGAGCCAATTGCATTGCATATACCATATATAAATGCGCCCTTTTCTTTAGCTAATTGTACAGCAGCCAATGTATCTGCAGTTTCGCCACTCTGCGATATGGCAATAACCACATCGTCTTTGTTGATTACAGGATTCCGATAACGGAATTCTGAAGCATACTCTACTTCAACAGGTATACGACACAAACTTTCAAGAATCTGACGACCGATAAGTCCGGCATGCCATGAGGTTCCGCATGCTACGATAATAAATCGTTTGGCATTGATTAGTTGTTTCTTATAATCAATAACAGCACTGAGTACTACATTATCAGAATCAACATTAACACGACCACGCATACAGTTTGTTATGCACTCCGGTTGCTCAAAGATTTCCTTCAACATAAAATGAGGATATCCACCTTTTTCGATTTGGCCAAGATTAATATCAACAGTCTGTATCTCAGGATTGAGTTCGCGATTATGAATATTTACGACCTTCAAATCTTCTCCAAGACGAAGGACTGCAATGCTACCATCATCCAAATACACCACCTTGTCTGTGTACTCTACAATTGGACTTGCATCCGAACCAAGGAAAAACTCATTATCTCCAATACCTATTACTAATGGGCTACTTTTACGAGCAGCTATAATCTGGCTAGGATCATTTTTATCCAGCAAGGCTATCGCATAAGCACCAATAACCTCATGCAGAGCCAACTGCACAGCTGTGAGCAGATCTACATTCTTTTTAATCTGAATATATTCGATGAGTTGTACTAAGACTTCAGTATCCGTATCAGAACGAAACTGAACGCCATTCGCCATTAGACGCTGTTTTAAAACAGCATAATTCTCAATGATACCATTATGTATCAATGCGAGATTCTTTGTTGAAGAATAATGTGGATGGGCATTGACAGAAGATGGCTCTCCGTGAGTAGCCCAACGTGTATGAGCAATACCGACAGTGCCTGAGGTATTTTTATCAGAGCTATAAGTCAACAAATTTGCCACCTTACCTTTTGTCTTATATACATTCAGATTACCATTGTCATTTATCAAAGCGACACCTGCACTATCATAACCTCTGTATTCAAGGCGTTTCAATCCTTTAATTAGGATCGGGAAAGCATTCTGACTACCAATATAACCAACAATTCCACACATAAGCTATTTATCTTAATACATTTACAAGCAACGACGCGATAGAAATAAGAATACTCGTTGCAGAGAACCATAAGGTTGTCATGCTACCAATATCAGAGTTCTGAGCCTTAGCTTTATTGGGTTCTACATAAAGAACATCATTCTGTTGAAGATAGAAATAAGGAGAATTAACTAAACCTGCATCATTGAGGTTCAACTTATAAATATGCTTCTGACCTGTAATATCTTCACGAATAAGTTTTACATTATCTCTACGACCATATATAGTCAAATCACCAGCCTGAGCAAGGGCCTCTAATATATTAATTTTCTCGTTACTTACAACAAATGTTGCAGGACGTGTAACTTCACCGATAACGGAGACCTTGAAGTTTGTCATTCTGACACAAACAATGGGATTCTCACTTTTACTCATATAAGGAATGATCTTATCGTGAACTAACGACTCTGCCTGAGATTTTGTCAGACCACCTACATGGATCTTTCCTACAACAGGAAAATCAACATTTCCCTCATTATCAACTAAATAGTTCTGAACTAGAGGCTGAGAATAAGTTGAACGATTACCCTGAGTCATTGGATTAGGTACTGTAAGATTAAATGGTATAGCAGCATCTTGATCAGTAGTTGAAACAGTAATTGTAAGAAGATCTTTAGGCATTATACGAGCATCATACAAGACCTTAGAACTATCAAGATTTACAACATCACTATTTTGGAAATAAGCTACATTCTTTGAGCTAGAGCAACTATTTAAAAACATCAAAATAACCAATGCGGCTACCGATAATGATAAACTTTTGAATATTGTCATATTACTATATATTTTACGCCGTGCAAAATTAATTCTATTTTTTGATATTGGCAAATATTTCATTGATTAATTACCATATTAACTTTATTTGGAATAAATAGGAATAAAAAATGGCATCATGTATAAATAAACACATGATGCCATTATTATTAAATATTTATAGATTTATTTTTTAAAATATCTATTATAAAGACCTTGGAAACCACTTCCATGACGAGCTTCGTCTTTAGCCATTTCATGAACAGTATCATGAGTTGCATCCATACCTTTAGCCTTGGCATTCTTCGCTATTCTGAATTTATCAGCACAAGCGCCAGACTCAGCCGCCATGCGTTTTTCAAGATTTGTCTTAGTATCCCATACCACATCACCTAATAACTCTGCAAATTTAGAAGCATGCTCAGCCTCTTCAAAAGCATAGCGTTTGAATGCTTCAGCTATCTCAGGATATCCTTCACGATCAGCCTGACGACTCATAGCTAGATACATACCTACCTCACCACATTCTCCAGAGAAGTGTGCATTAAGATCTTTAATCATTTCTTCATCAGCACCTTCTGCGCGAGCAGCGCCAAGGGTATGAACTGTTGGAAACGATAGTTCCCCATCATCTTTCAGCTCAGAGAACTTACTTTGGGGAGCTTTACATATAGGACATTTCTCTGGAGCTTCTGTTCCTTCATAAACATAGCCACAAACAGCACAAATAAATTTCTTCTTCATTTTTTCTGATTTAATTATTTAATATATTTTTTTCTTTACGCTGACATTCAGCACAAATTCCGCGGTAATACAATTGTGTATCAATAACAAGATTACCATTCACCTCACGTGATTGTGATAATACTGGTACTGGTTCATCAAACAAATCAATTACCATTCCACAACGTTCACAAAGAAAATGAACATGAGGACGCATATCGCCATCATAACAGACTCTTCTTTCATCAATTGTCAACATCTGAGCTGCATGATGATCAGCAAACAGACGCAAGGTGTTATAAACCGTTGTTCTGCTCAACGTGGTTATCTTTTTTTCTAAAGCTATAAATATTTCATCAACAGTAGGATGAGTTCGATGATTCAAAAGATAATCCATAATAGCTAATCTTTGCACTGACGGACGAATACCGCTATTCACAAGAATATTATAAGCTTCGCTTTCTTTCATTTTTTACAATATTGTTATAATTACAAATGCAAAAATAAACAAACTTTTTATTAGGACAATAATCTTTCATAATTATTACGTCATTTTTAACAATTTTAATACAGCCCACTATTTTAACATTACAATGATTCAATTTATGTTATGTTTTAATTCTAATAGATGGATTCTTGATAAAAATATGCTAATTTTGCAAAGGCTAACAAAAAGACATATAAATATGTACCGAGACAACAAAAAAGAAGAGTTTCCCATAGTGGATGAAAATGGTAACATAACAGGTTGTGCCACTAGAGAAGAATGCCACAGCGGCAGCATGCTACTTCATCCAGTAGTCCATTTACATGTATTTAATTCTAAGGGAGAACTATATCTACAGAAACGTCCTGATTGGAAAGATATACAACCTGGTATGTGGGACACTTCTGTAGGAGGACATATAGACTTAGGTGAAAACGTGGATGCAGCCCTTAAGCGGGAAAGTCGTGAAGAACTTGGTATCATAGATTATAATCCAATATCTCTAGGACATTATGTTTTTGAATCAAAAAGAGAAAAGGAATTGGTATATGTCAATAAAACCGTGTATGACGGTGAGGTAAATCCAGACCGTGATGAGCTGAATGGTGGACGATTTTGGACTATTGACGAAATAGACAATAACTTAGGAAAGAATATTTTCACACCGAATTTTGAAAATGAGTACAAGAAGTTTTTCTTAAAATAAGATGCGCATCATAACTGTCACTCAATTAAGGCGGTCTTCAATAACAAAGATTTCAAAGATAAAACAAAACGCCTAAAAAGACGTTATTATTATAGGTAACTATTAATTTATCAAGGATTTAAAATGAAAAAGAAATATTTATTTTTGCTTGTTGCATTGATCCTGTCAGCAATACCTTTTAATGTATTCGCCGACGATGTACCAACAATCAGCCCGAGCATCGTATTCACTAACACAGATGGTAATAATGAAGGGACAGACACAACAGCTTCCGCTCCCCTAGTAGCCTCATTCCATGCGAACGTGAAGAATTTAGGATTATATACACCTATCTACGAATGGAGGTTCTATGTGCCAGGTAGTTCTGATAGTCCATATCTTGTAAGATATACCGAGGATACTGACTATACATTCACGACCTCGGGTACCTTCAATATTGTATTGTATGCAACATTTGTTCAAGGTAAAGATACTGTTGCCTATACTGCAGATTACTGGAAAGAAAATAAGCCCATGTCTGTAACTATATCCCAAAGCAAGATGGATGTTCCAAATGCCTTTTCTCCTAATGGTGACGGTATCAACGATATTTTTAAAGTGAAAGATGGTTATCAGTCACTAACGGAATTCCATGCTTATATTTTTAATCGTTGGGGACAAAAGCTATATGAATGGAGTGATCCTGCCGGAGGATGGGATGGTACATTCAATGGCCATGAGGCAAAACAAGGGGTATATTTTGTATTAATTAAAGCAAAAGGTGCCGACGGAATTCAGTATAACATAAAACGTGACGTCAATCTGTTAAGAGGGTACACCGAAAACAACTCGTCGTCAAGTAATTCTTCATCGAAATAACAATTGATATTTATGAATCGTGAAGACGAAAAAATAAATGTGTGGGGAGCAAGAGTACACAATCTTAAAAATGTGGACGTTGAAATCCCCAGAAATAGCTTAACAGTAGTAACAGGTCTTAGTGGTTCGGGGAAGTCATCTCTTGCCTTTGATACAATTTTTGCCGAAGGGCAACGCAGATATATCGAAACCTTTTCTGCATACGCACGCAATTTTCTCGGCGGCCTTGAACGGCCTGATGTAGATAAGATTACAGGTTTGAGCCCCGTCATAAGCATAGAACAGAAGACGACAAATAAGAACCCCCGTTCTACGGTCGGAACTGTAACGGAAATATATGATTACATGCGACTTTTGTTTGCACGTGCCGGTACTGCCTACAGTTATGCGACTGGTGAGAAGATGGTAAAATATACAGAAGAGAAGGTCTTGGATATGATTCTTGAAGATTACAACGACCAACGTATTTTCATACTCTCCCCATTGGTAAGAAGTCGTAAAGGTCATTATCGAGAACTTTTCGAAAGTATGAGACGTAAAGGTTATCTTTACGTGCGCATTGACGGTGTTATTACCGAAATAACCAGAGGAATGAAGGTGGATCGATATAAGAACCACGATATTGAGGTAGTGATAGATAAACTTGCTGTCAATGCAAAAGATAAAGAACGCCTTAAGAAGAGTGTAGATATAGCAATGAAACAGGGCGATGGTCTTATCATGATTTATGATGCAGAGACAAAACTTCTGAAACATTATAGTCGTCGTCTGATGTGTCCGTCAACGGGTATTGCCTACAAAGATCCTGCCCCAAACAATTTCTCTTTCAATTCGCCACAAGGAGCCTGTCAACGATGTAAAGGTCTTGGAGTCATTAACGAGATAGATCTATCAAAGGTTGTCCCTGATCGTTTTATATCTATACATGAAGGAGCAATCGTTCCATTGGGCAAATACAAAAACCAGATGATCTTCTGGCAAATAGCAGCTCTGCTAGAAAAATACGAATGCACACTTAAAACGCCCATCAATGACATACCGGAAGACGCTTTAAATGAGATCCTCTATGGTTCATTAGAGAATGTCAGGATCAAAGCAGAGATTGTCCATACCTCAAGCGATTACTTCGTGGCATTTGACGGTGTCATAAAATACTTGCACAGCGTTATTGAGAATGATGACTCTGCAAGCGGTCAAAAATGGGCTGATCAGTTTTTAGCCACCTGCGAATGCCCGGAATGTCACGGGCAACGACTAAACAAAGAAGCTCTATCATTCAAGATATGGGACAAGAACATAGCAGAACTCGCAGCTATGGACATTACAGACCTGCGCCAATGGCTTGATGAGGTTGAAGAACATCTTGACAGCAAGCAAAAAAAAATCGCCGCAGAGATTATCAAAGAGCTACGTACTAGAATAGACTTTTTGTTGAACGTAGGTCTCAATTATCTATCACTTAACAGACAAGCATCCTCTCTTTCCGGTGGTGAAAGCCAACGAATACGACTAGCTACTCAGATAGGCTCACAACTTGTAAATGTACTTTATATTTTAGACGAGCCAAGCATCGGACTACATCAGCGCGATAACGAGCGACTAATCAATTCTCTTAAAGAACTAAGAGATATAGGAAACTCAATTATTGTGGTGGAACACGATAAAGATATGATGTTGAATGCAGACTATGTTGTAGATCTTGGCCCAAAAGCAGGACGACTAGGTGGTGAAATAGTGTTCCAAGGTACGCCAGAAGAGATGCTCAAGAAGCATACTCTTACCAGCCAATATCTTAATGGGGAAACGAAAATAGAAATTCCCGAAAAGAGAAGAAAAGGCAACGGAAAGAATATAACGATACGAGGGGCTAAAGGAAATAATCTTAAAAATGTAGATGTTACTTTCCCACTAGGAGAGCTAATTGTGATAACAGGCGTTAGCGGATCAGGGAAGTCGACACTTATCAATGAAACGCTGCACCCAATATTAAGTCATCATTTTTATCGATCGCTCAAAAAGGCTCTGGCTTATGACAAGATAGAAGGTATCGAGAATATCGACAAAGTGGTGGATGTCGATCAGTCACCCCTAGGACGAACACCTCGTTCTAACCCTGCTACATATACTGGAGTTTTTTCTGATATCAGAGAATTGTTTGTTAACCTTCCGGAAGCAAAGATTCGTGGTTACAAACCAGGACGTTTCTCCTTTAATGTAAAAGGAGGACGCTGTGAGGAATGTGGTGGAAACGGTTACAAGACTATTGAAATGAACTTTCTTCCCGACGTGATGATTCCCTGTGAGATCTGCCACGGCAAACGTTATAACCGCGAAACACTTGAAGTACGATTTAAGGGTAAAAGTATTGCGGACGTTCTCGACATGACAATCAATCAAGCTGTGGATTTTTTTGACAATCAGCCTAATATCCTTCAGAAGATAAAGGTTCTTCAAGAAGTCGGTTTGGGATATATAAAATTAGGTCAACCATCAACAACGCTTAGCGGAGGAGAGAGTCAACGAGTGAAATTATCCACAGAATTAAGCAAACGGGATACAGGAAAGACTTTATATATTCTTGATGAACCGACAACAGGTCTTCACTTTGAAGATATACGAATATTAATGGATGTTCTCAACCGGCTTGTGGACAGAGGGAATACAGTTATTATAATAGAACATAACCTCGATGTTATCAAAATGGCAGACCATATTATAGACATGGGACCGGAAGGTGGTAGAAATGGTGGTAGCGTTCTTTCTGTGGGAACTCCTGAAGAAGTAGCGCAAAGTAATCTAGGTTACACGCCTAGATTCCTTGCTAAAGAGTTATTATAAAATAAGATTGCCATATGTAATGTAACAAATACAACACATATGGCAATCTCTACGAATATCTTCTAATCAGTTCAGATGATACCAATCATTCATCTTCTCCATTTCTCGCATCAACGGCAGCAGCTCTAACACGACTAAGTGTCTCTGGAGTCATCTGAAGGTAACTGGCAATATACACCAGAGGGGCACGCAGAAACAATTCAGGCTGTAGTTGCATTAGTCTTCGATAACGCTCCTGAGCTGTTTCAAATCTAACCAAATCCGCATGGATCTGCGATATGATGAGTGACTCTTCAAGAATTTTTCTATAAAGAATCTCAATATTTACATTCTTAACCGAAGCCTGTTCCAATTCCACACGTGGTAATCCGTACAATATCGTTGTTTCAAGAGCCTCAATCTGTAATCTCGTAGGTTGCTGTTTAAATAGACTTTCGATACACATAACTATATTATTCTCATAAGTAAGATATTCGGTCACCTCTCGGCCATTCTTAAAATAGAACTGGCGTACCAAACCTTTTGATATGAAATAAATATACTTACAAGTATCACCCTCTTTCAGAATGATATCACCCTTAGAATATCTCATCGGAACGAGCAATCTCTCCATCGTATCCAATTCCTCTGGAGTTAGTGTACGATATCTGCGAGCTAACTCTCGGGCCACATCTCTAGTTACTACATTATTAACCATAAAATCCTCCTTTCAAATAAAAATTAATCTAATTTTAAAACTGCAAGAAAAGCTTTCTGAGGAACCTCTACATTACCAATTTGTTTCATCTTCTTCTTTCCGCGTTTCTGTTTCTCTAGAAGTTTGCGCTTTCTACTAACATCACCACCATAACATTTTGCGGTAACATCCTTACGCACACACTTGATAGTTTCTCTCGCTACAATCTTAGAACCGACTGCAGCCTGAATTGCAATATCAAACTGTTGTCGCGGTATAAGTTCCTTCAGTTTCTCGCACATTCTTCTACCAAATGTCACGGCGTTATCCTGATGCGTAAGAGTAGACAAAGCATCTACAGGTTCACCATTAAGCAGGATATCAAGTTTTGCGAGCTTTGAAGGGCGGAAACCTGCCAAGTGATAATCAAACGAAGCATATCCTTTAGATATACTTTTCAACTTATCATAAAAGTCGATAACTATCTCACCTAAAGGTAACATAAAATGGATTTCCACTCTATTACCTGTGATATATTCCTGATTAACAAGTTCTCCACGTTTGCTCAGACACAATGTCATTATGGGGCCAATGAAGGATGTATTGGTAATGACTGTAGCCTTGATATAAGGCTCTTCAATACGTTCTATCATGGTGAAGTCAGGAAGTCCTGATGGATTGTGAACCTCTTTCACTTCGCCCTGTTTATCATATACCATATAAGATACGTTCGGCACTGTTGTGATTACATCCATGTTGAACTCACGGTCCAATCTCTCCTGAACAATCTCCATGTGTAAAAGTCCCAAGAAGCCGCATCTAAAACCAAATCCCAAAGCCACCGATGATTCTGGAAAGAATGTAAGAGAGGCATCATTAAGCTGGAGTTTCTCAAGTGAAGAACGGAGATTTTCAAAATCGTCTGTTTCTATCGGATAGACACCAGCAAACACCATAGGCTTCACCTCCTCAAATCCAGAGATTGCCTTGCTGCAAGGACGATCCACATGTGTAATCGTATCACCGACCTTTACCTCATTACTATCTTTAATACCGCTGATAATATAGCCAACATCACCGGTATGAAGTTCTTTACGAGGTATCATATCCATCTTCAGTATTCCTACTTCATCGGCTTCATATTCCATGCCTGTATTAAAGAACTTCACCTTATCTCCTTTATGGATAGTTCCGTTTATGACTTTGAAATACGCGATAATGCCACGAAACGAATTGAATACAGAATCAAAGATTAAAGCCTGTAATGGAGCATTATCGTCACCCACAGGGCAAGGAACCTTTTCTACTACAGCTTTAAGGATCTCGGGGATACCTTCACCTGTTTTACCACTGGCTCTGATAATATCCTCATGCTTACACCCTATGAGTTCGACTATTTCGTCTTCCACTTCATCTGGCATAGCACTCGGCATATCAATTTTATTGATTACTGGAATTATTTCTAGATCATGTTCAATAGCCATATACAGGTTAGATATGGTCTGAGCCTGAACACCTTGTGTAGCATCAACTACGAGTAAAGCTCCTTCACATGCAGCTATGCTTCTTGATACTTCATACGAGAAATCCACATGTCCCGGGGTATCAATCAGATTGAGGATATACTTCTCATTATTGAGGGTATATTCCATCTGTATAGCATGACTTTTAATTGTTATGCCACGTTCTCGCTCCAGATCCATATCATCAAGCATCTGACCTTCTGTCACCTTTATTGTTTTGGTATACTCTAAAAGTCTATCAGCAAGTGTTGATTTGCCGTGATCGATATGGGCTATAATGCAGAAATTTCTAATATGATTCATTATCACTCTTTATTTTAATCGCAACAGTTGCGAAGATAGTAAAAAAAAACGTTGAAAGCACGATTTTTAGCACTACCAACGTATTCTCAATGTTTTGATTTTATTATTTTCAAATTAATATTTTATATTCTCTGTAATTTTTTCTTTCACTGAGCAATCAGTTAAGTCTGAGATACAGTTTTTCATTTTCTTTGGTAGTTTATCAAGAACACGATATCCTTATTCTCCTCTCTTAAAGTGCTTTCCAAATTTCACCTGTAATAGCACCTGCTTTTTTCGACAACATACTATGTTCCTTTAAACATTTGCAAAATTAGCACTATTTTATTTATTATCCAAATAATCGGCAAATATTTTTGCAGCAGTCTCTATCATTTTAGGACATGGACGTTTCGCATAATATTGGGGGGTACGCTCGGAAGCTTCAGACGAAAGTGGTGTATTTTTCTTTAACCCGAGCAACTCTGCACATATTAAGGAGCCTGTCTGCTCCTTGAATTTTGCAGCTAACTGTTGTACAACAGCATAATTGTGGCTTTTCGCTATTCGATCACTAGCCTCTATGCTTCCACAATCCATTCCTGCCAAGATAAACATTCCACATGCAGCTCCACAAGTTTCTCTCATTCTTCCGATACCACCGCCAAAACCGGCACTGAGCCTCATGGCCTGCTCTTCTGTAAATCCATATAAATCAGCAAAAGCGACAGTAATGGCCTGAGAACAGTTACATCCACTATTAAAAAGTTGAACTGCTTTTTCTATTCGTTCTTTATTATTCATTTTTCGATATTATTTGCAAAGTTAGCAAAAAAAGTGTAACTTCGCATGCTGAATAAAAAAAGAAATAAAATATGAAGAAGATATTAATAGTTTTTACATTGTTGGTACTGACGGCATGCCAGGAAAGTCTTGAAGATCGGTGTGCACGTGAAGCCAAAGAATACACAAAAAAGAATTGCCCTGCACCTGCTGGGGAGAATATAATAGTTGATAGCATGTCTTTCGAAAAAGCTACTCATACATTATGTTATTATTATTCGCTAACAGGAAAGATTGATGATAAAAACATTGTTGAAAAGGCGTCTCCAAAAATGCAACAGCAACTACTTTCTGCAATTAAGAATGCTACGAACATGAAGACATATAAGGATCAGGGATATTCTTTCAAGTACACCTACTATTCCTCAATAGAAAAGAACAAGATACTATACACGCATACTTTTACAAAAAGCGACTATAAATAGTAAAAAGCATCCTACTAATGTGGGATGCTTTTTATTATTTTATCATACATGTATACTCTTACCTATACCTGTTTTTCTAATTCTTCTATAGCTCTACAAAGCTGATCCGGGCAACTTGTTTTTTTACCACCGCAGCAAACACCATCTAGCTTTTGCTTAATTTCTTGGAGTTTCATACCTGTAACCAGCTTACTTATTCCTTGAAGATTTCCGTTACAACCACCGATAAAATTGACATGTCTTAAAATATCATGTTCATCAGCCTCCAATTCAATAAACTGGCTACATGTGCCATGAGTTCTATAAAAGAGCTTTCGCTTACTCGCCATCTTCAGAAGGCTTCATATTGGTGTAAACGTTCTGCACGTCATCATCATCTTCAAGCAGATCAACCATCTTTTCGATAGTTTCCCGCTGTTCCTGATTAACCTCTTTAAGATCATTTGGTATTCTTGTGAACTCAACGCCAGTTACCTCAAATCCATTACCCTCAAGATATTTCTGTATTTCATTGAAACTTTTAGGATCACCGTAGATAGTAATCTCTCCAGCTTCTTCATCGAAATCATAATCCTCGTCTACTCCGTAGTCAATAAGTTCAAGAATAAGATCATCCATGCTAGTGTCATCTTTCTTTTTAAAGGTGAAAACACATTTATGGTCGAACAGAAATGCCAAAGAACCCATTGTTCCCATATTACCACTGAACTTATTGAATATAGCGCGGACATTAGCCACTGTACGAGTATTATTATCCGTTGCTGTCTCAACAAAAACAGCGACTCCGTGAGGTCCATATCCCTCATAGGTCATCTCTTTAAAATCGCTCTGGTCTTTACCCATTGCATTTTTGATTGCACGATTGACATTGTCATTCGGCATATTCTCACGTTTTGCATTCTGGATAATAGCGCGCAGATGTGGGTTATTCTCCGGATCAGGACCACCGTTTTTAACTGCAATTGCAATCTGTTTTCCGATCTTCGTAAATGTACGGGCCATGTGACCCCATCTCTTTAATTTTGTTGCCTTACGGTATTCAAATGCTCTTCCCATTGGAGTAATTTTTATTTTATGATTAAATTCTTTACCTTACTATATAAACCAGAGTTTTATCTGAGTTCTGCACCAAGATTCTTTTTGAGGTTCTCCACTAATTTCTTCATGATTGCATCAATACGGGCATCATTAAGTGTAGCACTCTCATCTTGAAGAATGAAGTTGACTGCATAGCTTTTTTTATCCTCCGGTAAGTTTTTACCTTCATAGACATCAAATAGCTCAACGCTCTTCAACAGTTTTTTCTCTGTTCTTCTAGCTACTTCTTCAATAGCAGAGAACTGTATATTCTTATCAAGAAGCAGAGCCAAGTCACGACTGACAGCTGGATATTTACTAATTTCTGCATAAGAAACGACATTCTTTCGTATCGCCTTCATCAACAGTGTCCAGTTCATATCAGCAAAATATACATCGACATCTATATCCATAGTCTTCAGTACTTTTTTACTTACAATACCCATCTGAACGAGCATTTTACCTCCACGATTTTCCACCACTAATGATTTTGAGAAGATATTGTTGTCACCTTCTTTTATAATCATTGTCCCTGGTGTGACACCGACACGACGAAGCACGTTTTCGACACAGGCCTTCAGTTCAAAGAAGTTACTATTCTCATCAGGGTGAGTCCAGGAACCGCTAATGCGCTTACCGGTAATCCACATACCTAGATGATAATCTTCGCTATAAGGAGCAAGAGCTTTCTCTGCGTTACGAGCTTCACCATTGTAATAGTAGCAGTTGCCAAACTCAAAAAATCTCAGATCTGAATTCTTACGGTTGACATTATGAGCTATGCTCTCAAGACCACCAAACAACAACGATTGACGCATGACGTTAAGATCGGTACTCAGCGGATTCATCAACCTTACACAACTTGATTCAGCGTACTTATCCAATTCTGAATAATATGCACCTTTAGTCAATGAATTATTTAATATTTCATTATATCCACATCCAACCAACTGTTCTGCTACAAGATTTTCCAACTTCTGTTTGTGATCAGCTTCACCTTTTATAACCAGACTGCTCTTCAGGGTTGTAGGAATCTCTACATTATTATATCCATATATACGAAGAATATCTTCCACGACATCACAAGGACGTTGTACATCTACACGATATGCAGGGACAATGAGATCCAGTCCATCCTGATTCTCGTTTTCGATAGCCATGTCAAGAGTCTTGCAAATTTCGATAATGGTCTGTTTGGGAATATCTTTTCCTATAATAGTATTCACGTAATCATATTTCAGATAGACCTTTGAGCCATTGATAGGTTCAGGATAAACATCCTTAATCTGCATTGAGACTTTTCCTCCTGCAAGTTTTTTGCAAAGAATAGCTGCCTGTTGTAGTGCGTAAATCACGCCATTAGGATCAATTCCACGTTCAAAGCGGAATGATGCGTCAGTACTCAAACCGTGGCGACGAGCACTCTTACGTATCCATGTTGGATGGAAATAAGCACTCTCAAGCACTACATTTCTTGTTGTTTCGTAAGTACCGCTACCCTTTCCTCCAAAGACACCTGCGATACACATGGGTTCTTCCTCATTGCATATTGCCAGGTCACGGTCTCCAAGCTTATGTTCTACTCCGTCAAGAGTAACAAAAGAAGTTCCAGGTTCTTGAGACTTCACGATTATATGATGTCCTTTGACCATATCTCCATCGAAACAGTGAAGAGGCTGACCGTAAGCCATCATGATATAATTGGTAATATCAACAATATTATTAATAGGGCGCAGACCTATGGTGCGCAACTTTGCCTGCATCCACTCGGGGCTTTCCTTAACCTCGCAATCGGTAATGCTTACACAAGCGTAACGTTTACAGGCTTCTGTATTCTCGATTGTAACATCCACAGGAAATTCTTCATTATCCACACTATATTCCGAACAGTCTGGACGATGAAGTGAGGTCTCATAACCATTACGAACTAACCATGCATAAAGATCACGAGCCACTCCATAATGCGATAAAGCATCAGCTCTATTGGCTGTAATATCCACTTCAATTACATAATCGCTTTCTAAATTATAATATTCAGCGGCAGGAGTACCTACCACAGCGTCTTCTGGCAGAACTATAATACCTGCATGGTCTGTACCGACTCCGATTTCGTCTTCCGCACAAATCATTCCAAAGCTGTCTACTCCACGAAGTTTAGATTTTTTGATAACAAACTCTTTATCACTGTCATAGAGCACACATCCCAAATCTGCAACAATTACCTTCTGACCGACAGCAACATTCGGAGCTCCACAAACAATTTGTTGTGGCTCATTGCGCCCAAGATCTACTGTTGTAACATGAAGATGGCCTGAATTAGGATGAACATCGCAGGTAAGAACTTTACCAACATAAAGACCTTTCAGGCCGCCCTTAACACTTTGTACTTCTTCGAGAGCGTCAACTTCGAGACCTGTTGATGTAAGTGCATCAGCCACTTGCTGTGCTGTCAGGTCAAAATCTACGTACTCTTTGAGCCACTTATAAGAAATATTCATTATAATGATACTTTAAAGTTCTGAAATTGTGCGCAAAATTACTAAAAATCTGCAACATACACAAGAATTTCAATACAATAGTTATTTATTTTTT
>OBMA010001293.1_pt1 | contig 15304 bp, 14 predicted proteins | sample 1539141 | NCBI WGS metagenome assembly OBMA01 (sample SAMEA3991484, study PRJEB22521) | metagenome | biome: anthropogenic terrestrial biome; feature: sewage plant; material: raw primary sludge | place: Sweden | collected 2012-09-26 | reverse complement strand
ATCAAATTCATCATAACAGCATAAATATTTCTGTCTAAGAACACGTCATTCCCTCGTGAAATAATATTATAAAAGAATGAGTATGTTGTAAATGAAACCGTACCTCCGCTATTTGTAGTGTAGTCAAGGGGATTGGTGACCGTTGATAGTGACCAATTTTGAATGTTACGTCTAGAGTCATCCATTATTCCAAAGAATTCGCTAATTCTATTATATAGAGTTACTGCATCATTGAAAATAAATTTAGACGCATTTTCTTTATAAAATTCATTAATTCTAGTTGATGACTTCACATTAGAAGTTCCGTATTTTTTCGATACTTCATCTTCAGGTAAAGTATTAAAAACGTCTGAGTTAATCACCAAGTCAAATTCTTCTTTTTTTATAAGATTTTGAGGGTTAAACGTAGTGGATGATGTATAATCGCCTGCATTAAGTTTAGAGGCAAAGTGAGAAAATCTAACATCTTTTTTCGCAGCTTCAATTAGTTGAGATAAAGAGTTATTAAATTCAACTTTCACTTTCTTATTTGAAAACACACGTAACCGTTCTAATGCTTCGATAATGAACACTTTATTGTCATTAATCCAATCATAATTAAGGGATTGTGCTGCTTCATTTAAATTTTTAGCAATAACTTCTGTAAAAATGAAAGCACGGTCTTCTTTAGACAAGAATGGAACAAATCGTTCTAATCCTTCAAAAGAGAAATCATCTTTGATTTTATCAAACACATATTGTGAAATATCATCAACTGTATCTTGTTGGAAGTGAAAATCTCTAACCATAAAATTGCCATTTTCAATAGACTTGTTATAACCAGATATTACATTTTTAATAGGAACATCTTCAGGTAATACCTTAAAATCCCACTTATCACGCTCGGCTAACTCAAGTAGCTGCACGTTATATTCTGTCAAAATATCCAAATACGCTTCTTTAGTATATGAAGATAAAGCACCAACTAGTGTTTTGTTATTATCCCAGTCCAAATTGTAAAGACTAATGGTAATACAATAAGCTGTTAGTCCTGGCTTTGAATTAGTTTCAAAACATCTATCATATGGGTTATAATAAAATTTAGCTGTAGCTTTATACTTATTGTCGCGGAAAAGGGGAGATATGGCTTTAACTGCATCCTCTAGATTGCTGTAAATAAAAGAGTGCCAATAATCATTTAATCTTGGAAGATGTAGAAAACGATTTTCTTCACATTTTTCCAACAAATCATCAAAAAGAGACACATTTTCTACATCTTCTTTAAAATTAGCTTCCTTGTTGCTTTTCTTAGTTCTTTTTTCTGGTGTTATTTTAATCATTGTAATTCTTCTTTCTTTTTGTTTTTATTTTTTTACATCTTAATTATATTAAGTGTTTTGATAAAATTGAATAAATAAAAAAAGACTTGTAATAAGTCTTTTAGAAAAACATTCAACTAAAAAGTCAATTCTAATTGACCGTCTACTTCTTTGAATAAACCAGATTCTAAATCTTTCAAATAGAATCTATCAATAAATCCAGCAAGTGGGTCTTTCACTGAGCTAACCTCAACTTCATATGATTTAGTGGAGTCTGAGACTGTAAATACGTGAACACTACCAAAGCCTAATGAGTCATTTTTGTGTTCCGCAATATTAAGTCCCGTTGCTGATACTAATTCAGCCAATTCCATAGAAATAAGTTCTTCGATTACGATTTTTGTCCTCGTCTTTGCCATTGTTTTTTTCCTTCTTTCAATGTGATATTATTTTATCTATTTTAATTATAGACATATAAAATATAAATACTAAAAAAGGCTAACAAATATTAACCTTTTTTTAATTTATCTTAATTTATTATAAAATTCTGATACTTGATAATAGACATTAAATATAGATTCTTTTCTCTGTATAATTCTATGACTAGTCTTATCAACCCAATAATAGTCATATTCATCACTTAGAGAATATATATACTTCTCAATAAACTCATCATTCATATTACCTGTTAATACAGCAGTTTGAAACAGCCTAGTCAATGCCTGCAATTCTGAAACAAAATTATCTTTGTCAATATGAGACATATCACGTTTAAACTCGTCAATTGTGTAGATAATATTAAACATTTGTAGTGCAGATGTTCTATTTATTAGCGGATTACAACTATCAAAGCGAAGTTGCTTATATAAACGTTTATTCACAAACTCTTCTGTTAAAAAGTTAAGAGAATACCCAAAATCTTTAATTTTATAAGGCGAAATCCGTTCTATTTGTTTATAGAATAAATTTTCCATTTCTTTATCTGATAAAGAAACATATTTTAGTGATAATGAATTCTCCATAATATTAATTAAAGGAGAACTGTTTTTTTCTGGATTTAGCCCATTCAAATTAATAGATAACTCAGAAAACATTTCATCAACTACTTCAGAAACAGATTTACGTAACTCTTTATAATTATCTTTTCTTAATTTAATAAAGTTATCATTATTATTAATAAAATCAAAGACCAATCCAGATTCTCTATCAAATAGAGTCTTATTATTTTCTTCAAGCAAATAAAATAACAAACTTCCTTTAATTGGTAGAGCATAGATTCCTACTTCATTATATGAAAACTCAACAGCTTTGCGGCTATAAGAGTCAAACATAAGTGTTGGGAAATAAATATCAACACTATGATATCCTAATTTGCCTTTATTAGCATAAGTCTCTTCTATTTTAGATATTAATATATCAGATATGCTTTCTGAATAAAAGGGTAGGTCGTTTTTTAAAAGACCTAAATTCAGATTATTTTCGTTATCAGTCTTAATCATTTTAAGACACCTCTTTCATATATTCTTTTTTTAATTTTACAACTTAATTATATAAAAAATAAAGACTCAAATCAAGCCTTTATTTAAAATAGATTTTATTTGAAGAAGTCAGATGCTGCATCATTAATCATCTTAGCTTCTGTTTTTGTTTTAGTGAAGGGGATTGTATGAACTTTACCAGTGATTGCTTTTGTTGGCACATATCCGAAGTAACGTGAGTCTGCTGAAATTGAACGGTGGTCTCCCAACACAAATACACATCCAGAAGGGACTTTACCCTTACCTTGGCTGATATTATTCCAGTCTTTACTTTTAGACAGTGTTTTGAGTGTCCAGGCATCACCACCGTCTACAGGAAAACCAGTAGCTTTTTTTTCTTCAGAACCAACAATGTTGTCATCTTTATTATCTTTAAGATATGGTTGGTTAACTTCTTTATTGTTAACAAAAAGTTTACCATCTTTGAATTCAACAGTGTCCCCAGCAACACCAATGACACGTTTGACAAAATACATATTTTTTGTGTTATCTTGTAATAACTTATCTAATCCCTTAGAATTAAAGATAATTACGTCACCTTGTTTGTAGTTTTTTGCCAGGCGGTTCACCAATACTTTGTTATGGTCTTCAAGTGTTGGCTGCATAGAGCCTCCTGAGATTTTAAAAGTATCAACACAAGTGCTACGGAGCCCGAAGATGACTAACCAAACCCCCAATACAATTGCTACATATTTTAATAAACCAATAATGTTCTTTTTACTATTCTCTGTCATATTACAGCTCCGTTTTTTTAATTTTCTTACTTTTCTTACTTTATTAAAATATTACCACATTTTTTCTTAATTGTCAAACAATTTGCAATATTCTTTTTGTTCTTAATTTAAATACAAAAAAGAAGACTATTTCTAGCCTTCTTGAACTTTCCATATTTCTGTAGTTGTCAAAGATGATGACGGATAATTATATACCTTTGTTTTTAATTTATATTCTGAACCAATATCAAGAGTCTTAGATGAATCTGAGGGTATTTTTATTACAGTTGTTGCAAACATTTTCCTTAATATAGGATTAGATGTTTCATAGCTATATACAATTCTATAACTATCAAATGAATATAGCTTAACCTTACGTAGGGAAATTAGCTTAGTTGATTCATAGCCATATTTATATATAACTAGTGAATTACTAGAATCCCTTGCGTGATAATAGTCTCTATAATTACCAGTTGGGTCTTTTTTGTTAATTAGTTTTGTATTCTCAAATATCTCTGCTTCTATAAATGCTAAAGCACAAATAGTTGCACATATTGCAAGGACTTCAACTATCAACATAAAGATTGAGGGAGTAATTGCTGCTGAAATTGCTATAGTTATGTTTATAACCGTAAATGTCTTTATCATCATCAACTGATAATCTTTAAAATCACAGCCTTTTACTATTAATCTGTTCAATTCATCATCATTTTCTGTTTTAAAAATAGAATCATCTGAAATCAAGTCAGAACGAGGGTAAGATGTTCTTTTTATTACAGTATTACTTTTCATAAAATCTCCTTATTTTATAATATCATATTCTAATTATAACACAGATTAAAATATATTTACTAAACATAAAGCCCCAATAAGCAATATAAATACAAACAAATTGAATCCGACAAATACTGTGAAACACCAGAACACCATAGCTAATGCTATAAATTTAGCCAAAAACCATACTGTTGCTCCTATCATTTTCAAAAACAAGGCAACAATAAATAAACATATAAGTAAACTAATCATATTAAATCCTCCGTTTAATTTTCTATTACTATTATAGCAAATAAAATAAAAACAACCTAAATTAATTGGTTGTTTTCTTAAATATTATTTTCTCTTATCTACGATAAGATTTTCTTTGATGAAATCTTCAAGGTTTTGGTCAACCTCAATAACTTCAACACCATCCCACAGTGACACGCGTCTAGGACAACTAATTGCTAAATCGCTGAAAATTTTAACAACGGCATCTAGAGATAAATTAGTTTCATATGGTGTCGTGGTGTAGTCAAAGAAATCTGACCAAAAGCAGCTTGAATGACTAAATGACACAGCATCAATTAGTGTTAGGTTTGTGTTATCTTTATCTCCATCAGGGACAAAGCTTCGTTCGTTTGAAGGTTTAATCTCTTCAAAGTCAAGTCTAATCCTTTTGTAAATTTCATTTTTAAACTCAAAAATCATCGTTTTTTCTTCTTTCTTTTTGTTTTTTTTTACACTATAATTATAGTGTAAAAAAAAAAAAATTAAAAAGAAAGAAGTGATTATTATGAGTTATGATTTTGGAGGAACTTATTTTGAGGATGCACAATTAGTATCAACGTACAAACAACCGTCTCTAGATTTATTGGAGCGAATTCACGTGACTCAAGACAAGTTCCGTAGTGAGACTGATTGTGATTATTCTATCGAGGTTAGCTCAATTAACAAAAGTAATTGTAAAATTACTAAATTAAAAGCAGAGAAATATCTCAGTGAGTTTATTTTAGGAACAGACTTTTCTGATAAGTTCTATGACCATTTTCACTCTACTGGATATAGAAAATCTTATTATTTGAAATTGGGTATTGCAAGTTGGGCAAAATTAAAACCAGTCTACGTAGCACTGTCTAAAGATAAGATTAGTTATAATAAAAGCCGTCACACTCGCAAGAAGGGTGAGAAATTATCTACATTTGCACCTTACGGGGTTGATTATTATCAATATAACAGTTTAAAGACTAGAAACTTTAAAACATTAACCGAAGCAAAGTCGTTTGCCAAGGGTATGATGTTCAAGAATAATAACACAGATATTCATAATGCTGTTATTTATAAAAGATTTGTTACGTCTGATAGATATTCAGAATATTTGTCTTATAAACTTAAAGTTGGAGCATTCACTTATGAATATAAAGGTGAACAAAAGACACAACCAACAACTGCAAGCAAGACCTTTAAATTTATGCCAACTTACTACTACTTAACTAAAATTAGCTATGGAGTTGGTGGATATTTATATCAATAGAAAGTGGTAAGGTTATGATAGTTAAATTGGCTGTTTCTAAAGCAGTTAGAGATATGATAGACTATGGGTACACGGTCATAAAGGCTAAAACAAACTTTGATACTCCACCAAGTAAAGAAGCATATCAAATAATAAAAGATATGTCTAAGTTTGATAACTTCTTCTTTTCATTCAGGGTTAATGAACTTGGATGTTTGGACTCAATGGATTGCAATTTAATGTACTGTGATGACGGTGCTGTTTTAACTTTAGACGTCCCAGATGATAAAACATTTTCATCAGGATATTATAACTTTTCAGATTTAATATATCAATTAGATTGTGCTGGAGAAGATGAGAAAGATGAAGATTACATCAAGTACCTATCAACAGAATGCCTGAAAGGTTCTATTTCAGATGAAGAACAAAGAAAATTGACGTGCGGGTTAGTCCAGGTTCTATTTGAAGAGATTCATCTAGACTGGATTAAATCAATCGAATACAATTAAAAGAAAAAGAGCTTAATTTAAAAGCTCTTTTCTTATTTAAACATATTCAATTCCAGTCAAATCTTCTATAACTGTAATAGCTGAGTGGAAGTTCTCACTTTCTAAGAATTCATAGGCATCCTTTAAAATAACAAGTCGAGCCTCTTTTAGCACATCTTCACTATGTTCTGTATGACGCACACTATCCTTATTTGAAGTGTGAATAATATCAATTGCTTCTTGTACGTACATCCATAAGTGTCCTCCATCACCTTTACTCTATTTCTCTTTAATTATATCAGAAATCTATAATAAAATCAAGTATAGACTATTCACTTTCGTCAACAAAGTCGATTTCAGAGATGATTATATCTCTTCTTAATCCAGTATCTTTACCCATAAATATCTCAGAGTTCTCAAATACAGCGGATTCATTTTCCTCATTCATAATCAGTCGTCTAAGTCTACGTGTATCTGGAGATACCATTGTTTCTTTTACTAGTTGAGCTGATAATTCACCTAATCCTTTATTACGGGAAATCTTAGTGATATTATTCTTATTCTTTTTAAGAAACTCTTCCTGGTCTTTATCATTATAAGAATAGACTTTCTTTCCATTTTTTAGTGTATTTACGAACAATGGTGTATCAATCCGATATACGTGTCCATTTCTTATTAAATCAGGAGTAAAGGTAAGTAAAGCCGTTATGATAAGATTAGAGATTGCAAATCCGTCGCTATCACTGTCATTGGCGATAATTAACTTACCATATTGCAGTTTACTCTCATCATAGTCTTCACCAATACCGCAACCAAGTGCTGCAAATAATGTAGTCAACTCGACATTCTGGCGTACCTTTTCTGCAGAGTTCTTTAATGTGTTGATTACTTTGCCACGTAAAGGCAAAATAGCTTGCCAATCCACATATCTTTGCATTTTCATAGTACCACCAGCACTATCCCCCTCTACAAGCCACAGTTCGCTGTCTAAGCCCTTATAGCGTGAAGGTGATAGTTTTTCACTAATCTTGCGTTGAATCTCCTTAGAGTTCAAATTGATGCGTGCTGCGGCTAATCTCTTGCGTTCCTCTGACCGTTCCAATGCTAATTTAATTACAGCTTTAATTTTATCAGCAGTTCTATCAAATTGTGCATCTGTTTCAGATACGGTTATATTATTTATTGCTGGTTTAGCTTCAGCAGAGGTGATTTCTCTTTTAGTTTGACCTGAGAACTTAGGGTCTGGCATAGTTATAGACAAAACCGCTATCAATCCTGGTAGGATATCACGTTGTTCTATTGTGTCCTTGGCAAGTTTAAGCTCTTTTGCTTTATTATTAATAGCCTTAGCAATACCAAACTTAAATCCAGTAGCAGGTGTTCCTAAATCAGGATTAGATACTTGGTTAGTGAATAGAACAATCTTAGATGTGTCTGAATTAGTCCAAGCAAATGAAATATCAGCTTTAATTTCCTTTTCAACTTTCCCTTCTGCTAAAATTGAAGAGCGAATGTTGTAAATTGGGGTAAGCAGTTCCTCACCTGATTTACTAATTGTATTTTGAACTAAACTTTCGATTCCTCCTGTTTCTTTCCAAGAGAAATTACGTTTACTTTTCTCAATTATTAAATTGAGTTCCAATCCTGGGTTTAAATAAGCCATCTGATGAAGAAATTCTTTTAATTCTTCAGTATCAATATTTATACTATCCCAGACATCAATTGACGGCAGCCAGTGCAACTTAGTACCGTGCTTTTCTTTATCTTCTTTAGGCAGCTTAACTTTAGGAAGTTCATTTTTAACTAAATCAGTTGTAGGGATACCTGGTTTTCCGTCTATAGTTGCAAAACTATCACTATATTTGTAGCCATCACGGTATACTTCCATTTTAAGCCAATCTGACGTTGCTAAGTTTGCTTTACCACCTACACCATTTTGAGATGTCCCTGAACTTCCACCAGAGCCAAATGCTTTACCTGTATTAGTTTTAGTTAATAGTGCACGTGACGTAATGCCCTTGAATTTAGTTGAATAATTGACAGGTAAACCACGTCCATTGTCTTCTACTGATAAAGACCCGTCCTTGTGGATAATTACATCAATCTTATCAGCTACACCAATAACAGCCTCGTCAACTGAGTTATTAATTATCTCAATAAGTGCGTGATATGGTGTAGCTGTAGAACCCAAATACATACTAGGCTTCAATCTTATATGTTCTAGTGCTTCTACAGTTGATACAGCACTATCATCATACTTATCAATCATTTCTTTTATATTTTTAGTCATATTGTATTCTCCTTATACGTCTATTTGAATTATAGCACAACTATTAATTTATTTTTCTAGATTTAATGAACCTCATTTTAGATAAGCGAATTAATTCAATTGTTAATTCTTCTGCAACCAATATAAACTCGTTTTGTAATTTATTAATCTCCACTTCTGATTGATTTACAAAATCATCAATACAATCTTGTTTACATTTACTTGCTTTAATATTAGTTAATATATTCTCTGATATTTCTAGATTACCTCTTGTTTCTCTAATCTTATCACTCAATCCTGGAAATAATATATCTGGAACTTCAATAACAGAGTTGTCATTAAGTGAATTTAATTCTATTTTATATTCAAGACATTTATTCTTCAATGAATAGACATATGCCGAACGGTCTGCTTTAATCTTCAGACCCTTTCTTATGTCCGAGTCTATAAGTCTTCGCTCTTTTAAATATATAGACTTAGTGTTTATATAACGGTGCATTGTTGAAAGTAGTTGAACACTATATGCGTTAATATCATCTCTTTGTTTTCTATAGGATGATATTTGATTGTTTATATATTGATACCTAAATGTCGCTGCTAGAGATAATATAGGAATAATAGATAATATGGTTGAGAATATTTTATCCATATATAATAAACCTCCTATTTATTTTTACTATTATATATTATAGTAATAAAAATATTTTTAGAAAAAATAAACAACAATCTATAATATAAATGTTTAGGAAAAATAATTGTAATTCAATTATTTTAATAATATGTTATAACTAATATATAAACAGGAGAAAAAACATATGGTTAAAAAGAAAAAAATGAGCAAGTCTGAAGAAATGCGTCATTATAAAGAAACATACGTAGACACAGATTTGGCTAAATTAATCAGAGGGGATGGATTAAGCTTTAGTAAATATGTAATTAAGCACAGAGCAATTCCAGACATTAGGGATGGTCTAATCCCTGTTCAACGACGTATTGCATACACTTTGGCATATGAGAATGTCCTCTCCAATAAAAATAGATATAAAACAAGTCGTGTTGAGGGTTTGATTATGAGGATTCACCCACACGGTTCTAGTTGGGGTTCAATTAATAGCTTATCTCAACCCTGGAATACACCTTTACCAATGATAGATATGGAAGGTAATATTGGTAGTATTCTTGGAGATGGAGCTGCTGCTGGACGTTATACAGAAATAAGACTTTCTAAGATTGGCGATAGATTTGTAAAGAAAATGACACCTGAGATTGTCGATTACAAGGATACATTTGATGGTGATTTCACGGAACCTGAAGTATTACCAGTTGATTTCCCGTCATTACTTATGAATTATCAGTCAGGTATTGCCGTTGGTATGACAACAGACGTACTCCCTAATAACCCACGCGAAGTATTGCTTGGCACAATTGAATACCTAAAGAATCCGTCTATAACAGTTGAAGAATTGATGAATACTATAAAAGGTCCAGATTTCATCACGGGCGGGATAATTTTAAACTCTGATGAGATTATAAATTACTATAATGGTGAGGCTGTTCGATTTAAAGTACGTGGTCGTGTTGTAAAGCATAAGAATCATATTTCTATAACAGAAGTGCCGTTCTCGTTAATTGCACAGATTGATAGTTGGACTGCTAAAGTTGCAGATATGATTCTAGAAAAGAAAATTAAAAATGCTAAATCAATTAAAGGCTACTCAGATGCCAATGGTATTAACATTGAGGTTGAAGTTAAACGTGGTTGTGATATAGATGCATTGGAACGTGAATTGTATTCTAAAACACGTTTAGAGGACACAGTTCGTGGTAGCTTCCTGGTTATTAAAAACGGAATTCCCAAAAACGTAGGCATTCTAGAATACTTAGAGTGCTGGTCAGATTTCCAGAATGATATTATAATCAGAGAACACAAAGCTATTAAAGCTAAAACCAATAACAGGCTTGAACAAGTTTCTTCTTTAATTAAAGCATTCCCAAATATTGATATTATCATAGATGTCATTAAGAACTCTAAATCAGAATCAGAAATGAAACATATACTTATGACTGGTGATTTAGGGAAAATTAAGCTTAAAACTAAAAAAGCAGAGTCTATTGTAAGTAAATTTGACTTTACTGAAGTTCAGGCATCATATATCTTGAATACTCGATTAATGAAACTTTCTAATCTAGATAAAAACGCATTAGTTAAAGAGTCTAAATCATTAGAAGCTACTCTTAATAAATGTAAGAAAATTATAACAAGCCCAGCAGAACGACGTAAGATGATTATTAAAGTTCAGACTGAATTGCTTGAAACAAAAGAATTTTCAGAAGAGTTATGGAAACGTAAGACGTCTTTAACAAATCAAGGCGAAACTAAAGTTGTGGTTGATAACACTCCTGATTCAGTTTCAGTATCTATTGATAAATTTGGACAATTGCTTGTTTTTGACAACACTGCAGATACACCAGAGTCATCTATTAAACGTTATGATACGGACACGGCTGATTCTATATTTGCTTTTTCAGCAGATGGTAATCTATATAGATTTAAACTAAAAGAGCTGAAAATAGCCAAGCCAACTGATGATGGTATAAGTTTATCGACATTAGGATTATTCTCAGCTAGTGAAGAAATGATTGATATGCAGTCTTCTGAATTAATTTTAGAATCAGCTGAAGATTCTGATGTAATTCAGATTACATCTAAAGGTATTGGTCGGATAATTAACACGTCAACTATTAAAACTAAACGTAAGAAATGTGTTGGAGCTAAATTAACAAAAGATGAGAAGATTATTTATTCATTAAATAAAACTAAGAAATATATTATATTAGTTTCTAATCTAAATAAAGTAAAGAAAATAGCTGTTTCTGATATTCCCACGGCTTCATCTAAAACAGTAAAAGGCAATATGCTTGCCAAACTAGATGACGGTGAGAAAATTGTAAAAGCGTACAACGTTTCAGCTGGGACAATTAAAGTTGCAGGTGAAACTGTTAAAGTTGCAGATATAAAGCTTTCTAAAACTAACACAAAATTACAAAAAATTAAATAACAAAAAAAGGACTAGAGTAATATCTAATCCTTTTTTATTTAATCATCACTTCCTAGTAAATTTAATAGGTTGATGAATAAGTTGATTGCATCCAATTCTAACTGTAATACTGAACCAATTGCAGCATAATAATCAGCGTTTTTCGGAGCTTTATTGTAAACATTTTCAATTTCTTTACTATCAACAGCAATAAGTATTGAGAATAGCAATGCCGAAACTAAACTGATGATTATATTAAATAGCGAGCTATGTAAGAATACCCCGATTAATGATACAACAATCAATGCAATTAAAGCATTAAAACAAAATCGCCCAAGTTTACTAAAATCATATTTAGAAAACCTACCAACTGCACTCATAGCAACAAGAACTGCAACTGTTGATAATAAAGCCGTCATAACGTCTTGCATAGAAAAGAACGGAACAATTAAACTAAGATATAGACCAAAAATGATACTAACTAATCCATATCCAGCAAAAGTTAGAGGGTTCTTCTTATTTGCCAGATACACGGTAAATCCTGACATAACTGTGATTATTGCTAAGAAAACAATAGAAAAGATAAACGGGTGCTTACCTAATTGAGCAAGAATAAGTGGAATCTTATCAATATAATTTGCAATTGTTATTGTAGTCGTCACCGCAACCGTAATCAATCCTATTGCTAGTAAAGCATAAACTTTTGAATAAAAGCTGTTTAATGTGTTTTCCATATTTAACCTTCTGTGCTTTTTACAGCACTTCTTTCTTTAATTTTTTTTTACTAATTAATTATAGTATGAATAATAAAAAAAAGCAAGAAGCTTTTTTTATTTATTCATTGATTCATTTTTTGAGCTTCTACTTCAACTTCAGAAACAGTCTTGTCCAATTCAATATATTTAGTGTTAATATCTTCTTTTAATTGAGACAATTCTTTTTCTGCATTTTTAGGGTCGATATTAAGGTCTTTCAACTCTTTTTCTGCATCACCTTTTCGTCTCTCTGCATCTTCAAGTTTTGTTTGTGCTCTAACCATAAGATTAGTCATTTTATCTACACGTTCTTTAATCTCTTCAATTTTACTATTCACGTTAACAGTACCTCCTGGGCTTACATTATAAAAGACAATATTGGAAATTACGAGTTTATTATTAGACATCTCAATTCCTTGTTCTTTTAATAGGGAATCATTTTCTTTTGAAATATCAGACTTCAAATCATCAATCTCTTTATTAAGTTTTTCTATTTCTAATTTAGATTTAATAATCCGATTGATAATTGTGCTTGCTTTATCAAATTTAGATAAATCATTACTAATATCTAGTGTTAATCTAGAAATCGAAGATAATGATACTTCTTTAGAAACAAAAGGCTTAATTAAATCAATTGTACGTGTAGTTTTGTTAAATTCAATAACAGCACGTTCAACACGTGACAGACTTGTCTCCATTTGAGAAAGCTCTCTAATCTTAATCTTAGAATCATCAATTTTACTCTTAGATTTGAGAATATCACTATTTTCTGTGATTGATACAGATGATTCTGTATATTTATTCAATAAATCGCTAATTTTTGCATATTTATTAGTTGCAACTTCTAATTCAAGTATAGTTTTAGGTGATTGCATTATTTTATTTTCACTTGTAGAAACAAATGTCTTAACCTTATCAATCCCGTCACTTAATTTAACAAGAGCTTCATATTTTTCTTTAGCTGAATTATATTTAGCTTCATTTTCGATTAGAGCTTTCTGTTCCAATTTAATCTGTTTTAATTTAAGTTCCGTATCTTCTATTTTATCTAAAGGTGTAATTTTAGACTCAATAGCTTTGATACCACTAGTTACTACTTTTTTTGAAGTTTCTAACTTGCGTCGTTCAGCTTCTAAACCTTTAATAGCAGAAAGGATGTATTGAGTTCCATAAAGTGAACCAATTATCTTAGCACGTTTAGCTGGTGTCTCGTGAATAAAGAAGCTACTATCCCCTTGCTTTAAGAAGTTAAGAGGAACTTTATCTTTCTGGTCTAATTTGAGATACGTAAGTCCAAAGATATTATGTACTTCTTCTAATCCACCTGTATTTGTTTCAGTGACTTTACCGTCAGTATATTTGATTACCCAGCCATTCTGTACTACTTTAAGTTTACCAGTTTTACCGAATTCAGTTTCAATTACACGTGTAACTGATGTTCCGTCCTCACGGATAAGTTCAACACTAGCACTATTAACACCAGTAGAACGTCTGATGAATGACTTACCATCACCTTTATTTTCCAAAGCCCAGTATACTGCTCTAAGGATAGATGATTTACCTTGAGAAGATTCACCTATAAGTAGATTAGAAGTGTCATCTAACTTAATATGAGTTTCCTTATGGGCTTCAAAATTCCGTAATACAATTTCTTTAATCTTATAGTTAATATTAGGGTCAATATCAACATCATCACCAATATCAGAGATTACTTCATCTGTTTTATCAATAGCAAGCTCTTTCACCACGGTAGAAACTTGACTTGATTTAGCAACTGAATCAATAATGTCATTTACTTTAGTTTTATCACCTACATCTACTTTAGAAATAATATTCTTAACATTTTGTAATTGTTTCTTAACACTAAGTTTATTCTGTTTAATAGAAAGGTCAAATATATCTTCTGATAATGGAGTATCAAGTTTAACTGCACGCATATCAATATTATTATCATCATCAATATGGATTAACACAACGTTAATATCTCGTTTTAATTCAGAAGGTGATGCGGAAACCTGCCCAAACGCACCTGGATTCCAAACAACACGTTTCCCGTCTTTACTTGAAACAGGCGAATCCTGTAAGTGGATATGTCCATTAAGAGTCAAGTCAGCTGTAGTAACTTCAGCAACGTCACGTGTATCAACCCAAGCCAAACCCTCTTGAAACTCACGTTCATAAACATTATTGTGATTCAAGTGAATTTTAACATCACCTAAATTATGTTTAGGAGTAAATGTCTTAGGGTCTACAACTCCGTCCATTTGACCAATCCAATATGGTGTGGCTGAAATAGCTAAAGTAGAACCGTTATGCAGTTTTAACAAGTATGGTTCTGTTTCATAGACAAGATTGATAAACTTTTGGTCAGATAGGAATCTAAGGGCACTACCCGACTCACCACGCCTAAAGTTAGTGTCGTGATTCCCTACAACTGATATAGTTGGTCTGTGATGAAGGAGAATCTTTGTGAGGTCTTCTTCTGTAATTGTACCAGAATCATATTCTGTACGTGCTTTATCAACATCATAAAAACCCCATACATCCATAAGACGTGTTAGGTATGAATTATCCAATCGAGGTACATCTGTCATATCTCCTGGATTAATATAAAGTTTAACATTATACTCATCTGCTATTTTGATGATTTCACGAACTTTATTAAATTCAGTCTCCTCATAGTCATCCAATCGAGTAGACGGAGCCTTAGAGTTGAAGTGAGGGTCTCCATAGAATAGTAGATTTGTACCACTATTCTTCCATTCTTTTGGGACTTTTTTATATACATCTTTAATATTCAAAGCTCAAGCCTCCATTTTTTTTATATATATAAACTATAACATATATAGAAAGTTTTGTCAAACAAATTACCATTCTTTTCTTATTAGAATTATTAGAATATTCTAATAATAAATTAACAGAATAATAAGTTTGTG
>OBMA010001292.1_pt1 | contig 15308 bp, 13 predicted proteins | sample 1539141 | NCBI WGS metagenome assembly OBMA01 (sample SAMEA3991484, study PRJEB22521) | metagenome | biome: anthropogenic terrestrial biome; feature: sewage plant; material: raw primary sludge | place: Sweden | collected 2012-09-26 | reverse complement strand
CACCATTCTGGGCGCGGTCACGCCCGTGCCCGATACGCTGTCGGAATACCAGTTTGCCGGCCTGCTGCGCGGTGCCCGCACCGAAGTGGCCGATGCCATGACCGTGCCGCTGCAAGTGCCCGCCAGCGCCGAAATCGTGCTGGAAGGCCACATCCACCCTGACCCCCACCACAAAAGCGGCTACCAGCATGCGCTGGAAGGCCCATATGGCGACCACACCGGCTACTACAACGAGTGCGCCGAGTTTCCCGTCTTCACCGTCGAGCGCATCACCCAGCGCAGCGATGCCATTTACCACAGCACCTACACCGGCAAGCCGCCGGACGAACCGGCCATGCTCGGGCTGGCGCTCAACGAGTTGTTTGTGCCGCTGTTGCAGCGCGCCTTCCCGGAGATCATTGATTTTTACCTGCCCCCCGAAGCCTGCAGCTACCGCATGGCCGTGGTCAGTATCAAAAAGGCCTACGCGGGCCACGCGCGGCGCGTAATGATGGGGGTGTGGAGCCACCTGCGCCAATTTCTCTACACCAAGTTTGTCGTCGTGGTCGATGAGGACATCGACGTGCGCTCATGGCCCGAGGTCATCTGGGCCATGACCACGCGCATGGACCCCGTGCGCGACACCATGCTGCTGGAAAACACACCGATTGATTACCTGGACTTTGCCTCGCCCGTGAGCGGCCTGGGCGGCAAGATGGGACTGGACGCCACGAACAAATGGCCGGGCGAAACCCAGCGTGAATGGGGCCGCACCATGGCCATGGATGCCCAGGTGGCGCAAAAAATGGCCGCGCTGGCCGAGCAACTGGGGCTATAAACTCCTGCCCCATGCTCTCTCCCCCACCCCCCTCTGATTGGATACTGCGCTGGCAACATCTGCTGGCCCCACACTGCACAGTGCTGGACTTGGCGTGCGGAGCCGGTCGCCATCTGCGCCATTTTGCGCAGCAGGGGCACCGGGTCACCGGGGTTGATCGCAACGCCGAGGCCCTGGCCCCCCTGGCCCACCTGGGCGAAGTGCTGCCCGCCGATTTGGAAAACGGCCCCTGGCCTTTGGCGCAGCGCCAGTTTGCTGCCGTCATCGTGACCAACTACCTCTGGCGGCCGCGCTGGCCCCAATTGCGTGACTGCCTGGCCCCAGGTGGGGTGCTGCTGTACGAAACCTTTGCCCATGGCCACGCCGCCTATGGACACCCCAGGCGGGCAGAATTTTTATTGCAGCCGGGGGAGTTGCTCAGCCTGTGTGCTGGCTGGCACATCGTGGCGTACGAGCATGGTGTGCTGACCAGCCCAGGTTCTGCACGGGTGGTACAGCGCATTGCCGCCGTGCGTCCCGCATCCGATGCAGCGGACACCCTACGGCCACTGCAAGCCGAATAACGATTTGACCAATTGTTTCGTCAGATTAATCATTGTTTTGCCATGAATGGCAAAAATCGACGAAAAAATACCCCCATTCAGATCACTAAAATGGCGGTTTTCTTCTCCCCTCGGCCTTTTTTTAGAATCGCAGAAATTTTTATGAGCACTCCCACCGTCGGCCTGCAAGGCAGCATCGTCGCCCTGATTACCCCCATGCTTGAAGACGGCAGCGTCGATTACCCCGCCCTGCGCAAGCTCATCGACTGGCACATTGCCGAAGGCACCGATTGCATTGGCGTGGTGGGCACCACCGGCGAATCGCCCACCGTGAACGTAGAAGAACATTGCGAAATCATTCGCGTGGCCGTCGAGCAAGCCGCCGGGCGCGTGCCCATCATGGCCGGTTGCGGTGGCAACAGCACGCGCGAAGCCATTGCCCTGGCGCAGTACGCCAAGCAAGTGGGGGCCGACAGCCAGCTGCAGGTGGTGCCCTACTACAACAAGCCCACCCAAGAAGGCATCTACCAGCACTACAAAGCCATTGCCGAGGCCGTAGGCGACCTGCCCATCGTGCTGTACAACGTGCCCGGGCGCACCGTCGCCGATATGCAGCCCGAAACCGTGCTGCGCCTGGCACAGATCGACAGCATCATTGGCGTGAAAGAAGCCACCGGCAACATTGAACGCGCCCAGTGGCTGATTCGTGAAGTGCCCGCCGGCTTTGGCGTGTACTCGGGCGACGACCCCACCGCCGTGGCCCTGATGCTGTGCGGCGGCCACGGCAATATCTCCGTGACGGCCAACGTGGCCCCCCGCCTGATGAGCCAGCTGTGCAAAGCCGCCATCGCCGGTGACCGCGACACCGCGATGGCCATTCAGCGCCGCCTGCTGCCCGTACACCGCAGCCTGTTTGTCGAATCCAACCCCATCCCCGTGAAATGGGCCGTGGCCCGCCTGGGCCACTGCGGTGCCACCATGCGCCTGCCGCTGACCCCGTTCACGGCGCAAAATCATGCGGTGGTGGAATCGGCTTTGCAAGGTGCTGGCTTGCTCTAAACTCGCGGTTTGCCATTTTTTAGTAAACGTGGCTGCCCATTGAAATCCCCTAGGACCTTACCCAAGGAAACTCGCGTGAAAGTGCAACACCCCCTTGCCCGTGCTGGCGTAATTGGCTTGGCGCTTGCCGTGTCGGCCTGCTCCGTCATTCAAGAAGACAAGATCGACTACAAAAGCGCTCAAAAAGCCAGCACCCTGGAAGTGCCGCCGGATTTGACCCAGCTGTCCAAAGACACGCGCTACACCACCACGCAAGACAAGTCGGTATCGGCCCTGGCGCTGCAAGCCGGACAAGCGCAGGTGCCCACGGTTGAGCGCTCGGCCCCCTTGCAAGTGGGTGATGTGCAAATTCTGCGTGAAGGCGACAAGCGCTGGCTGCTGGTGAATCGCCCCGTCGAGCAACTGTGGGAGCCCACCCGCGAGTTCTGGATTGACCATGGCTTTAACCTCGAACAGGAAAAGCCCGACCTGGGCATCCTGGAAACCGACTGGGCAGAAAACCGCGCCAAGCTGCCCCAGGACGTGATCCGCAAAACCCTGGGCAAGGTGTTCGACTCGTTGTACTCGACCAGCGAGCGCGATAAATTTCGCACCCGCTTAGAGCGCCGCGCCGACGGTAAGACCGAAATCTTCATCACCCACCGGGGCATGGAAGAGGTGTACAGCTCCAGCCAGAAAGACTCCACCGTCTGGCAACCGCGCGGTGCCGACCCGGAGCTGGAAACCGAATTTCTGCGCCGCCTGATGATCAAACTGGGCACCAGCGAAGAGCAATCCAAAGCCTTGATTGCTTCGGCCGCAGCCCAAGGTGGCAACACAACCAGCAGCGTCAAAATCATCACCGTCGCAGATGCCCCGGCCCTGGCGATGCAAGAGCCATTTGACCGCGCTTGGCGCATTGTGGGCGTGGCCCTGGATCGCACGGGCTTCACCGTGGAAGACCGCGACCGCAGCAAAGGGCTGTACTACGTGCGCTATGTGCAAGCCAACAAGGCCGAAACCACCAAGGAAAAACAAGGCTGGTTTGCCCGCAAGTTCAGCAGCAAGAAGCAAGCCGAAAACACCCCCCACCAATACCAAATTGCCGTGCGCAGCGAAGGCGCAAGCAGCCAAGTGCTGGTCTTGAATGCCCAGGGTCAGCCCGAAACCACCAAAGCGGCGCAAAACATTGTGCGGGTGCTGGCCGAAGACCTGAAGTAGTCCTCCAACCAACGGCGGCCACCACCGCTGGTGCCATCCCCAAACCAAAACCAAGACAAAACCGCTGCCTGGGCAGCGGTTTTTTTATTGGCCAGCGCCCAACACGCTGCCGGGCCGCAGCAATAAAAAAGCCTGCTTAAGCAAGCAGGCTTTTTTGTGGTGAGCGCGAATTACTTGGCGGCTTCGGTAGCGGCTTTGGCAGCAGTATCAGCAGCTTCTTTGGCAGCATCTGCAGCCTTGTCCAGGGCTTCTTTGGCAGCGTCAGCAGCAGCTTCTACTTTTTCGCCAGCCTCAGCAGCGGTGTCTTTGGCAGCATCGGCGGCATCCGTAGCAGCGGCTTGCGCTTTGTCGCCAGCTTCTTCAACAGCGGCAGTGGCAGCGGTTGCGGCCTGGCCAGCAGCTTCTTTGGCGGCATCAGTGGCTTCAACAGCAGCGTCTTTGGCAGCTTCAACGGCTTGCTCAACCGCAGGTGCGGGAGCAGGGGCAGCAGCTTCTTCTTTTTGACCGCAAGCGGTCAGGGCGAAAGCGGCAAGCAAGGAGGCCAGCAGGACGGATTTTTTCATGAAAAACACCTCTCAAAGGGATTGTTGTCAATAGAGCAAAACGCTAGTTCAGTGAGAAACCGGGTGCTACTGTAGCTGAATTTGATTTAACACAACCGAACCTATCGCCATTAACGATGCACTTGCCCATTCGGTTTACCCAAATTTAAAAATATTTTGCGTTTTGCCTGCTGCGCAGCACCAGCCTGTGCAGCGGGTGCAAAGAACCGAAGACTGGTACCTCATACCACTTGCCATCAATCGACCGCCAATGGCTGTCCGCAGTGCTATGGCTTTGACATGCAGCTTTACTCCAATCAAATGAAAGTAAATTAGAAAATAATTTCAAAAAATGCTTTGTTAAGTATGATCTATAACAGCAATGAATTGCGACCCTTCGCAATCGCATCCCTAGCTAGTAGGAGAGAGCACATGCAAGCCATTCAACGACCAACACTCGACCGTGCAGTCGTCCTGACGAAGGCCACCTTGAGTGCTGCCGAGCAACTGGGTTTGAACAATGCAGATTTGGCGGCTGTGATTGGCGTGAGCGAGCCAACCATATCGCGCATCAAAAACAGCAACCGAACTATTGCACCCGATTCCAAGGAAGGTGAACTGGCGCTGCTGCTGATCCGCGTTTTCCGCTCGCTCGATCCGCTAATCGGTGGCGATGAAGGCAAGCGAAAGATTTGGATGAACAGCTACAACAAAGCGCTGGTAGGTCAGCCCAATCAGTTGATCTGCAAGGCCGACGGTTTGGTGCGTACCCTGTCGTATTTAGATGGAATGCGTGCAGCATCATGAGGTCAGAAAGCTGGAACCCCAATTGGCTTGAGACGCACTGCATTGAGCTGAGCATGGATGGCGCGTGGCGCGGGGTAGAAACCCAGTACATCGCTGCCTCCATGAAACTGGTTGATACGCTGGAAGAGCAAGATGTGTTGGAGCAATTGCTGGAGGAAAGCAAGCCACCGATACCTCCAACACAGGTCAGCAAGCACTATTTGCTTTTAAGTCCTTTTCGCTACTTTCCACACCATAGCTCACGCTTTCGCCCAGGCCAGCAAAGTGGGCTGTGGTACGGATCATCAACCTTGGAGGGGGCCTGTTCTGAAATCGCCTACTGGCGCATGCGCTTCATTTTGGACAGTGTTGGCTTGTCCGGAGATGGCGCAGTCGTTACCGAGCACACGTTTTACCAAGCCACAGTACAAGGCAAAGCCATCAATTTGATGGAGGCACCCTGGGTCGATTTTGCGCATATTTGGAAGCATCCTTCAGACTACAGCGCAACCCACAAGCTCGCTGAAGCAGCCGTAAAAACAGGCATACAGTGGATTCAGTACGAGTCTGTTCGTGCGCCATCCTGCCCGCTGGCTGCAGTCCTCACGCCTGATGCTTTGCATGCAAGCAATGCAGAGATTGATCAATCTAAGCAGGAGTGGATTTGCAAGGCAACGCGCGATGCTGTGCTAATGCGCAGCAAAGACGGAAAACGCCAGTTCGAGTGGCACGAGTAGCTATAGCCGGTCAAGGCTGTGGCCCGCAGGTCGTGAAAGCGCAAGCCCTCGATCATGGAGCGGTCACGCAGCAGAGCAGTTTACGCAGATGCTTCCCAAATTCCCGCTGGAAAGGGTCGGGAAAAGCCGTAAAAACGAGGATAAAACCGGAAGCCTGACCAAAACAAAAGGGCTTACAGATTTCTCTATAAGCCCTTGAATTTAGTAATAATTTTATGGTGCGCGGGGGGGGACTCGAACCCCCACACCATTGCTGGCGTCAGGACCTAAACCTGGTGCGTCTACCAATTTCGCCACCCGCGCTTGGGCAGAATAAAAGCGGGCACAAGAACCCGCCTTTATCAGCTGCCAAGCCGACTATTGTAGTGGCGAAATACAAACCACCAGGGCTTAGTCCGCTCTTTTTTACTCCCCTGCGGCCGGTTGTGGGCGTTGCACACGAAACCAGGCTGCGTACATGGCCGGCAACGTCAAGAGCGTGAGCACCGTTGCCAACATCAATCCGCCCATGATCGCCACGGCCATCGGCCCCCAAAACACGCTGCGCGACAAGGGCACCATTGCCAGCACCGCCGCCGCTGCCGTCAAGGCAATGGGGCGCAGGCGACGCACGGCGGCTTCGACAATCGCATCCCAAGCGGGCACGCCCCGGGCGCGGTCGGTTTCGATCTGGTCGATCAGGATCACCGAGTTGCGCTGAATCATGCCCATCAGCGCCACCACCCCCAGCAGGGCGACAAAGCCAAATGGCCGATCAAGCACCAACAGCGCCGCCGCCACCCCGGCAATGCCCAGCGGGCCGGTGAGAAACACCAGCACCGCCCGGCTAAAGCTGTGCAGCTGCAGCATGAGCAAGGTAAAAACGAAAAACAGCATCACCGGCAGGCCCGCCGCAATGGCGCTGGCCCCTTTGGCGCTTTCTTCCACGGCCCCGGCCACTTCGATGCGGTAGCCCTGCAGGCCTTGTTCCTGCCAGCTGTGCTCCAGCGCCCGCAATTGCGGCAGCAACGCCTTGGTCACCGTCGCGCCCTGGATGCCCGCACGCACATCGCCCTGCACGGTAATGGCGTACTCACGCCCTTGGCGCCACAGCACCCCCGGCTCCCAGGCCAGCTGCGGCTGGGCAATTTGCGTGAGTGGGATGGCCTGGCCGCTGGCCGTGGGCACATAGGCTTGCTCCACAGCACCGATCTGGTTGCCCTCCTGGCGGGGTTGGCGCAGCACGATGTCGATGAGTTTGTCTCCCTCACGGTACTGGCCCACCGTGGTGCCACTGAACAAAATTTTGCTGGCCTGGGCAATCGACTGGCTGCTGACCCCCAACGCCCGGGCTTTGGTTTGATCGATCTCTAACTGCACGGCTTTGACGGCCTCGTTCCAGTTGTCGTTCACGCCACGCATATCGGGGTGGGCACGCAGCGCTTGCTTGACGGTATCGCCCAGAGTGCGCAGCTGCTGCGGATCGGGCCCCAGCACCCGAAACTGCACCGGGTAGGGCACGGGTGGGCCATTGGAGAGCAGCTTGACCCGCGCCCGCACTTGCGGAAATTTTTCCGCCAGCAAGGGCGGCAATTGCTCTTGCAAGGCTTTGCGCTGCGCAATCCCATCGGTCAGCAAAATAAATTGCGAAACATTGGGCTGGGGAAAGACTTGGTCCAGCGGCAAGTAAAACCGGGGCACGCCCGAACCTACCCAGGCCGTCACACTTTGCACCCCGGCCAGGGTGCGGAAAACGCCTTCCATGTCTTGGACCACCGCTTCATTGGCCGCCAGGGCCGTGCCCTCGGGGAACCAGACATCGACCATGATTTCCGGGCGGCTGGAGTCGGGAAAGAACTGCTGCTGCACCCGCGTCATGCCCAGCAAGCCCAGGGCAAAAATCAGCACCGTGGCACCAATGGTCAGCCAGCGGTGTTCCACACAGGCATACACCCAGCGGCGAAAGCGGTTGTAGAAGGGGGTATCAAAAACCTCATGCGGATTGGGCGCAAACCCTTCACCCACTTGCCGAACACGCTCTTTTAAAAAGAGCATCCCCAGGTAGGGCACAAAGTACACCGAGGCCAGCCAGCTGAGCACCAAGGCAATCACCGTCACCGCAAAAATGGCAAAGGTGTATTCCCCCGTCATGGACTTGGCCATGCCAATGGGCAAAAAGCCGGCCGCCGTGATCAAGGTGCCGGTCAGCATCGGAATGGCGGTGATCTCATAGGCAAAGGTGGCCGAGCGCAGCTTGTCGTGCCCTTCTTCCATTTTGCGCACCATCATTTCCACCGCGATGATGGCATCGTCCACCAACAGCCCCAGGGCGATGATGAGCGAGCCCAGCGACACTTTGTGCAAGCCAATGTCCCAATACCACATGGCCAAGAAAGTGGCCGCCAGCACCAGGGGAATCGTCACCCCCACCACCAGCCCTGGGCGCGGATCAATCGTCCAGCGCCGCCACCACACCGGTGCATCCTTGCGGGTGTGCAAGCCCAGGCTGACAAAGCTGACCGCCAGCACCACCACCACGGCCTCGATCAGCACCTGAATAAACTCATTGACCGAGCTGGCCACCGCCTGCGGCTGGTCTTGCACGTTTTTCAGCGTCACCCCCGCAGGCAGTTGCGTGGCAATCGACTGGGTTGCCTGGCGCAAGGCTTTGCCCAGGGCGATGATGTCGCCGCCCTTGGTCATCGCCACCCCCAGCGCCACCACCTGCTCGCCGTCAAAGCGCACCTTGACGCTGGCCGGATCGCTGTAGCCCCGGGTAATTTGCGCAATATCGCCCAGCCGCAATTGCCGCCCTGGGGTGGTCGCGGTGGCAGGGCCGCGCAGCGGCAGGGCGCGCAAATCCTCCACCGCATCGAACTGCCCGCCCACGCGCAGCTGCACCTGCTCCAGGTCGGTGGTAATCACCCCGGCGCTTTCCACCGCGTTTTGTTGGTTGAGCTGGCCAATCACCTGCTGCATGTCCAGGCCCAGGGTGGCCAGGCGTTTTTGTGAGATTTCGATGTACAGCTTTTCATCCTGCACGCCAAACAGCTCGACCTTGGCCACGTCTTTTACCCGCAGCAGCTGCTGGCGCACCCCATCGGCCAGGTCTTTGAGCTCTGCCGGCGTAAAGCCGGCACCGCTCAAGGCGTAAATCACGCCATACACATCGCCAAATTCGTCGTTAAAAAATGGCCCCAGCGTGCCTTGGGGCAAGGTGTGGCGGATATCGCCAATTTTTTTGCGCACCGTGTACCACAGCTGTGGCACATCGCCAGGGCGCGAGGTATCGCGCAGCTGAAAAATAATTTGCGACTCGCCTGGTTTGGAGTAGCTGCTGATCTTGTCGGCCGAGGGCACCTCCTGCAGCACCCGCTCAATCTTGTCGGTGACCTGCTCGGCCACCTGCTGGGCGGTGGCCCCGGGCCAATACGTGCGCACCACCATGGCGCGAAAGGTAAACGGCGGGTCTTCATCCTGGCCCAGCTGGAAATACGCCAGCCCCCCCAGCAGCAAAATGACCACCATTAAATAGCGCGTCAGCGCCATGTGCTCCAGCGCCCAGCGCGAAATGTTAAAGCCCTTGCGCGGATTTTCGGGCGGCGTGCTCATGGTTGCGCCCCCACGGCCCCGTGGCTTTGGCCTTGGTACACCAGCACTTTTTGCCCCTCGGTCAGCACATGGGTGCCTGCGGCCACCACCTGCTGCCCAGCCTGCAGGCCAGAGCGCACCACCAAGGCATTGCCCTGCACCCCCCCCAACTGCACGGTTTGCGCCCGCACGGTAGAAGTGGGCGCATCAAACACCCACACCGCCGCGCCGCCCTGGGCCTGCTGCCAAACGGCACTGCTGGGCAAGGTCAGCACCTCAGCGGGTGCGGCGCTGGGCGCAGTGGCGGCCATGCTGGTGCCGCCCGGCACCACCACCTGCACGGTGCTGCCCAGTGCCAGGGCCTGGCCCCCCGCGGCAGGGGGCAGCGCCACTTTCACCAAAAAAGTGCGCGTCACGGGGTCGGCACTGGCGGCCACCTCGCGCACCTGGCCTGCCAACGCGGCACCGTCTCCCCATGGCTGCACCTGCACGGTCTGGCCCACGGTCAGTTGCGCCTGAAACCCTTCCGGCACCGCAAACACTGCATCGCGCGGGCCATCGAGCGCCACCGTCAGCACCGGCGCACCCGCGGCCACCACCTGCCCCGGTTCGGCATGCACGCCAGTCACCACCCCTGCGGCATCGCTGCGCAATTGGGTGTAGTGGTTTTGGTTGCCTTGCACGGTCGCTTGGGCTTTGGCCTGCTGCAACTGGGCCTGGGCCGCCTCCAGCTGGGCGCGGCGGCGGTCCAGCTCTACGGGGCTGATAAAGCCCTGCGCTTGCAGGGCCGAAAAACGCTGCCAATCGGCCTGGGCCAAATCGCGCTGGGTTTGCGCCGCTTGCACCTGTGCCTGGGCCGCTTGCGCACCCAGGGCGTAATCTTGGGCATCAAGCTGGGCCAGCAGCTGGCCTGCACTCACCGCTTGCCCCAATTGGGCCGGGCGCTGCAGCAGCTTACCGGCGACACGAAACCCCAAACGGGCCTCGGTTTGGGCGCGCACCTCAGCGGCAAAACTGCGCGATGCTTGTGCCGCATGGGCTTGCACTTGCAGCAGCTTGACCGCCCGGATCGGCTCTGGGGGCACGGCTTGGCGCGAGCACGCCGCCAGCACCAAGCCCAGGCCCAACCCAACAATCCCAGGTCGCAGGGATGATAAAAATTTCATAGCAACTCGCTTACGGCATATTTCGAAAATGGCGCGGCAATCTAGGGGGCGACCCAGGCTTTGTCAAGCGACAATGCGACAGTGAATACGCCCCTGCCTCCTCCCCATGTGCATGATCGTGCACAAAGTGTGACCAACGCGCCCGCCCTGGCCGCATCGCACCGCACCCATTACGAGAATTTTCCCGTTGCCTCGTGGCTGTGCCCCGGGCACCTGCGCCCGCCGATTGCGGCAATTTATGCCTTTGCCCGCACCGCCGATGATTTGGCCGATGAGGGCGTTGCCCTGCCAGCCCAGCGCCTGGCCGATCTGAGCGCCTACCGCCACGACCTGCACGCCTGCGCCCAGGGCCAGGCCACCAGCGCACGCTGGAGCGCTGTGTTCACCCCGCTGCAGCAGGCCATTGCCCGCCACCAGCTGCCGGTGCCGCTGCTCGATGATTTGCTCAGTGCCTTCATCCAGGACATTGAAAAAACCGCCAGCGCCGCCGGTTATGCCGACCGCGCCGAGTTGCTGGACTACTGCCGCCGCTCGGCCAACCCCGTGGGGCGCTTGCTGCTGCACCTGTACGGCATCACCGACGCGCAAGCACTGCAGCGCAGCGATGCCATTTGCACCGCGCTGCAACTGATCAACTTTTGGCAAGACCTGAGCGAAGACCTGCCCCGGGGCCGCTTTTACCTGACCGAGGCCGATTGCCAGCGCTTTGGCATCACCCGCCAAGACCTGCAGGCCGCCCAAGTCACCCCGGCCATGCACCAACTGCTGGCCGACAGCAGCGCCTGGGCCGCCGCCCTGATGCACGCCGGGCAAGATTTGGTACACCAGCTGCCCGGGCGCATTGGCTGGGAGCTGCGCCTGGTGGTGCAAGGCGGCTGGGCGATTTTGCGCAAAGTGCAGGCCCAGCACGGGGGCAATCTGCACACCCGGCTGCAGCTCAAAAAAGGGGATTGGCCCGGCATCCTTTGGCGGGCGCTGAGGATGCGAGCAGATCAAAAACAATAGCTGCCTCCGCTTTTATTTAATCATTAAAATGGTATTTTTATCTAAAAACACCATTTAAATAAAGCGGAAATAGCTCACGTTATTTTTTTATTTAGGGCTGCAAGCGCGCAAACAACGCCACCGCCAGCGGCATGGCCACGGCCGTTGCCACGCCATTGAGCCCCATGGCCAAAGCCGCAAACGCCCCCACCGTAGGGTGCATCTGCAGCCCCCGCGCCGTGCCAATGGCGTGGGCGGTCAGGCCCAGGGCAAAGCCTTGCACCGCCGGGTCACGCACCCGCAGCAAGCGCATGCACAGGCCACTGAGCATCACCCCCGCCACCCCCGTCACTGCCACGGCCACCGCCGCCAGCGAAGGCTCGCCGCCCAAGCGCTCGGCCATCGGCAGGGCAATGGGAATCGTGGCCGACTTGGGTGCCAAGGACACCAGCGTCTGCCAACTGCCGCCCAGCACCCAGGCAATGCCCATGGCCCCGGTCAAACCCACCACGCACCCCACCAGCAGCGCCACGGCAATGGGCCGCCACAAGGCCCTGATGCGCTGGCGCTGGGTGTACAGCGGCACGCCCAGCGCCACGGTGGCCGGGCCAATCAAAAACGTGAGCCACTGCACCCCTGCGCGGTACTGCGCATACGGTGTATTGGTGGCCAGCAGCACCGCCACCACCAAGGCCACCGCCGTAAACACCGGCACCAGCAACGGGTAAAAATTGCTGCGCTTGTACAGCCACACCGCCAGCAAATACGCACCCAACGTCAGCACCAGCCAAGGTAAATCGCCGTGCAACCAGCTTTGCCACAACGCGCTCATGCTTTGGGCTCCGCAGCCTCAACCTCAGCCCCCGTCTTTTGGCCGCTGCGCTGCAGCATCCAGCGAAACACCGCCGCGGTCACCAGCAGCGTCAGCACCGCCCCACCAATGCCCGAAGCCAAAAATGGCAGCCACTCGCTGGCAATGCGTTCAAAGTGCAGCATCACCCCGGCCACAATGGGAATGAACAACAGCATCAAATTTTGCAGCAGCGCCCCGGATGTTTGCTCCAGCGCTTTGGGCAAACGCCCCAGCAGCAACAAACCCACCAGCAAGAGCAAAGCCCCCACCAACGCCCCTGGCAAGGGCAGTCCCAAGGCCTGCACCAGCACCTCCCCCACCCACTGCAGCACCAACAAAGCCAAAAAAGCGTAGAGCACGGCCATCTCCCTGATTCTGAAAGGGCGCTAGTCTAAGGAGGTCTTCCCCAGCCTGCAGCACGGCCCGCATTGGCCTCCCCCCTGGGGCAGCACCTGCTCGCTTTCTAAGCAAAGGGTGGCAACGCACGCAAAAACAAAGACTTATGCATGCAAACCTTGTAAAACCCAGACTTATCCACACAGTTACCCCAATTTTTCGGGGATAGCGGGTTACTACCACCCCCGCCCAGGGCGCATTCAACGTCCCCAAGCCCTGCAGGCGGCCGATAATGCCCGCTTAAAGGACAATCCCCACCCTATGACCATGACCCTTACCACCGACGACACCCTGGGCACCAACGACCTGCTGGTCACCCTGTGCACCTCTGTAACCCGTGTTTTAAGCATGGCCACCAACAGCCAAGTGCAGTATTCGGCGGTGGTGCAGCGGATCAAAAAGACCTACCTCAAACCCGATATTGGCTGCTTTGTGCTGTTTGACGGCGGTTTTTCTGGCTTGGTCATCATCAACCTGTCAGCCGATGCCGCCATGGAGCTGTACCGCAGCTATTTGCTCAATATGGGCTTGAGCAAGGACGACCTGGCCAACTCCCACACCGCCGACGAGGTCAGCAACGTCATGGGAGAGCTGATGAACCAGGTAGTGGGCGACTTCACCGGCAAAGTACGCCGCGAGATGCAAACCCACATCACCCAAAACCAGCCCAAGATGCTGGTGCTGAACAAGCAGGTGCAGCTCAGTGTCGATGCCAACCTGGACAACCCCGAAGCGCGGCGCGTGACCTTCTACACCGCAGGCGGCAATATTTTTTACCTGGAGCTGGCCGTCGATAGCACCGAGTTCATCAAACTGCATGACTTTGATGCCTCGGAAGAAATCGACCCCGATGCCATCATGGCGCAAACCAACCAAGCCACCGCCAACGCCAACCGCCCCGCCGCTGGCACAGGGGATGATGACGAAACCGCTGCCTTGCTCAAATCTTTGGGCATGTAAGCCCCTTTGCCTGCGCGATGACCACACCCCAAACCTATGTTCAGCAAAAAGCTGCTGCCTCGGGCAGCAGTTTTTATTACGCCTTTTTGTTTTTGCCGGAAGCCCAGCGCCAAGCCATCACCGCCTTCTACGCCTTTTGCCGCGAGGTGGACGATGTGGTCGATGAGGTGCACGACCCCGAGGTTGCCGCCCGCACCCTGCAATGGTGGAGCCGCGAAGTCAGCGCCGCCTTTGCCGGCAACCCCAGCCACCCGGTGCTGCAAGCACTCATGCCGCACACCAGCGCCTACGGCATCCAGGCGCGGCATTTGCACGCGGTGATTGAAGGCTGCGAGATGGATTTGGCCTACAGCCGCTACACCGACTTTGCCGGGCTAGAGCGCTATTGCCACCTGGTCGCCGGCATTGTGGGCGAGGTGGCCGCCAAAATTTTTGGCCAAACCGACCCGGCCACCACCACCTACGCGCACAAGCTGGGCCTGGCCTTTCAGCTGACCAACATCCTGCGCGATGTGGGCGAAGATGCCCTGCGCGGGCGCATCTACCTGCCCCTGCAAGAGTTGGAGCGCTTCAACGTTCCGGCCAGCGACATCCTTGAGCGCCAGTATTCCGAACGCTTTACCGCCCTGATGCAATTTCAAGTTGCACGCGCCCAGCAGCTGTATGACGAGGCCCTGGCCCTGCTGCCCGAAGCCGATCGCCGCAGCCAAAAACCCGGGCTGATGATGGCCAGCATCTACCGCACCCTGCTGCGCGAGATTGAATCAAGCCACTACCAAGTGCTGCACCAGCGCATCGGCCTGACCCCCCTGCGCAAACTGTGGCTGGCCTGGAAGATGCAGGCCCTGGGCCGCATGTGAGCACCGCCCAACAAAAACCCCACATCGCCATCATCGGCGGCGGCTGGGCCGGCATGGCCGCTGCCGTCACGCTGGCGCAGGCCGGTGGCCACGCCATCAGCGTGTTTGAAAGCAGCCGCCACTGGGGCGGTCGCGCCCGGGGGCTGGACATTGCCGGGCCGCAAGGCGCAATGTGGCGGGTGGACAACGGCCAGCACATCCTCATCGGCGCTTACCGCGACAGCCTGGCGCTCATGCGGCACGTGGGCATCGACCCTGCCCACGCCCTTTACCGCAGCCCCCTGGATTTGCGCGATGGCCACGACCAGGGCCTGCACCTGCCCGATCTGCCCCCACCCTGGGATGCGCTGCTGGGCATCGCCCGCGCCCAAGGCTGGACTTGGCGCGAAAAACTCGCCCTGCTGCGCCGTGCCGCCCGCTGGCACAGGGCAGGCTTTGAATGCGCCGCCCAGGCCACCGTGGCCGACCTGTGCCAAGGCCTGCCGCCGCGTTTGCTCGATGGTTTTGTCACCCCGCTGTGCGTCTCGGCCCTGAACCTGCCGATAGAAACCGCCAGTGGCCGCGTGTTTTTGCGCATCCTGGCCGACAGCCTGTTTGCCGGGCGGGGCGGCTCCAACTTTCTGATCCCCCGCGTGGACATGGGGGCCTTGTTCCCCGAGGCCGCCGCCCACTGGCTGGCCCACCAAGGGGCCCAACTGCACCTGGGCGCACGGGTGCACACACTCACCCGCAGCAGCGCGGGCGCGGGCTGGCAGGTCAATGGCCAGCCCTTTGCCCACGTGCTGCTGGCCACCCCCAGCCACGAAGCGGCCCGTTTGGCGCAGCCCTGGGACCCG
>OBMA010001290.1_pt1 | contig 15322 bp, 13 predicted proteins | sample 1539141 | NCBI WGS metagenome assembly OBMA01 (sample SAMEA3991484, study PRJEB22521) | metagenome | biome: anthropogenic terrestrial biome; feature: sewage plant; material: raw primary sludge | place: Sweden | collected 2012-09-26 | reverse complement strand
TCCCGTTTACTTATCTCAGATAGCAAAAATTTACGACGGCCCCAAAGTTCCATCCGAGTACGTCTTGTTTGGTTATGGAGCAGCCAAATCAGAAAAAATGCATAATAATCCTAGCACTTATTCTGCCGTAACCATATCTATAGCAAAAAAACATGGTGCAGATGCAATGAAACTGTCTAAGACCATTATAGAAAAGGTTGAAAATCTAAAGTCTACGCTTATTACAAAAGACTTACACGTAGAACAGAGTCGCAATTATGGAATAACTGCATCTCACAAAGTTTCAGAATTATTGCTACACCTTTCGATAGCAATTTTGGTCGTTACTTTGTTTGTCATGCTAGCTATGGGATGGCGTGGAGGATTAGTGGTATTCCTATCAGTGCCTATCACTTTTGCATTGACATTATTTACCTATTATTTTATGGGGTATACATTAAACAGAATTACTCTGTTTGCATTAGTCTTTGTAACCGGAATTGTGACAGATGACTCTATTGTGATTGCCGAGAATATGCACCGACATTTTAAAATGAAGAAGTTACCTCCTCTTCAGGCAGCTCTCTATGCAATCAATGAAGTTGGTAACCCTACTATTTTAGCCACACTTACAGTCATCGCAGCTGTGTTACCCATGGCGTTTGTATCAGGTATGATGGGACCGTACATGAGTCCTATGCCAATAGGAGCATCAATAGCAATGGTCTTCTCTTTACTCATCGCATTGACGTTGACACCGTATTTTGGCTATCTGTTTTTGCGTCATAAATCAAAAAATAAAGATAAAGACAGCGATTCAGAAACTAATGAATCCGAAAAGGACATTCACCAATCAAAGATCTTTAAGATCTATTCTAAGGCAGTTATGCCATTTTTGGAAAGTCGTAAAAAACGTTGGAGTTTTATGATAGCTCTCGCTTTGATATTGTTTGGGTCAATGTCATTATTTTATACCAAGTCGGTTCCTGTAAAGATGCTTCCATTTGATAATAAAAATGATTTTCAGATTGTGATAGATATGCCCGAAGGTACAACTCTTGAGCGTACCGCTGCTGTAACTCAAGAACTAAGTCTTTATGTTAGTAAAAACAAGAATGTAACTGATTACCAGACTTATATAGGTTGTTCTGCACCGATAAGTTTTAATGGTTTGGTGCGCCATTATGATATGCGTCATAGCCAGAATGATGCAGATATTCAGGTAAACCTTATTGATAAAGGAGAACGTAGTGAACAAAGTCATGAAATAGCTAAATCAATGCGTTCTGAATTGCAAAAAATAGGCAACCGATATGGTGCTAATGTAAAAGTAGTAGAGGTACCACCCGGACCTCCTGTAATGTCAACGCTTGTTGCCGAAATATACGGTCCTGATTATAATACTCAGGTTAAAATAGCTAAACAGATAAAAAATATGATGGCTCACACAGACAACGTCGTTGATGTTGACTGGACTCAAGAAAGTGATCAGCCAGAATACAAATTTGAAGTTAATAAAGACAAGGCTATGAAGGCAGGCATTCCTACTGAGCAGATTGTACAGACTGTTAGTGGATTGTTATCAGGTATGCCTATAGGAGTTTACCATAGGCCTAATGTTGAAAATCAAGTTGATGTCAACTTACAGTTACCAGAAAATGAAAAATCAGACTTGAATAGTCTCTTGAGTGTAAGAATCGTCAATCAACAGGGTGTGTCTATACCACTTAGCGATTTGGTGAAAGTAAGTAAGGGCGTAAAGGAAAAGAGCATCAATCGTAAGAACCAACAACGAGTAGTATATGTGATGGCGGAAGTAGCCGGTAATCTTGAAAGTCCTATTTATGCAATAGCGAATATTTCAGACCATCTGTCCAAGGTAAAGCTACCTGCAGGATATTCTTTGAATGAGAATTATAAAGAACAGCCTAAATTAGAAAATGATTATACTTTGAAATGGGATGGCGAATGGAAAATTACATACGATGTGTTCCGTGATTTAGGCATTGCGTTTCTCTTTGTTCTGATAATAATATATATTCTTATTGTAGGATGGTTCCAAAATTTCGTTACTCCATTAGTACAATTGTCTGTAATACCGCTCTCGCTCATTGGAATAATATTAGGTCACTGGATAATGGGAGCCTACTTTAGTGCACCTTCAATGATTGGTTTTATAGCACTAGCAGGTATAATGGTGAGAAATTCAATACTGTTAATTGATTTTATTGAAATTCGTATAAAGGATGGCATTCCATTAAAACAGGCAATTATTGAGGCAGGAACTGTAAGGTCAACCCCGATAGTTTTGACTGCTGGCAGTGTAGTATTGGGAGCTGTAATAATACTTTTCGATCCTATATTCCAGGGTTTGGCCATCTCACTTATGGGGGGAACTATTACATCTACGTTATTGACATTGATTGTAGTTCCACTGTTATATTTCAAAATGTTTAAGAATAAAATAAAATAAAAGATATGTGTATGAAACTTTTAATTGTATTAAGTATAAGAGAGTCTCAGGACAAAGTCGCCGAACTCTTAGAAAGAGTAGGGGTAAGTAGGTTTAGTACCTTAAGCATTAGTGGCCATAAAAAGCGTAAGGAGAATCCTTTAATCAATTGGTATGGCAGTAATTCTGAGTTGGCAAAAGTTAGTTCTGTTATGCTTTTCAGTTTTACTGATGAAGAAACAGCACATAAGGTATTAGAAAATATTAATAAGTGTAACGAAGATGCTCATGATGTATTTCCTGCACATGCCTTTACATTAAATGTAGATGAATTCTCTAAATTCTTTTGATGACATGCGTTTAATCAAGAATAATATTATTCAATAGAATAATTCCTTTTTTATGTAGAAAAGTTATACATTTGCATCACATATAAATAAAAATAGCTGATGAATAATCATAACATAGGTATATTATGCCAATTAAGAGACATTTATCGTGCAATAATTGATTTTGAAAATCAGTTTTTGGATATTCATGGACTTAGTCTTAATGAAGGTATGCTGCTATGCACCTTATCAGGTTCAGGTACACTTTCGTCTGGAGAAATTGCTGACATGCTTGGATTAACCAACTCTAATGCATCCAAAGTTATTCGCTCTGTCGAGAAAAAAGGATTCATTGAGAGAACTTTAGGTAATGAAGATCGCCGTCAGATGTATTTTACACTAACCAAGGATGGCAAAAAGGTTATATCAGAGATTAAGTCTGAAGATTTTGAAATTCCTGAATCATTGAAACAATATATTAAAAGATAAATAAAAAAGCGATTGTACTATTAATGTACAGTCGCTTTTTATTATGTTAAGAAGTTAAAGAGTCTTCTTTATTTTATATAAACAGGTTCATGTTTGCCTGTTCTGCTCTTTCCAGATATGATGCAACACCTCCTAATTGTATATTGTCTAATAACTCTTCTTTCTTAACCCCCATTACATCCATGCTCATTGTGCATGCAATCATTTCCACACCGCTGTCAATCGCTTGTTGAATCATTGATTCAAGACTATCTATGCGTTTGTCTTTCATAATGTGACGCATCATTATTCGACCAATACCGCCCATGTTCATTTTAGATAATGAGAGTCTTTTGCTGTCCGATGGCATCATCATTCCAAACATTTTACCAAAGATATCTTTTTCAACAGAAGGCTTATTACGTTTCTTTATCACATTCAGTCCCCAAAACGTGAAAAACATAGTTACTTTTTTTCCGGTAGAAGCTGCACCATTGGCAATAACAAAAGATGCAAGAGCACGATCTAGATCATCACTGAAAACAATTAATGTTTTACCATTTCCATTCCCAATATTATTCATGACGCATGCAGATGGTTGGGCTTCTGTCTTTTCGATAGTAGCATGCACAATGCCTTGGGTGTTATTTACCGTTACAAGTCTTGCACCGGTAATATTACACCATGCAGCTACATCTTTTGCAAAAGCAGGATCTGTCGCTTTTATAGTAAGTCTGCCTCCAGAAGCGAGATTGTTATAATTCTGTTTAAGTTTTATAATTGGTCCGGGGCACATCAGTCCACAAGCATCAATTTCTATCGAATTGGTCTCTACTTCTGCGTCAGATGCAGGAATCTCTGTATTGATAGTTATATTTTTACCATTTTCTGATTGAGATGTCCAATCATTAGTTGCAATATGCCATGTTTTAAATCCGCCTGAGAGGTTACGCACATCGCAGAAACCGTTTTGAACAAGTATTCTGTATGCCAAATAACCACGCAGACCAACAGCACAGTTTACTATAATTTGTTTATCTTTAGGTAGTTCATTGATGCGAGAACGCAAGCTGTCAAGAGGAATATTTATTGATCTAGGTATTGCTCCCAGAGAGTATTCGTCATTAGTACGCACATCCAGAATAATAGTATCTTTCGCATTGACATTCATCTCATTCCATTGTATAATCTTAACTTTGCCTTCTAAAATGTTTTCTGCAACAAAACCCGCCATATTCATTGGGTCTTTTGCAGCTGAATAAGGAGGAGCATAAGCTTGTTCCAATTGAGCAAGATCGTAAACCGAACCGTTTTTCTGAATAACTTGTTCTGCCATTTCAATACGTTTGTCCACACCGTCATAGCCTACAATTTGTGTACCCAGAAGTTTTCCATTATTAGGTGAGAATAGAATCTTTATAGACATTGATAATGCTCCGGGATAGTAACCGGCATGAGATGATGAGTGAGTAAATGAAGAAATAAAATTGATTTCTTCACGTTTAAGCAATTTCGCATTTGCACCGGCTACAGCTACAGTAAGATCAAATACTTTAGCAACAGCAGTTCCTACTGTTCCAGAATATTTAGACTTGTTACCATTTATTATATTATCAGCAACAATACGTCCCTGTTTGTTAGCAGGACCTGCAAGCGGAATCATTGCCGGCTTGCCCGTAACTCCATGGATAACCTCGCATGCATCTCCAAGTGCGTATATGTCTTTGTCTGATGTCTGCATATATTCGTTAACAGCTATTCCGCGTGTTATACCGGTCTTTAGCCCCGCTTCAACAGCAAGTTTTGTTTCTGGGCGGACACCAATGCTTAGCAAAACCATATCAACACTCAGTGATTTTCCACTATTTAGGTTGATCTTTATCTTATCATTTTCATCTGTAAATTCTTTAACCCCATCATTCAATATTAATTTAACGCCTTTATCTACAAGTTCTTTATGTACAATTTGTGCCATAGATAAATCTAGTGGTGCCATTACTTGATTAGCCATTTCTACAATATTGACTTTAATACCTTGACGGTGGAGATTCTCAGCCATTTCAAGTCCAATAAAACCTCCTCCTACAACAACTGCAGATTCAGGTTTATTGTCAATAATATATTTCTTTATTGCATCTGTGTCATTAACATTGCGCAGAGTAAATATTTTGTTATTATCAATTCCTTTAATATCAGGGCGTATTGGTTCTGCTCCTGGTGAAAGGGCAAGCTTGTTGTAAGTCTCAGAATAGATCTCACCGGTCTTAATGTTTTTTACTTCCACTGATTTACTTTCAGGATGTATTGCTATTACTTCCTGTTCTGTACGAATATCAATGTTGAATCTGTCTATAAATCCCTGCACTGTTTGTACAAAAAGCTTTTTTCGGTCGTTTATTTCTCCACCTATATAGTATGGTAATCCGCAATTAGCATACGATACATATTCTCCTCTTTCAAAAAGTATTATTTCAGCATGCTCGTCAAGTCTGCGTAAACGGGCTGCAACAGTGGCACCACCGGCCACACCACCTATAATAAGATACTTCATAATTGTATTGTTTTTATTATTAATATTGTCTAATAGAAAATAATTATATAAATAAAAATGTGCTTGTTATTTGCATACACATTTACGTAGTTGACTATATAAATCATCTGTTTTGAAGTCAGACTTTTTCAGTCCTGTAATTTTTTCTAATCCAGATTTAGTTAGAGCAAAAAACATAAGTCTTTTGTCTGAAGAGCCTATTTTCCTTTCTATTAAATTCAACTTTTCTACAGAGTTTATTATTTTAGATACTCTTGAAGGAGAAAGTCCTATATATTCGCAAATATCACCTGCCGTACGTGTCATACCGTCAGCCAAGTAGCATAGTAACATTGCTTCATTTATTGTCAAATTGTATTTTGTCTGAAAGTCTTTCTCAAATTTGTATAGTGATTTATATATATCTTTTAGTTCGCAAATTGATTCCATACGATTTTATTATTATATTATTTTGCAAAGATATAAATTATTGTTTAGTAGACAATAATTTACTGTGGAAAATATATATTATTTATTGTAAATGATGTTAATAGAATAATTATGTTTATTCATTTACAATAAATCATGTTCATTTTTTTATGTTAAGATAATCTTTCAGAGCTTCAACGTAATTTTCAAAAGCATTTCTACCTTTGTCAGTCATACGACATAAAGTACGTGTCTTTTTCCCATCTATAATTCTTTTAGTTGAAATGTATTCGGCAGCAGACAATTTTTCCAGTTGTACACTTAGATTGCCTGCTGTTGAATCTGTTTTCTTGCGTATATATACAAAGTCAGCTTCGTCGACCGACATAAGTATTGATACTATTGCAAGTCTTAATTGTGAGTGGAGTAGTGGATCAAGTTCTTTTAGCATTCCTTATTCTCCTTTTTATTAAGGACATGTCCTGGAATTATCATTATAAGAACAAAAGATAATCCGAACAGTAAGTTGGCCGGGATTGGGAAACTTAAGTCTAGATATAGGGCTGCTAATATATATAATCCTATTCCTATTCCCAATAAAGGTAGATAAGACGTAACTTTATTTTGAATTATTATACCTGTGGTAGAAACTCCTATGCCAACGTATAATGAAGACAAAGGCATCATCAAATCTAGTGATCTGTAATTGTCGTATGTTACACCTAATATAGCTATTACAGCAAATGTTACAAGAAACATAATACCTATTGCATACCATACATGATTAATAACTTTATTTGTATAAGTCATTACTGGATTACATTTGCGTTTCCCTATTATTGACATAAATATCCAAAATACGAACATGAGCATCCATAACCATCCACACTGTCTCCATCCAGTAAGTTCATAAATAGACTGTATAACTACAGCTAGTATTACCGTAAAATATCCCCAGTATAGAAAATGGTTACCATTACCTATCCCGATATACTCCTTGGTAGATTGAATCATCTGTAATATGAGTTCAATACTCTCTTTCTCGTCGATTTTTTTTTCTTCCATGTCTATTCTTATTTGTTTGCAAAATTAAAAAAACTTCTGTAAATCACTTTCATAAATATAGTATTTTATATTTTATTCCATAAAAACTTATAATTATTCCTCTTGCGACATTCTTTTGCGGTCTTCCTCAGAACTGTTTTCAACCCTTCTTTGTCTTATTTTATTTCCTGTTTTAAAATTATATGTAATAGATATAATTACTTTTCTTCCTGTAGTACCCATAATTGTGCTATTTTTAATTAAGTATTCATTTAGAAGGCATTGGTATCTGTTAGAAGCATTTAATATATTATCTATTCCGGCAGTAAGTAATATATTATCATTATAGAATGTCTTTTTTGCTTTAATGTTAAATATATTTCTTGGCTCAATAGAACTATTGCCAGAGTATAGCTGATTATGCATATTATATTCTAATTCAATAGAACTCTTTTGGGGTAAATTTATACCTGCTATACAATTTATAAAGATAAGATTATGATTCATGTATTTATCACTTGCATCTGTTTGTATACATTGTCTTACAGCGGTAATGTTATTTTGTATGTTTATTATACTTCCTAATTTTATAGGTGCATTAATGTTTATGAACCAATGATTCTCATGATTATGGTTTTCATAGGTTATGTAAGATACATTTTTATCTGCAGGGTCTTGCTTTGCAAATTCTCTTATAAGATCTCTGTGTAAGTTACATCCAATAGTTAGAGTATAAGAATAGTCATGAATTAATGTGGCACTTATCTTATTGATGTAAGTAGGACGTAAGTCTGGGTTGCCAACTTGATAAGAGTATTGTGATATCTGAATGCGATTGGGATTAAGTGCATCAAAAGCAGGACGTTCAATTTGTCGAGCATACCTAAGCGAAATCATCCATCTTTTCATTTCATCAAAAGAGTAACCTAATGTGATGTGTGGATAAAGATTAAAGTAGTTGTGATTCAACTTATATCCGCGATTCGTAGTCTTCGTGTTTTCTGCTCTTAGGCCAGCAGCAATTTGCCAATTTTTTATTGTTGAATTTATTTCAGCATATCCTGCCCAAATGTATTCATTGTATTTCGATGCGTAGTCAAAGGCTGGAAGACTAATCCATGTGTTATTATATAGTGATTGATAACTATTATTGTTACACATTTGTGTTGTTGTAAATTTCAATCCGGTTTGTATATATGTTGATGCTGAATATACATTCTTGTATGACAAGTCTGCAGATGCAATGCTATAATTAGATGTCAGATGACTTTTGTATGTCGTATCACTATTATTCCATAAAGAAAGAATACTATATAAATCATTATTAGATGATTCCTTTTTTGCATAATCAGCCATTATTTTTAATACAGATCCTTTATTATCAAACTTTCTATTGTAATTTATGGATCCTGAGAACATATTAAAATCCATCTTTTGCGAATACTTTGCACTACTGTTGTATGTGTTTGTCTCGTTTACCAAGGTTGAATAACTATCTGTTTTCATATCGTTATAGTTACGGAAGTATCCGACTTCAGCACCAATACTACTTACAGAATCTATATTATAAAAAGCCCCGGCACAGACATTCACGTTGTTTGATGGTTGATTTATATCTCCATGGCTTTCAAATTTGTTTTCTTCGTTTTGATATATACGTGTAGACTTTAAGACACCTTTATCTTTTGTTGTCCATGTATTAGAGCCAAATGCGTAAAAATCCCACTTCCCATTGTGCATGTTAAATGAAGCAGAAGGTTGTACAGAATAACTCTTATTTGATACCATGTTTTTTATGGCAATATTACCTTGATTATCATTCTTTTGTTTATGCCTTAGCATTATTCTTATAATTCCACCTTTCGCATCAGCATCATCACTGGCACCTGCCATTGGCTGAACCTCAATCCTTTCGATGTCTTTAGAATTTAAACTTCGTATATAATTTATCAGATTATCTCCTTGAAGTCTTATTTCTCTTCCGTTGACGACGACTTTTGTACCTCCTTCACCGTTTATAGTTATATCATTGCCATTAAATACTACACTTGGAGCCTGTCTTAGAAGCTCTTCACCATCTTTATTTTCATTTACAGGAACATGCATAATATATTTATCGGTATTACTGATAATTCTATGCGATTCTACTACAACCTCGTTTAACTTTATAGGTTCTTTATTGATGATTCCTGTGCTAGTCGTGTCGGTTTGGGCATTACAGTAAGCGACACACATATATAGTATTATAGATAATGCAATTCTCATTATTCTGCAGTTTTTGGATAGAAAAGTTTTGTGTCAATCTTAGTTTCTTTTTTTGAAGCCAAATCAGTTTTATTTATTTTTATAGTTTTTAATATAAAGCCCTCTGTTGGAATTCCCTTTTCATCTTTATCTATTTCATAGTTGCCGTTTTCATCATGAAAAGCAGATATCTTGTATGTACCTTCTTGGATGTTATTTAATACAAAGTTACATGACTTCCCAGTTATTTCAGATATATACTTATTTGGCGTTTTTAAGTTGCCTGACTCAATCATAAGTAGAATTTTTCCTTTGCTATTGCGAATTCCACTTATCGTAATCTCAAGATTTTGTGCAAATGTAGCACATGAAAACAACATTAATAATGTTGCCGATAACATAATTTTTTTCATATTCAGAAATGTTTTAAATTAATTTATATAATAAAATATTATTGCTAGTATAAAGCCTTGTACATATTGTTAATTATGATTACGTCTGCAAATATAGATCGGTTTATAAAATAAACCAAATAAAAATGCAAAGTTTAATATTGTTTAACGGTAGGCGTAAAGCCATTTATTGGTTCATTATCAATATGATAATGATGTATAACGTGAGTAATATGAATATAAAATAAAAACAAAAACTTTGTTATTTTATTTTGTATTCCGCTTGATTTGCACTAACTTTGCACCTATTAAAATAATAGAATGGATCGATTATTCCATCAGCGTTTTACCTTGGCGTCCAAGTGTGGCATCACGATTCTAACTTTACTAGCAGGATATCTTTTATGGATGCGTTCTGCGGCAAACGCTTTGTTAGGATTCGTTGTTGTTATAATACTTGTCGTTATTATTGAACGTGTAATTCATACTGTTTACATATTTACATCCGCAGGCAACCTGGTTATTGACCATGGGAGATTCGCTCGAAAAATAACAATCCCTGTAAATGAAATTATTAAATCAACGGTAGTGAATACTCCGATGGGACTTTCTCACTATATTCTTTTGGAATATGGAGCGGAACATTTCGTATCGGTCCAGCCTGAAAATTATGAGGCTTTTGTTGAAGAACTCAGAAGGCGTCAGGCAAAAATTGATAATAGTTTATGATTGTTCGTGTATTTAAATTATTTTTGTTGGTAATGTTAGTCGCTGTAACACCGGTTATGGCGCAGACAGATGATACTGTTGTGGATAATGATGAGAGCAACACTCCTGATTCGGTATCAGTAGACACTACTCATGTTATGTCTTCTTTACCTTGGCCGCAGAATATCAAAGTGAAGCTGGATAAGCTTATGACAAGTAAAATGTTCGAAACATCACAGTTGGGTATGGAAATATATGACCTTACAGACGACTCCGTGATTTATAAGATAAATGAGAATATGTTACTTAGACCGGCTTCTACAATGAAACTTATAACAGCCATAACTGCTATAGATAAACTTGGTGGATCATATCAGTTTCGAACATCGCTCTATTACACCGGTAAAATATCAAATAAGACATTGAATGGCGATTTGTATTGTGTAGGTGGCTTTGATCCACGATTTAATAGTGATGATATGAATGCTTTTGTTGAGAGCTTACATCGTATGGGCGTTGATACCATAAGGGGCCGCCTTTGTGGGGATTTATCAATGAAAGATACAGCCAAGTTGGGTGAAGGCTGGTGTTGGGATGATGAAAATCCTACGCTTACGCCTCTCCTTATAAGCAGGAAAGATTTGTTTATGGATCGTTTTCGCCAGGCTTTACTTAATGATAGTGTACATGTTGATGCAATTACCAGTACAGGTGCTTTGCCCAATGGTGCATTCTCTATATGCACACGTTTTCATACTATAGACCAGATCCTTATGAATATGATGAAGGAGAGTGATAATCTATATGCTGAATCAATGTTTTATCAGATTGCGGCTTCCACAGGTAACAGACCGGCAACAGCACGTAGCGCAAGGGCTATTATAAGGCAGTTGATAAAAAAAGTAGGGTTGGATCCGAGGGGATATAGGATCGCTGATGGAAGCGGACTTTCGCTATACAATTATATATCTCCGGAATTAGAAATAAGATTTCTGAAGTATGCATACGACAATAGTAATATTTATCTTCATCTTTATCCGTCGCTTCCTATAGCAGGTCAGGATGGAACTCTTAAAAACAGGATGAGAGGCAGTTTTACTGATGGTAATGTGCATGCTAAGACCGGTACAGTGACAGGCATTAGCAGTCTGTCTGGTTATTGTACGGCATCAAATGGACATAAACTGTGCTTTTGCATAATAAATCAGGGACTGCTACATGGCAAGAATGGTCGTGCTTTTCAAGATAGAGTATGCTCTATACTTTGCCAGCCATGATGAGATAATTAGAACCCTAATGACAATTTTAATAGAATAATTATGGAACAGATACGTATTTTTGTAGAAAGAATTATTCAGTTGTGTGGAGTACATGGTCAGATGGTACCTGTAACGAGACATCTATTGTTAGCTGTGGTGGCTATATTATTAGCTTGGCTTTCTGATTTCCTCTGTCGTAAGATTTTTGTTCCTATTATTGTTAAATTAACAAAGAAGTCTGATGCAAAATGGGATGATGTTCTTCTTAACAAGAAAGTCCTGTTCTCGGCTTGTCATATCATACCTGCCATAGTAATTTGGAAATTGTTGCCTATGGTATTTTATCAGTTCCCTGTTGTTGAGGAACAGCTTAAGCGTTTTACATCAATATATATAACTATAATGTCGGCCAGGCTGGCTATAGTCTTTATTACTTCATTCAAAGGGCTTGAGTCAGAACGACGGTCTTCCGTACAGCAATATTTTGTTACCTTTTGTGGTGTACTTAAACTCTTGATTGTATTTATTACTGTAATTATAGTTATAGCAACATTGATAAATAAGAGTCCGTTTGCTCTCTTTGCCGGTTTGGGAGCCACTTCGGCTATATTGATGTTTGTGTTTAAAGATACAATATCGGGATTGGTTGCTGGCGTTCGACTTACTAGCAACAATATGTTGCATAAGGGCGACTGGATTACGGTACAAGGCACAGAGGCAAATGGAGTGGTAGAAGAAATATCACTTACAACCGTGAAAATACGAAATTTTGATAATACCATTATAACAGTTTCACCACAGAGATTGGTTGAAGGCTCGTTTCAAAACTGGATAGGGATGCAGCACAGCGACGGTAGGAGAGTTAAACGTAGGGTATATTATGATTTTCGTAGTGTTAAAATTATAGATGATGATATACGAGAAAATCTGATTAATAAAGGGTATTATAAACCAGAAGATATAAAAGGAAATGAGGTTAACATGTCTCTTTACCGTAAGTATATGGAGAAATATCTAACTAATAGAGATGATGTAAATTCAAATATGCCTGTAATTGTGTGTCAACTTGAAGCTACTAATACAGGATTGCCACTTGAATTCTATTTTTTCTTAAAAGACAAAACGCCTAATGAATATGAACATAATCTTGCTGACATTATGGAGTATGTTTATGCCATTACGGCAGACTTTGGACTTACCATATATCAGCAATATCCTGAACAGTAATATCAATAAGCGTTATGATTACATGCCACGGGCTTTGAATATACGCTCTTTAGCCTCGTTTATTTCCTGAAATTTTTTCTCTGCCGCCTTGCGTATATCATCCCCAAGAGTCGCTACACGATCAGGGTGGTTTTTCAAAGCCAACTTGCGATATGCTTTACGAACTTCATCGTCAGTAGAGTCTGGAGATACTCCTAATACTTTATAAGCATCATCTATGCTTGCACCTCGTAGATTGAGCATAGTGTCTACATCTTCTTTATCAATTTGCATATATAGTGCAACTTCCTTGATAGCATTAACCTCTTCTGTACATACATTTCCATCAGCTTGCGCTATCATCACGAGGAAATTCAGTAATTGGAGTCGTTGGCTATATTCCATATTTGCAGCTATTTGTGCACTACATTGACGTATTGTTTCTCTAAAGGCATAAGGATTATTACTATTTTGGCTGCGCTGTTGTTCTAATAATTTTTTCAATATTTGTTCGCCTTGACTTACTGATGATTCACCGAAGTTTGTGCGAAGAAAGTTTCGTACTAACTCCATCTCGCTGTGCATAACTTTACCATCAGCATTTATAATATATGAGGTTAGGACCAATAATGAGAAAAGGAAACTATTACGTTGTCCTTCATATATTTGTTGAGTGCTGTATCTATCTTGAAAATCATTTTGATATTTATTGCTTGAATATCTATTTTCACTGACTGTCTGATCATTAACGGCATTAAGCCCGAAATCAAAAATAGAACCTAATACAAATCCTGCCAAAGCACCAAGCGGTCCGCCTGTTATGAAACCAAGGAATCCGCCTAACCATTTACCTGCTGCCATATATATATATTATTTGTTTAATGTAATATTGTATTCGCAAAAAGCGTGCCATTGATCTTTTTCGAATCCGCTTTTTATGATGCAAAGGTATATAATTATATTGATTATCGTCAAAAACAGTAATCTATATACATGGATAATTGTGAAAAATTCATAACTTTGCACCTAAATAATATTTAGATAATGGAAAAACTTTGGAATAGTAATTACATTAAGGTTATGACGGCGAATTTTATGCTTTACTTTGCCTTTTATATACTGACTCCTTTGTTGCCTCTATATCTTAGTGAAAAATTCGGGACATCAAAAGATATGATAGGAATAGTTCTTTCCGGATATACTGTTGCAGCACTTATCTTTCGCCCTTTCAGTGGATATGTGGTAGATAGTTTTTCCAGGAAAAAAGTTCTGTTGTTTTGTTTCTCCGTCTTTCTGGTATTTTTTCTCGGATATATTGCTGCCGGCACATTACTTATGTTCGCTATAGTTAGAACTCTTCATGGTGCTCCATTTGGAGCTGTCACTGTTGCCAACAGTACTGTAGCTATTGACGTGCTGCCTGCAGATCGTCGTAACGAAGGCATTGGATATTACGGACTTAGTAATAATCTGGCAATGGCAATAGCACCATCAATAGGCATCTATATATATAAGTATACAGACAATTTTACATTACTTTTCTGGATAGCACTCGCCGTTGCTGCATTGGGTCTTCTGGCAGATAGTACTATCAAGTTGCCGGCAAAGAGCATCATAAAAAATAATACCAAGATTTCTCTTGATAGATTTTTCCTTACTCGTGCATGGATGCTGGCTATTAACATATCTTTTGCAGGATTGTGTTTTGGCGTACTTAGCAATTATCTGGCGATATATAGTAAAGAAAACCTTGGAATAACTGGAAGCACCGGCACTTACTTTATGTTGCTTGCTGTAGGACTGTTCTTGTCACGTCTGCAAGGTGCAAAAGCATTAAGATCTGGTAAACTTACTCATAATGCCGCCGAAGGTATGATAATCTCATTGGTGGGATATATTCTTTTTGTTGCTTGTCCAAACATATTTGGTTATTATTTGTCTGCAATACTTATTGGATTAGGTAATGGTCATGTTTATCCTGCCTTTCTTAATATGTTTATCAATATGGCTAAGCATAACGAAAGGGGAACAGCCAATTCTTCTATTCTCACATCATGGGATGCCGGTTTTGGTATCGGAGTCTTAATTGGTGGTGTGATAGCTGAATATTTCGGTTATGTAGGTGCTTTTTGGACTGTTGTTGCTTTTAATTTTATTGGGGTACTTATGTTTTTTACCTTAACAAGAAATTTCTACGAAAAAAACAAAGTAATAGAATAGATGCTGTCACTTTATGAGCAATAAAAACAAAAAATAATACCACAATACCACTATCTCATTTA
>OBMA010001287.1_pt1 | contig 15326 bp, 17 predicted proteins | sample 1539141 | NCBI WGS metagenome assembly OBMA01 (sample SAMEA3991484, study PRJEB22521) | metagenome | biome: anthropogenic terrestrial biome; feature: sewage plant; material: raw primary sludge | place: Sweden | collected 2012-09-26 | reverse complement strand
GGTTATTTTATAGGTTCTATGACAAGCAACACAATTATTCATCAAACTATTTAGTTCTTTTTGAATTTCTTTCTGCGAATAATTTTCTTTCGCTATTTTGGCAATTTTATCAAAATAATCGTGGGTTTGCATTCCCATAGTTTTAAAACCGACTGGAAGAGATTTGATAAGTCCTTGTGGAACGACATCAACTTTGCAAACACCTGATTGTTGATCGATAGAAACAATTTTAGTGGGATTATTTTCAACTAATCCTTCATTTATCGTTTTAATACTTTCTAAAAAAGTCGCATTTCAGCCATTACAAATTCTCTGTTTTGGCTCGACATTTTTATTTCGGATCTGCCATCTTTACTATTTTTTACATCTTCGCCTTGTAAAAAAAATTTGTACACCAATCCTACATTCATTAAGATTGATAATGCTAATAATCCTTTGTAAATAACTAATTTATTCATCCTATCTTTTGTGATAATTAGCTTGGTCTTTCACAGCCTTTTTTGGTGTAAAATTTCCAGTTGATAAAAGTTGCAAACACGCAAATAAAAAGCATTAATCCAAAAAATAATCGTGCATCTCCAGAAATCGATTTTGAAGTGGAAATTAATACATTAAATACAAAAGGTCCGAAAGCAGCAATGGCGGCAGTCCAACCAATAACACCCGCTGCTTTTCTTGGCGAGTCTGAAAAAATCATAGGAAATTGTTTGAAGGTAGCAGCGTTTCCAATTCCTGTAAAAAAGAAAATAAGCATTACAATTCCTACAAAATAAGGAAACTGATCTATAGTTGTTGGGGTTAAAAATCCTCCAAATATCAAAACTGAAAATAAAATAATGAGTGCAATTCCTGTAATATGAGTAAGTATAGCACCGCCAGTTTTATCGGCAATTTTTCCAAAAAAAACTCGTGTTGCAGAACCAATAAGTGGCCCATAAAATGCAAATTTCAAAGGATCTAGGTCGCTTTCTAATGGCACATATAAACTCTTAATCATCATCGGAAAAGCGGCTGCCATCCCTGCAAAAGTACCAAAAGTCATAAAATATGTAAGTGTACAATACCAAGTATGCTTATCCCCAAAAATATCCATTTGCTCTTTGAAAGAAGCAACCACAGGAATACTTTTTAATGAAAACCACGCCCATATTCCTACTAAAAATAAAGGAATAATATAAATAAATGCAATGTTTTCTAAATAGATAGTTTTTCCTGTTTCGGCTATTATTTCGCCACCTCCCATAAATGAAAAAATAGATAGCCCTATAATTAATGGAGAAAGTAATTGTACCAAACTAACTCCAAAATTGCCTATTCCTGCTTGTACTCCTAAAGCTGTTCCCAATTCTTTTTTCGGAAAAAACAGTGATGTAGAAGGCATATAAGATGAAAAATCGCCACCACCAATTCCTAATAAAAAAGCAATAAGCATGAAGTAGCCAAAGGTTGAGCTAGGATCCATTACCGCAAAACCGAGCATTAACAAAGGGATAATTTTTAAAAATGTGGTTACAGTAATTACTTTTTTGGTTCCAAACATCGGAATAAGAAAAGTATTAAGGATCCGTAATAAGCCGCCTGCTAAACCAGGCATTGCTGCTAACCAAAATAATTGATTGTCAGAAAATTTAAAACCAATTTTGGGTAATTTTATCACCACTACACTGAACAAAAACCATGTTGCAAAAGACATTGTAAGAGCAATTGTAGTTATGGTAAGTGTTTTCCAAGCAATTTTTTTGCCTTCGTTTTGCCAAAACGTTTCGTTAGAGGCATCATAGTTAGTAAGCCAATCCGAGTTTTTCATATCTATATATTGTTTATTTTAATTAATGATCTATTCTGTATTTAATGTTCGGAGCTTCGTTGTGCGTCATTTTTTTGATGACGTTGCTCATCCAAAACAAGGCAATGGCGGAAACTATGAATACAAAAATCCACGAACTGGTCCACAATCCAGAGAAATCTAGTAAATAACCAAATAAAATAGGACCAATAAAACCGCCAAGTCCGCCAATCAATCCTACCATTCCGCCTACAACACCTACTTCATTCGGAAAATATTCTGGTATATGTTTGTAAACTGCTGCTTTGCCAATCCCCCACATTATCCCTATTAATATGACTAAAATTGAAAAAACAGTAATGTGAGCTTCAAATTTGATAAGTGTGTTTCCTTTTGCTAAAAGTTCTTTCTTTTTTACTGTTTGGTTTTGTTTTACTACCACTTCTTGCCAAGAAAATGATTTGGGTAAAACGGATACTTTTTCAGGAATTTCGGGCTTGGTTTTTATCGAAATATCTTCGTTATTCAAAGCAATTTTTTCATTAGAAATGGCTGTTATTGTTCCTTTTTTCTTGGCAACAATTCCTTTTCCAGGCGTTAAAATTTCCATTTTCGGGAGCATTAATAAACCACTAATGATTAGGGAAGAGTATAATACCCAATACATTACTTTTCTTGCTCCAAATTTATCTGATAAAAATCCCCCCAACGCTCGTATTACACCACTGGGTAAGCTAAATGCTGAAGCAAGCATCCCTCCTAAAACTAAAGAAGTTTTATATACATTTACATAGTATGGTAAAAGCCATTGCGAAAAAGCTACAAATAAGCCAAATACTAAAAAATAATACAATCCAAAACGCCACACTCGTATGTTTTTTAATGGCTTTAATAATCCGCCAATCGTTTTGACTTGTGTCTCTGGTTTTTTATTCTTGACGAAAAACATAAAAACAAAACCTATGATTAAAAGAGTAATTCCGTAGAAAATAGGTAACATTCTCCAGCCGTTTTCGGGGTTGTCTTCCGAAAGATAATTGAGCAAACTTGGAGCTAATAAAGTAGTGATGGCAGCTCCTGCATTGCCCATTCCGAAAATACCTAACGCTCGTCCTTGCCAATTTTGAGGATACCAAACTGATGTAAAAGCAATACCTACCGCAAAACTTGTTCCCACCATACCGAATAATGCACTTAATGAAAAATATAACCAATAAGAATCTACATAATACAATAAAAAGTAAGGAATACTACAAAGGATAAGTAATGTGGTGAATACTTTTTGCCCACCATATTTATCAGTTAGTAAGCCCAAAGGCAATCTCATAATCGAACCTGATAAAATAGGAATTCCGAGTAGCCAACCTGTTTCTACTACACTCCAGTTATAAATGCCATTATCTGTAAGATAGGTTACTAAAACACCGTTCATTGTCCAAGCGGCAAAACAAATGGTAAATGCAAGTGTATTAAGAAATAAAACTTTATGTGAAGTTAATAAAGAATTAGTAAGATGTGTATTCATTGATTTTATTTTGAATCATTCTAAATTATATACAATTTTTAATATAAGAACTTAAATGTTAAGTATTTTAATTTAATTTAACAATGCAAATTTAAAAATAAAATAAGACATTGACGTCTTATTTTATATTTTTTGTAAATTTGCGATATAAAACATCATAAATCTTTATTATAACATGATTAAAGTATTCGATATCAAAGCATTATTTGCAGCTGCTTTTGTAACATTATTAACACTTTTACTTATAATGATAGGTTCAAGAAGTTTACAAAACTTTGATGCAGCACTAGTAGCTTATCTTTTTGGGACCTTATTTGCTATTTTTGGTATTGCCTATCGTTATAGTGTTTGGATACAAAGACCCCCCACTAAAATCTATTTTAAAAGAAGTTTAACAACTTTGTTTTCTAAAGAATTTATCCATTTTTCGTGGTTTACTATTCAAGATTTTTTCAAGAATATTGTTTTTCAAAATTTCATCCTCAAAAGAGGAAAGAAAAAAGGAATTGCCCACTTAATGATGGCAATCGGTTGTACCATGGCTTTTGCAATTACTATTCCGCTTACTTTTGGCTGGATTCATTTTACATTGGTACCAGAAACTGGTTTAAATCCTAATGTAGAAGATATTTACACCGCACACTTTTTCGGTTTTGAAGTTTTTAATTTTCCAATTAAATCCATTGTTGGTTTTTTTACTTTTGGAGCACTCAACTGGTGTTCAGTTTTGGTTATAATTGGTGCGACCTATTTTCTACAAAAAAGATTAAAAGACCCAGGCCTTATAGCTACACAAACTTTTGAAGGCGATATTCTGCCTTTATTATTGTTAATACTTGTCTCGCTTACAGGATTAGGACTTACTTTGGATTATGAATTTATGCAAGGCAAAGCTTACGAATTTATTGCTGTTACTCACGCTTTTTTTGTTATTATTTTTCTTATTTGGATGCCTTTTGGGAAATTTTTTCACATTATACAAAGACCTGCACAGATTGGCGCTCATATCTATAAAGAAGTTGGTAAAAAAAGAGGAATGCAAATTTGCAAACAAACAGGTATTGAATATACCACTCAGTTGCATGTATCCGATTTAAAAGACATTACCAAAGCGCTAGGCTTCAACTTGGATGATGAAGAAGGAAATTCTTTGTTAGATTATAGCCCAGAGGGTAAAAGAGACTTACTCGCAATTGCTCATCTTAATGCTAGAAAAGAATCAGGAAAATTTTTTGGATAATCAGATTAATTCATAAAAAATTAAATAAAAATTATGGCAAAATTACCTATAGATGCCGAAAAAATAATTGCTCAATATGGCCCTTCTCTACATATGCCAAATAAGGAGGCAATACCCGGAAGAGATGAGCCAGATAGCATAATTGAAACTCACTGTTGTTTCTGTGGTATGCAGTGCGGAATAAAATTATTGGCAAAAAACAACAAAGTTGTGGGTTTTGAACCTTGGATGGAATTTCCCTTTAATGAAGGAAGACTTTGTCCGAAGGGGGTTTTGAGATACATGCAAAACAACCACAAAGACCGTTTGACTGCTCCAATTCTGAATAAACCGGGAGTTGGTTTTGTGCCTATTTCTTGGGATGAAGCCATGGATTCTACCATTTCTGAAATTAAAAGAATACAATCACAATATGGTAACGATGCTTTTGCCATGTTATCGGGAGTTTCTCTTAGCAACGAAAAATCCTACCTTGTAGGAAAATTTGCCAGAACAGCCCTGAAAACGAAAAACCTAGATTATAATGGTCGCCTTTGTATGGTTTCGGCAGGTGCTGGTAACAAAAAGGCCTTCGGATTAGATCGAACATCCAATAATTATCAGGATTTAGAAAAAGCAGAAGTCATTATTGTCACAGGAGCCAATGTTTCTGAAACCTTTCCAACACTAACGCATTGGATTTGGAAAGCACGTGATAATGGCGCAAAACTCATTGTGGTTGACCCTCGAATGATTCCTTTGGCTAGAACAGCCGATATTCATTTAGACATTCGTCCAGGAACAGATTCTGCACTTTTCGGAGCCATTCTTAATTACATGGTGCAACACGATATGTTGGACCACGATTTTATCAACAACCATACTTCAGGTTTTGAAGAAGCCAAAGAAGCAGTAAAAGATTATACACTAGATTGGGCTGAAGATATTACTGGGGCTAAAAAAGAGAAAATAGAAGAAGCCGCAAAACTTTGGGGCAAAGCTGCTACTTCATTTTTGCTTCACGCAAGAGGAATTGAGCACCACACAAAAGGTGTTGAAAATGTTTTGAGTTGCATCAACATTGTGCTGGCTTCAGGAAGAATTGGCCGACCTTATTGCGGTTACGGAACCATTACAGGCCAAGGTAACGGACAAGGAGGAAGAGAACATGGTCACAAATGTGATCAACTTCCTGGCAATAGAGACATAGAAAATCCAGAACACAGAAAATATATTTCGCAAGTTTGGGGCATTGAAGAATCAGAATTGCCAGGCAAAGGACTTTCGGCCTATGAGATTATTGAAGCCATTCATCGCGGAGAAATAAAAGGACTAATTTCTATTTGTTTCAATCCTTTGGTGTCTTTGCCTAACAGTAATTATGTTCGTGAAGCATTAGAAAAATTAGAATTTTATGTGGGTATCGATTTCTTTTTGAGTGAAACTTTAAGACATGCCAATATTGTTTTACCCGGTTCTTTGCACGAAGAAGAAGAGGGTACAGTAACTACCGCAGAAGGTCGAGTGGTTCGCATTAGAAAAGCTGTTGATCCACCAAAAGGAGCCAAAACAGATACCGAGATTTTATTGGAAATTGCCAGACGATTGGGAGCTGCAGATAAATTTTCGTACCAAAAAAGCGAAGACATTTTTAATGAATTGCGTGTGGCTTCAAAAGGAGGTACCGCAGATTATTACGGAATCACTTATGATAAAATCGAAAAAAATATGGGTGTTTTTTGGCCTTGTCCCGATTTAGATCATCCCGGAACACCTAGACTTTGGGAGGATAAAAAATTTAAAACTCCAGATGGAAAAGCTCATTTCAATGCCGTGAAATATCACGAAAGCGGAGACCCAATTGATGAGGAATACCCAATTATTTTAACAACAGGACGTGTGGTTTCTCAATATTTGAGCGGTTCACAGACTCGTAGAATAGGAAAATTAGTTCATCAATTTGCTCAACCTCTTTTAGAAATTCATCCTAAATTGGCCACTCAATACGGCATTAATCAAAACGAAGAAGTTATAGTTAAAACCAAAAGAGGAGAGGCGAAATTTCCAGCAAATATTGTAGAAACGATAAGAGAAGACACTGTTTTCCTACCCTATCATTGGCCTGGAAAAAAGTCTGCTAACCAATTAACCAGCGGACATCTTGACCCAATTTCTAAAATTCCTGAATTTAAAGTAAGTGCTTGTTCATTACAACCTACAGGGAAAATAGTGGAAGTAAATAAATTTTCAGAAGCTTATAAAAGTTCATAAAATATGTCTCAATATTATAAATTACAAGAAGAGTTTTTTGTAGATATGCAGCGATGTATCGGTTGTAAATCCTGCGAAGCCGCTTGTGCAGAATGCGAAACCAATGGCGAAGAACCAATGATTCATGTCAATTATGTAAATAGAGCCGAAACCATACAAACCACCGTACAAGTGTGTATGCACTGCGAAGACCCTGTTTGTGCCAATGTTTGCCCTGCAGATGCGATTACCAAAGATGAATTCGGAATTGTGCATACTGCCAATACTTCTCGGTGTATTGGATGCTCTAATTGCGTGATGGCTTGTCCGTTTGGTGTTCCAAAAAAAATGGAACAATATGACCTAATGATGAAATGTAATATGTGCTACGACAGAACTAGTATTGGCAAAAAACCAATGTGTGCAACGGTTTGCCCTAGTGGAGCTTTGTTTTATGGTACCAAAGAAGAAATGGAAAAAATGAGGCCTAATTCTACGCCTGTTAATCGATTTATTTTCGGGATGGAAACCGTAAAAACAAAAGTGAACATTATGATGCCAAAAGGAAGCACAGAACTAAAAATATTTTAATTTTTAAACAATTTTTTAAACTATCAATTCTTAATAATGGAAAACGAAGATAAACATTGGAAGCAAGATTTTCCTATAAATAGAGGTGAAGCCATCCAAGTAAGCCGAAGAGATTTTGCAAAATTACTGGCAGTAGTTTCAGGAGGAATGGTTTTAGGAAACGGAATTATTGCTGCAAAAACATTTTTTTCTGATGATAAAACAATAGGGGAAAAACAAAAAATTTGCGCCAAAAACGATATTCCGGTAGGCGGAACTAAGTCTTTTGTGCTAAAAAATGACTCCGTTCCTTATATTTTAATACATACCGAAGAAGGCGAATTTTATGCTTATGAACAAAAATGCACACATCTTTCTTGTGCTGTGTATTACAAACCAGGTACTTTGAAAATAGAATGCCCTTGTCATAACGGTTGGTTTGATGTAAAAACTGGTGAAGTATTGCAAGGACCACCACCAAGACCTTTAAAAAAATTAGTGGTTACTTTGCAAGGAGACGATATTTTTGTACAACATCCTAAAACAGAAAACGTATGAGTAATTTCAGAACTGGGCAAGAAAATGCACATCCGCAGAAAAAAAGCATGATTATGTCCACCCTTATTGTAGTGCTTTTAGCGAATTTACTGATTCAGATTTGGTTACTTTACACCGCTTTAAACAATGCCTTAGATGGGCATCAAGAAGTAGCTTACAGTACTTTTATTGCTTCATTGGTTTTATTTTTGGCAGGTACTATTTGGCTGTATTTTTTACCTAAAAATGTAAAATAATCAATGTTGAAAGATAGGTACAATAGAATACACGATTACTTGCGATTATCCATTACCGATAATTGCAACTTCCGCTGTTCCTATTGTATGCCTGATGAAAAAATGAGTTTTCTGAAACAAAAACTTTTAATGTCTCCCGAAGAAATTTTTGACATTTCAAAAATTTTTGTACAGTTGGGCGTTAATAAAATACGATTGACTGGTGGCGAACCTTTGGTAAGAAAAGATTTTGGCGAAATTATCTCAAAACTATCTTTATTACCCATCAAAATAGGCATTACAACCAATGGTTTACTAATTGATAACTATTTGGAGGAACTCAAAAAAGCAGATATTTCTTCCATTAATATCAGTTTAGATACGCTAAATGACCAAAAATTTAAAACCATTACACAACGCAATCACTTTGCTAAAGTTTGGGAAAACATCCAACGCTGTATGCAAGAAAACATACACGTAAAACTGAATATGGTAGTGATAAAGGGCGTTAATGATGATGAAATTATTGATTTTGTAAATCTTACCAAAGATCTTCCTATTCATATTAGACTAATAGAATTTATGCCCTTTGACCAGAATAATTGGAATAAAGAAAAAGTCTTGAGCAATAAGATTGCTTTACAAAAAATAAGTGAACAATTTTCTTTATTCAAATTGAAAGACGATAAAAACGATACCGATAAAAAATTTGGAATTTTCGGGCATTCTGGTACGATAAGTTTTATTTCTACGCTTTCTGATTCGTTTTGTAGCACCTGCAACCGAATGAGAATAACTGCAGATGGTAAAATGAAAAATTGCCTCTTCGGAAAAGATGAATTAGACCTTATTTCCGCTTTTAGAAAAGGAGAAAACATCATTCCCATCATCAAAAAATCAATTTTCTTAAAACATCAAAAATTAGGAGGACAATTCGACGATTACAAAAACATACAACCCCATAATTTAGAAAATCGGAGCATGATAAAAATTGGTGGGTAAAAAGCATTTAACAAATTTTCTAAAATATTCAAAATTTTCATGACAACTCATCAATCTGCAATTGAGGTTCTTAAAAACAAAAGTAAACATCGTAAAACTGAAATTCTACCTTTGGCAAATTGCCTTCATTTGGTTTCGGCTGATGATGTTTTTGCTCCTATCAACGTACCTTCTTTTGATAATGCTGCAATGGACGGTTATGTCTTTCGGTTTGAGGATTTTTTAAATGAATTAAACCTTCAAATAATCAACGAAATTCAAGCAGGCACAGATGCGCTTTTACCTTTAAAAAAAGGAGAAGCTGCAAGAATCTTCACCGGTGCTCCGATTCCTGAAAATGGAGATACAGTAATTCCTCAAGAAGATGTTTTGGTTGAAAATGGAATGTTAAAATTCCAAAAAAAAGTGAATAAAAACGCCAATGTTCGACAAAAAGGAACACAAACACAAAAAGGAACTTTAATTCTGAAAAAAAATACCAAAATAACAGCGGAATACATTGGTTTTTTGGCAACTTTCGGCATTGCTGAACTTGAAGTTTTTGCTCCTCCCAAAATTGGCATCATTACTACAGGAAAAGAACTGGTAAAAGCTGGAAATTCTTTAGAAAATTATCAAATTTACGATAGTAATTCAGTTTTTCTTACTGCGGCTTTTGAAGAAATTGGTTTAAAATTATCGTTTTCTATTTGGGTAGATGATAATAAAAATGAATTGAAAAATGCAATTCAAGAAAATGTAGAAAAAGTAGATGTTCTAATATTTACCGGCGGAATTTCGGTAGGTGATTATGATTTTTTAAAACCTGTTTTAGATGATTTAGACGTTCAAGAATCATTTTACAGAGTAAAGCAAAAACCTGGCAAACCTTTGTTTTTTGGAACGTTGAACAATACAGAAATTTTTGCACTTCCAGGAAATCCGAGTGCGGTGGTGATGTGTTTTCATGTTTATTTAAAACCTTTTATTAAAGAAAAAATGGGTATTGAAAGTTTTACAAAAAAAGAATTTGGCATTTTAATGAATGAATATATTAAAAAATCGGGACTTACGCATTTTGTAAAAGCTTTTGTAGAAAATAATAAAGTGGAAATCCTCAACAACCAATTGTCTTACCAAATGGATGCGTATACCAAAGCCAATGCATTTGCTATACTAACTGAAAATCAAGAATATTTTCAGATAGGTGACAAAGTTGAAGTCATAAAATTTCGAAATTGATATGGAAATTCTACTGCTATTTTCGGTAGTTGCATTTTTATACGCTTCGGTTGGCCACGGCGGAGCAAGCGGTTACATTGCATTGATGGCTATTTTCGCATTTCCACAAACAGAAATTAAGACTAATGCCTTGTTTTTGAATATATTTGTATCATTTATTTCGTTTACTCAGTTTTTCAAAAAAGAAGAGTTTCCTTTCAATTTGTTTTTCATACTTATCATATTTTCAATTCCAATGGCTTTTTTGGGAGGAATGTGGACATTGGACAATAGATGGTACAAAATAATTTTAGGGCTTATTTTGTTTATCCCCATTGTAAAATTTTTAGGATTTTTTCCAAAAATGCAATTTCAGGTGAAACAAAATTTATTATTAGTCATTGTTTTAGGATTATTAATTGGCTTACTTTCAGGCTTATTAGGCATTGGTGGAGGTGTTATTTTAAGTCCAATTTTGATACTTTTGGGTTGGTGCACCGTAAAACAAACTGCAGCTGTAAGTGCCATTTTCATTTTTGTAAATTCTTTAGCAGGATTGTTGGGAAAGAGTTTTGCTACACTTCAATTTTCCGAAAATATTGTACAGATACTTATTTTCACGCTTTTTGGAGGGATTTTGGGTGGATTTTTTGGAGCTAACAAATTCAAAATTCTGTGGATACAATACACGCTTGCTTTTGTATTAATAATTGCTTGTTTCAAACTTTTTACAACCTAAATCAACATGAAAACATACATTCTTTCTGGCGGAAAAAGTTCACGAATGGGAACGGATAAAGGATTGGTGCAACTTCATCAAAAACCTTTAATTTCTTATTTAATTGAGACATTGCAAAAGCTAGACTTTGATATAAAAATAATCGCTCATCATTCAGATTATCATAAATTTAATTTAGAAGTAATAAAAGATATTTATCCGGAAAAAGGACCTTTAGGAGGAGTGTTTACCGCTTTGAATGATGCTCAAACAGATTGCCTCATCATCAGTGTAGATACGCCATTTATTACTGAAAAACAGATTACTCATTTACTAGAAAATCATCAAAAATGCGAATTGACTTTGGCGTTTTCAGAAGCTAAAATTTATCCGCTTTTTGGGATTTATCCGTTTCATTTATTCGAAAAATTGAAAGAAAATATTTTACAAAACCAATTGAAATTGATGAAATTTGTTAACGAAAACAGTCTTAAAAAAATTGAATTTAACTTCTCTTCTTTAGAAAAACTGAATATCAACACTTTAAAAGAATTAAAAACGGCAGAAAAGTTATTTAACTATGGAAATTAAAACCTTTGGGAAAATTACAGAAATTGTAAATAAGGAAATAGAACTGGCGTTTCCTATGAATTTGGCAGAACTCAAAACTACATTAGAAGAGCAATTTCCGTTGTTGAAAACCCTAATGTATAGCATTGCCATAAACGATGAACTGATTTCTGATGAAGATTATATGATTATTCAACCTCAATCTATCGCTCTAATGCCACCATTTTCTGGCGGATAAATTCTAAAAAAATGCAAAGATATTCCAGACAAATTATTTTACCGAATTTTGGTAATGAAGCCCAAAACTTATTGGCAAAATCTAAAGTTTTGGTAGTTGGAGCAGGAGGTTTAGGCGTTCCTGTACTACAATATCTTGCTGCTGCAGGAGTCGGAAAATTAGGAATTGCAGATGGAGATATTGTAGAAATAAGCAATTTACAAAGACAAGTATTGTACACTGAAGCGGAAGTTGGGAGAAATAAAGCACAAGTTGCAAAAGAAAAAATCACAAAATTAAATTCAACAATAGAGCTCGAAGTTTATGATTTTTTTATAGACCAATATTCTGTTTTCGACCTCATTGAACAGTATGATATTGTGGTAGATTGTACCGACCAATTTTCGATTCGATATTTACTGAATGATGTCTGTTATTTACAAAAAAAACCTTTGGTTTTTGCATCTATTTATCAGTTTGAAGCTCAATTGTCTGTATTTCATTACGGAGAAAAACCCTATAATTTGCGAGATGTTTTTTCGGAAATTCCTAATGAAAAAGCAGTTCCTAATTGCAATGAAGCGGGCGTTTTAGGGACTTTGGCAGGAATTGCAGGAAATTTTCAAGCCAATGAAGTAATTAAAATCATTACCAAAATAGGTGTTGTAAATTCAGGAAAATTATTGTTATTCAATAGTTTAAATAATCAAATAGCACAACTTTCTATTACTAAAAATGAAGAAATATTTTTACCAACATCCAAAGAAGAAATTCTACAAAATAATTATGGATTTTTTTGTGCTGATGAATTTTCTCTAGAAGAATTGAAAGATTTGGAACATATTTTAAGCCAAGAAAAATCAGTGTTGATAGATGTACGAGAAAAAAACGAATTGCCTAAAATAACAATCTTTCCTGTGCTTGAAATTCCTTTGTCTGATTTGCCCGAAAACATTACATTATTACAGCAATTTGATGTTCTGGTTTTTATTTGCAAAAGTGGAATAAGAAGCAAAAAAGCAGTACTTTTGCTTAAAGAAATGGCATTTACAAAACCTTGTTATTCGGTACAAAAAGGAGTAGAAACTTTTAAGAAAAAATAATGAATACAAAAGAACATTGGGAAAATATATACCAAACCAAGCAACTGAATGAAGTAAGTTGGTTTCAACAAAAACCTCAAACTTCTTTAGGCTTTTTCGAAATGTTTTCCGTTCACAAAAATGCTAAAATTATTGATGTTGGTGGCGGAGATAGCTATTTGGTAGATTATTTATTAGAACTTGGTTATCAAGACATTTCCGTACTTGATATTTCTAAATATGCTTTAGATAGAGCAAAACAAAGACTTGGAGGTAAAGCCAAAAATGTAAAATGGATTGAAGCCAATGCAGCACATTTTCAACCAGTAGAAAAATACGATTTTTGGCATGATAGAGCTGCTTTTCATTTTCTCACGGAGCATGAGGACATAGAAAATTACATCAGAACTGCTAATGAAAACATTGCTGTTAATGGTGTACTTGTGATAGGCACATTTTCGGAAAATGGACCCAAAAAATGCAGCGGTATCGATATTAAACAATATTCTGAAACATCTTTGCAAGAAGCGTTTTTGCCATATTTTGAAAAAATAAGCTGTTTTACAACAGATCACAAAACACCATTTGATACGATTCAGAATTTTACATTTTGTAGTTTTAGAAAAAAATGAAAAATAGTTTTATAGAAGGAGCCATTTCTCCAGAAAAAATTGCAACGAGCATCGCCCATCATCAACACAAAACCAATATTGGCGGACATTCCATTTTCTTAGGACAAGTAAGAGCTGATGAAATAGACCAAAAAGTAGTAAAAGCCATAGAATTCACCACTTATCGTGAACTTGCTGAACAAAAAATTGCAACAATTCGGGAAGATATATTTGAAAAATACGCTTTGACATGTATGCACATTTATCATAGTTTGGGCGAAATAAAAGCAGGCGAAATTTGCCTTTTTGTGTTTACCTCTTCAAAACACAGAAAACCAGCACAGCAAGCCTGTGATGAACTTGTGGAAAGAATAAAAGCCGAAGTGCCGATCTGGGGAAAAGAAATTTTTGAAGACGAAACCCATCAATGGAAAGAAAATAATTAGAAATATTAGAATGGTAGATATAACACACAAAAATAATTCATTAAGAATTGCCATCGCAAAAGCGGTAGTTGCGGTAAGTAAACCCGAAACCATTTTGGCTTTGGAAAATAAAACAGTACCAAAAGGAGATGTGTTCGAAATGGCAAAAACAGCTGGGCTTTATGCTGCTAAACGAACTTCGGATATGATTCCAGATTGTCATCCATTACCTATAGAATACACGAAAATTAGTTATGAAATTTCGGGTTTGGAAGTTTCTATTTTTGTGGAAATAAAAACCATCTATAAAACAGGGGTGGAAGTAGAAGCAATGCATGCAGCTTCGGTGGTAGCACTTACTTTTTATGATATGCTAAAGCCAATCGACAAAGAGATTGAGATTAAAAACATTAAATTATTAGAAAAAAAAGGTGGCAAATCAGACAAAAAAGACCATTTTGATAATCCGGTAAAAACCGCTGTTTTGGTTTGTTCGGATAGTATTTCCAAAGGTAAAAAAGAAGACTTTTCAGGGAAAATTATTTTAGAAAAATTAAAAACAGAACCTGTAGAAATTTGTAATTATGACATCATTCCAGATGGTATAGAAAGTATTCAAAACCAAATTGAGAACTATATTTCAGAAAAAATAGAACTCATAATTATCACTGGTGGCACCGGCCTTTCTAAACGAGATTTTACCCCAGAAGCCATTCAACCATTATTGAATCGAGAAATACCTGGAATTGGCGAACATTTAAGGCAATACGGACAAAACCGAATGCCGTATTCTATATTATCAAGAAGCATTGGCGGATTAATTGGCGACACATTGGTTATCGCTTTACCAGGTTCTACCAACGGAGCCAGAGAATCAATGGAAGCCCTTTTTCCATCAATTTTACATATTTTTAAAATGATACATTCTGGGAAGCATTAACCGAAATAAAGCATTGCATTTTTTGGTTGAAAATGCTATTTTAATGATATATTTGTAAACACATTAAATACTCAAAATGAAGAATTATTAATCCTATCCACGCTTTATATAACGACACTAGGATTCAGCCAAACAAATTGCGAAGCTCTAAAAAAAAAGAAAATGAAGCACTTACATCAACGAATAAAGTTTTGGTTTCAGAAAATGACTACCTAAAAAAAATAGTTGAAATTAATAAAGCAATTTTAGAAACAGAAAAAAGATAATTCTTCATTCAAAATAACAAAGGGTGTAAATCGTCAGCAAAAAGTAGACACTATTTTTTAAAATCTTAAGGAGTGTTATTCAAAAAAAGTATCATCACTGAGGATTTTTATTAATCCTGCTGAAATCTATTCTCGTTAATTCGCCAGAAACGCAAAAAGAATTTTTAGAATT
>OBMA010001284.1_pt1 | contig 15343 bp, 10 predicted proteins | sample 1539141 | NCBI WGS metagenome assembly OBMA01 (sample SAMEA3991484, study PRJEB22521) | metagenome | biome: anthropogenic terrestrial biome; feature: sewage plant; material: raw primary sludge | place: Sweden | collected 2012-09-26 | reverse complement strand
AAAACGACGCAGAAATGAAAAAGTTGATTTTACTGGCACTCGTCGTTATGGCGAGCGCATCAGCTAATGTAACATTAGCAAACAACAAAAAGACAAAAGAAAACACCATCGTACCGGAGAAAAAGGCTCCAGTGGTGCTGACAAGCACATCCGACTCTCTGAGTTACGCTGCCGGAAAGGCCGCCACACAGGGACTGATCCCGTATCTGCAGCAGCAATATCAGGTGGACACAGCCTATATGGCAGAGTTCATACAGGGTTTCAAAGAGGCACAGACCAAGATCAACGACCCCAAATACATTGCATATAGTGCAGGCATACAGATCGCCAGTATGGTGCAGAAACGCATCCTGCCACAGGCAAAAGGCCAGTTTGAGGGTGCTAAGGACTCTATCATAAGCGCTCAGTTCGTGAACGGATTCCTTGCTGCATTGGCAAAAGACAATTCTGTCTTCACCGACGAGGTTGCGGGAAAACTCTTTGAGACACGTGCAAAAGCGGAGAAAGAGGCTGCCCAGAAGATTTATAAAGAAAAGAACGAGGCTTGGTTGAAGACCAATGCACAGAAGGAAGGCATGAAGACAACAGCCAGCGGACTGCAATACAAGGTGCTGGTTGCCGGCAATGGCGTCATGCCAAAGGCTACCGACGAGGTTGTGGTGAAATATGAGGGAAAGATGATCGACGGTACTGTCTTCGACAGTTCATACAAGCGCAACCCACAGACCACTTCATTCCGTTGTGACCAGGTGATAAAGGGATGGACAGAGGCTCTCACCATGATGCCGGTAGGCAGCAAGTGGGAAATCTGCATCCCACAGGAACTCGCTTACGGCGAGCGTCAGGCAGGTCAGATCAAACCCTATTCAACACTGGTTTTCACTGTGGAATTGGTAGAGATCAAGGCTCCAAAGAAAGAGGAAGCAAAACCGGCTGTTACTGCTGGAAAGGCTGATGCCGCTGCAAAGACGGCCAAAGCAAAACCGGTTGCAAAGGCTGCATCAAAGAAGAAATAACAACATCCATCAGCATGGATGAATACTTGCCCAAAGGGGACGGACGCGACAATCCGTCCCCTTTGCCATGTGCATCCGCCATACAGCAATCACGCATTGGCATATTTGGGGCATTTATTGTCATTATGACCTGAAAACAATAAAATTACGTTCAATTTGTTGTTTATATCATTTTAATTCCTTACTTTTGCTATCAATAAGTAAATATGTGATTTTAATTAAAAAACGAAAAAAATGGATAAGATAGATAATCTTGATAAAAAGATTCTGTGCATACTGTCACAGAATGCCAGAATTCCGTTCAAAGACGTTGCGGCAGAATGTGGCGTTTCGCGTGCAGCCATCCACCAGCGGGTACAACATCTGATGGAGAACGGCATCATTACCGGCAGTGGATTTGATGTCAACCCTAAAAGTCTGGGATACTCCACTTGTACATACGTGGGACTGAATCTGGAACGCGGCAGCATGTACAAGAATGTGGTCAGCAGACTGGTTAACATACCGGAAATTGTGGAGTGCCACTTCACGACAGGCCCGTATACAATGTTGATCAAACTCTATGCACGCGACAACGAGCAACTGATGGACCTGTTGAACAACCAGTTGCAGAGCATCCCCGGTGTGGTATCTACAGAAACACTTATATCATTAGAACAAAGTGTCAAGCGCGAGATTCCTGTTGAAACGGAAGATAACGGAAAGTAAATTCAGCGTATGAATTCTTTTGATTTCCAGTCGCACCTGGACAGCATTTATGCAACATATCCGGAAGCCTCTCATCAGCCGGTAATTGGCATCACTGCCAATTACACAGATGGAAACGCTACATTGCGCGACCGGTACTACATGCAGATTGTGGCTGCAGGCGGCACCCCGATCATCATTCCACCCGTCACCGACAAGGACGTCATTATCAACACGCTCGAACATATCGACGGGCTGCTGCTCACGGGCGGCGGCGACTATAATCCGTTGTGGTCCGGCGAGCAACCCGACCCACGCCTGCATGGTATCAATGCCACACGGGATCTGCCCGAACTGCTCATCACACGTCTGGCCTACAACCGTCAGATACCCATGCTTGGCATCTGCCGTGGCATACAGACACTGGCTATGGCGCTAGACGGCAAGGTGAGACAGGACATCGCCGATACCCCGAATCTCATCAAACACTCACAAGATGCCGACCACAGCGAGCCCACTCATGCTGTCAGCATCGCCAAAGATTCCACACTATACAGGATCTATGGTGCGGAGCAGATATTCGTCAACTCATTCCATCATCAGGCTGTGGGCGACGCGGGCAATCGTTTCCGCGTCACGGCAACAGCCACCGACGGTGTGGTGGAATGCATCGAGAGCAGCGAATACAAACCCATCATGGGCGTGCAGTGGCATCCGGAATGGCTACAGAGCGAGGGACTGAAACTGTTTACTTGGCTGGTGCAACAGGCCAACAACCTTCATGTGGCCAAAAAGCTTCACGAACGTGTGCTCACCCTGGACACCCATTGTGACACGCCGATGTTTTTCCCGCAAGGCATACACTTCGACCACCGCGATGACCGCATACTGGTAGACCTCCACAAAATGACCGAGGGTCGCCAGGACGCAGTAATCATGGCGGCATATCTGCCACAACCGAAGATTGGCGAGACCTTCTCGTCAAAAGTAGCATTTGACGTTAACAGTCCCGTGGAATACACCAACCTCATCTTCAACAAGATAGAGGAGATTGTGAAAGCCAACAGCCAATATATCAGCATAGCGCGAACACCTGCCGACCTGTACGAGGACAAGCGCAAGGGGCGCAATTCCATCATGCTGGCCATTGAGAACGCGCTGGCACTGAACCATGACATAGCCAACGTGAAGCACTTCGCGCAGCGCGGAGTGGCCTATATCACGCTCTGCCACAACGGTGACAACGACGTATGTGACAGTGCACGGGGATGTAACACGCACAACGGCGTGAGCCAGTTTGGCGAGAAAGTGATACACGAGATGAACGACTATGGCATCATGGTGGACCTTAGTCACGCTGCCGAGAAGAGTTTCTATGACGCTCTCGACATCAGCCGCACGCCAATAGTGTGCAGCCACAGCAATTGCCGTGCGCTCTGCGACCACCCGCGCAACCTCACCGACGAGCAGTTGCGTGCACTGGCACAGCGGGGAGGCGTGGCCCATACCACGCTCTATCACGGATTTCTACGCACTCAGGGCGAGGCCACAATCATAGATGCCATCTCTCATCTGGAACATGCCATCGATGTCATGGGCATAGATCACGTGGGCATTGGCACCGACTTCGACGGCGACGGCGGAGTGAGAGGCATCGCCAATTCATCCGAACTCATCAACATCACCCTGCAACTGCTGCGGCGCAAGTACAGCGAGCGGGACATTGAGAAGATTTGGGGCGGCAACTGGCTACGCGTGATGACACTGGTGCAGCGTGAAAGCAAATAAAGAAAACTCTGTATGAAAAAGAGAAATACAATAATAATGGTATCAACATTGACTCTGGCAGCCCTCCTTGCTTTCGGCTACAAGCCGTTTATGGAACATTTGGACAACGCCAATCAGGACATGGCAGTGGAGGAAGTGGTGAAGCTGCAGCCTGCGGGCCCGGCTTTCAATGCCGACTCGGCTTATGCGATGACCAAGGCACAATGCAATTTCGGTCCGCGCGATATGAACTCCGAAGCCCATGACCGCTGCGCCGAATGGATTATCTCCAGGTTCAAGCAATACGGGTGCAAGGTGCAGACACAGAAAGCAGACCTCAAAGGGTATGACGGCACCATGCTGAAGAGCCAGAACATCATTGCCAGCTACCGTCCCGAAGCCACCACCAGAGTACTGATTTGCGCACATTGGGACAGCCGCCCATGGGCAGACAACGACCCCGACAGTACCAACTGGCACAAGCCAATCCTCGCCGCCAACGATGCGGCAAGCGGTGTGGCGGTGATGATGGAGATTGCACGACTGTTGCAGCAAGACAAGAAACTTGCCATCGGCGTTGACTTTGTATGTTTCGATGCCGAAGACTGGGGTACCCCGCAGTGGACGCACACCAGCGACGACGGCGACTCATGGGCACTTGGGGCGCAATATTTCGCCGGAAACCTGCCCAAGGGATATGAAGCCCGTTACGGAATATTGCTGGATATGGTAGGCGGACTAGGCGCTAAGTTCTATAAGGAAGGCATGTCCAAACAGTATGCCCCACAGATCGTGGACAAGGTATGGCGCGCGGCGCGCCAGTCCGGCTATGGCAGTTACTTCCCGAATAGCGATGGCGGCATGATAACGGATGACCACATCCCCGTGAACCAGAAGGCTAACATACCCACAATAGACATTATTCCTTATTACCCGGATTGCCAGCAGAGTTCGTTCGGACCCACATGGCACACGCTTGCCGACAACATGCAGAACATCGACCCGAAGACATTGAAGGCCGTGGGACAGACCGTCATCCAGGTTTTGTATACCGAGAAATAGACATAAAGATATTGACTACCCTCCCGTAAATCGCGTATTTCCAATCAAACGCCTCTCAGGCAATGGATGCACGAATTACGGGAGTTTTTTTATGATTCAGCTTCCGCATTCATTCAGCGGAATCAAAAGGAAAGTTGAATTAACACTCAGCAGCCAGGCATGCCACCACTTTCAAAGATACTGAATCAGTATGTCCCACACCGCAACGATGTGGCACGCCGAGCCGGCGAGCACGAAGAAATGGAAGACGGTATGCATGAACCTTTTCTTGTTGATGCTGTAAAACAAGGCACCGGTGATATAACACACCCCCTCGCCCACTATCCACATTATCGCTTCAGTGGACAGACACGCCATCAACGGTTTGAAAGCCACCAGCACGCTGAGTCCCATACCCACAAAACAGATTGTTTCCAGATTGCTATGGTCCTTGATATGTATGAAACTGCTTACGGTCCCCGCCAAGGCGCACGCCCAAATGAAGATAAAAAACATCCATCCCCAATAGCCGTAATTGCGCATGGCGATGAGCGTGATTGGCGAATAGGAGCCGGCGATATGCCAGTAGATTGCCGCATGATCCCACTTGCGCAGCCTTTCTTTCCACACCGAACGTGCCGATAGCGCATGGTAAGTAGTGGATGCCACGTAAGACATCAGCATGCCCACAAGATAAAGTATCACGCCTGTCGTAGCCCAACCGTTCTCGGCACGCGAGCACCAAGCCAGAGCAAACACCCCGAAAATCACGCCCAGCGCTATGCCGCCGGCATGTGACCATGAGTTCCACACTTCCTCCTTGTGAGAGAAATGTATCTTTATATCCATATCAATTTCAATTTTACGCCACTATGTTACACCATAAATTCTGTTCCCGCAAAGAAATCAAGGGAATAAGATGATGTCACATTCGTTGTCCTTTTCCTCTACGTATCCTGTCTGCCATACGATAACAATATCGCACATGTATCAATCACAGATTTCACCCATCTTCTCCCATATCTTCAAGAACGTGCGGTGATCCACCTTTTTCTCGTAAGAGACCTTGATACCGGCATCCTCCAGAGTGTTCAGGGCCTGTTCGCTGATGACATCGGCATACACCTCGCACACACCTCCGTCTACCATCATCTTGGCAGCCGTACTGCCTATCGCCTTGTCAGCCAACTTTGAGTCAAGAAACAATTCCGGCTCATCGGTCATCAGATTATACAGTTTTCGCACTCCACGTCCTTCGAACGTATTGATGTTTCCATCGTGCAACACCACCAGCGAGCATTGTCCGGTGTGCAATTTCTCTTTCAGTTTATCCATCATGGTAATATCCTCCAATATTAATTTACCAATCTGCCGGTTGCGAGTATTATTAATCCTGTTATTTACATGTATCCCGGGAGATGACATCTACCTTGATATTCATCCTCCCAGCTCCATACATTTTATAATTTCAATAGATTTTCACAACCGTCAAATCATTTCCAACTTTTTGTTCACAGTATCTATGGGCAAAGATATGTAAAAAAAATGAACCGCAAAATAAAATGGCAAAAAAAAGTGAAAAGAACCTTCGTCCTTTTCACCAACTCACGTTATTGATCTTTTATCATTTCACCTCCCAAACATCATTCGTTTCCAACAGTTCAGAGAAGTTATGATAAGACTTCTTTGCCTTCACCTCCTCTATCTGTTCGTTCACGGCCTCATCGTATGTCGGAGCGTCCACATCGCGTATTACCCCCAGCGCCACGGGGAATCCGTGTTCGTTGTCCATCATGGCAAGTTTCAGCTGCAGGGTATTGTCCCGGCAGTGAGCATCATGGATAAGGATATCCTTCTCTGTTATCCCGTTCTGGCCCAACTTCACCACTTTCAGCCCGAAGCCCTCCTGCATCAGTCCCATCTCGCCATGCTCACCGAAGATCAACGGTTTGCCTTGTTCCACGTAGATGGCGTTACACTGTCGGCCCTCCTTGGTGTAGACAGAGTCGTAAGCGCCATTATTGAAGATGACGCAATTTTGCAAAATCTCGCACACCGCCGCACCCTTGTGCGCATGCGCCGCCTTCAATATATCCACCGTACAGGGTCCGTCGTTGGCAACGGCACGTGCGAAGAAATGCCCGCGTGCGCCGAAACACAGTTCAGCCGGGCGGAACGGGTCTTCCACAGTGCCGTAAGGAGATGACTTGCTGACAAATCCTCGCGGAGACGTCGGAGAATACTGTCCTTTGGTGAGACCATAGATACGGTTGTTGAGCAATATCATATTGATGTCTATATTGCGCCTCATGGCATGGATGAAGTGGTTGCCGCCGATAGCAAGACCGTCACCGTCGCCACTCACTTGCCAGATGGAGAGCTTCGGGTTGACCACCTTGGCACCTGTCGCCACGGCTGCCGCACGTCCGTGAATGGTCTGCATGGCATACGTGTTCATATAATATGGCAGTCGGCTTGAGCATCCGATGCCCGAAATCACGACCGTCTCATAAGGCGGCACGCCGATGTCCGCCATCGCCTTATGCAATGAAGCCAGAAAGAAATGGTCACCGCAACCGGGACACCAGCGCGGTTGCCCCTTCTTGAAATCTTGTGCTGTATATTCGTTCATGATGTAATATTTTGTGGTTGACAGGGTTGCCCGTAACCCTTATTTGTTCATTATTTTCTCAAAAGCATTCACCAGGTCACTCACCACGAATGGCTGTCCCTTCACCTCATTATATTGATAAGGTATGAAGCCGTCGATATGATAACGCAGATACGCGGCCAACTGTCCCAGAGTCTGTTCTGCCACGATAACCTTGGGATAGCGTTGCAGCACGCTGCAAGCGTTTTTGGGCAGCGGATTGACAAATTCGAACTGTGCCAGAGCCACCTTGCGCCCTTTCGATCGCATCTCCTGCATGGCCGAATAAAGATGTCCGTAAGTACTGCCGAAACCCACAATGAGCAGTTGGGCATCGTCCACATCGCCCAGCACTTCAAGATCCGGTATCACTATGCGGTTCACCTTCTCGGCACGCTCAATGTCCATGCGGTTGTGATTGGCAGGGTCGGTGGATATGGCACCCGTCTTGCCATCTTTCTCCAAACCTCCAAGAATATGGGTGTAGCCCTCATGTCCGGGCAAAGCCCAATATCTCACGAATGTCACGCTATCCCTGCGATATGGCGTGTAGATGCCTCTCATCTCCGGTGTGGCATAGTGTGGATGTATCTCGGGCAACTTGTTGATATCGGGAAGTTTCCATGCTGCCGACCCGTTTGCGATAAAAGCATCGGTGAGCAGTATCACCGGCGTGAGATGCTCCAGTGCGATCTTGGCTGCCGCGTATGCAGCGTCAAAACAGTTTGTGGGGCTTGTGGCAGCAATTACAGGCAATGGCGACTCTCCATTCCGGCCGTAAAGAGCCTGCAACAGGTCGGTCTGCTCGCTCTTGGTTGGCAATCCCGTTGACGGACCGCCGCGCTGCACGTCGATAACCACAAGAGGCAGCTCGTCGATGACGGCAAGATTGATTGCCTCGGACTTCAGACAGAGCCCCGGCCCGGAGGTTGATGTCGCGGCGAGGGCACCGGAGAACGCCGCTCCCACGGCACTTGCGCAGGCGGCGATTTCGTCTTCGCACTGCACGGTGATGACACCCAGACTCTTGTGCTTGGCCAGTTCGTGCAGTATGTCTGTGGCCGGAGTGATGGGATAAGAACCGAGATACAGTTTCAGTCCTGCCCTCTCGGCAGCGGCAATCAGTCCGTAGGCGGTCGCCTTGTTGCCGGTGATGTCCATATATCTGCCGGGGTCTTTCACCTTCGACTCTATGCGGTATGTAGACGGCACAGAAGCATGCACATTGTGCCCGCAGTCGTATCCCGCTCTCACCACCTTGATATTATTCGCGGCCACGAGGGGCTTCCGGGCAAACTTCTCATTCAGGAAGCCGGCCACCAGGTCCAGATCACGGTTGAAGAGCCAGCACACCATTCCCAGTGCAAACATATTGCGGCATTTCAGCATAGCCTTGTTGTCCATACCACTGTCTGCCAGACATTCCTTCACCAGTTTGGAGATGGGATAAGCCACCACGCGGTCGCTGTCTATCCCCATCTCGCCCAGAAAATCATAGCTTTGAAATCCCGCTTTTTCCAAGTCCTTGGGACCGAAACAATCTGTGTCGATGATGATTGTCGCATTTAGTTTGGCATATTTATATTGTGTTTTTAGCGCCGCCGCGTTCATCGCCACCAGCACATCGCATTTGTCACCGGGTGTGTACACACGCCCCCGGCCGATATGCACCTGAAATCCCGACACCCCGGTGAGTGATCCTTGCGGGGCGCGGATGTCTGCCGGATAGTCAGGAAATGTGGATATACCATTGCCAACATTGGCTGAAACGGTGGAGAAAATATTGCCTGCAAGTTGCATTCCATCCCCGGAATCACCCGAGAAACGGACCACAACCTGATCTATTTCCTTTACTTCAATGTCTTCCTTCATAAGAAATAAAAATAATATACATATTGATGCAAAAGTGGGCATTTTATTTGACATTTCCAAATAAAAGCAAGATAATTATTTGTATTTCATTTGACATTAAAATTATTTTCATTACCTTTGTTCAAAATATAGACACACGATTACGAAAGTATAATAAAAAACGCCTTATAATATGAAAATGAAACTTTTGATGTTGGCTGGCATTATTATTTTTGCCAATCCGGCGATCAAAGCCCAGACGGGTGATTCTGTGGAAATAGCCCGCACTATCGACAGTACAAAGATCATGGCAGCATGCAAGAAGCTGTCGCGCCCCACCTATTCCTTTATTTCCAACGATGACGGTTCGCTGCTGTGCCTCAAATACCGTGACCGGTCCAAGAAAGGCAAATGGCAAAACACCGGTTATCTGAACATGATGAGAACCGACGGATGGGAATCGCTGTGGGCAAGACCCTTCGACTATACCACCGGCAGGGCATACTTCTCGCGCCACGGACTGCTGGTCTATGATGACAACGACCTGCATGTGATCAATCCGGAAACAGGCATTGAGAAATGGACAGCCAAGCTGGTCACCGTCTTCCGCAACGACTCTATGGATATCATCCTGGGCTACAAGTCGATGACATCAGCCAAACTGGAGGCATACCGTCTGAGCACAGGCGAACATCTATGGGAATGCAAGATAAGCCACGAGAAATGCTGGGGGTGGAACAATGTGCTCAAGACAGACGCCACGCATCTGATGGTGGTGGCAGATGACATCTGTCTGCTCGATATCAGCAACGGCACCCTTAAGACGTGCGAGGCGAAGACAGGTGTGGACGATGTGAAATCGATGCTGCTACAGGGACTGGCCACCGTGGCGGGAGCCGTGGCCGGGGGCATGATTGCCGGAGGAGGCTACTATTACTACCCCATATACACCGGTTCCAACGTGATTACGGGTCTCACATCCAACATAGTAAGCCGGGATTCGTGCTTCTACATCTCCGACCGCACACGCATGGTGTGCCTGAACCGGGACATGCAGGAGAAATGGAGTTTCGATTTCCCCTCAAAGACAGCATCCAACGCCCATCTGTTCAGCAAGGGCGACAAACTATATATGATAAACTACGGATACGGCTACAAGAGCGGACAGGGCAAGGTGAAGAGCGGCAGACCGTTCATCGCGTCGTTCGACAGTCGCACGGGCGAGAAACTCACCTTCAACCGTCTGTCTGCCAACAAGGATATGGTTCAGGGCGCCGTGGTAAGCAACGACCACGCCTATCTCGTTTTCGATGACGGCATGGCATATCAGGCTTTGGACGACTCGGTTGTCAATATCACGCCGTGGGACGTGGCGAAATATGGCAAGCTCTATTCCACTCTGCCCGACACACTCTACGCATACCACAGATACGACAAAAACCTCACTCCGATATGCTTCGATGGCAAGAACTGCCCCGTGCTGACAGAAAAAGGAAAGGTGCTCATCGTGGATGAACGGTTGAAGGTGATGGACGAATATCAGGACGAGAACCTCTATGTGCCGATGTTCAGCAGCAACGATTACGTCTTCGTGGGCGGCAACAACCGCAACGATGACTTCTGGATAACCCACAAATTGGGATTGCCCGTGGCCCATATCACCATCAAAGACGTGCAATCCATAGCCCTCTGTGGCAACCACGTGTATATCCTAACCCCCGACAGCATTGCATGCGCAGACAAGAACACGCTGCTCAGATAGCGACTAAAAATCATCTTTACTTATTTTGTCAGTCCAAGAATTTTGTCGGACAAGAATTCTAATTCCGCTATTGGTTTGTAAAGATTTTGTGCCTGTTTCCGATGCGTTGAAAATTCTCAAACCAGAAACAGGAAAACAGGAAAGGGAATAAAAAATCGGGGGAGACATCCCCCGATTTTGCGTTTAACGTCTTCCAAGCTTGCAAGTAACCGTTACTTGGTCGGCGTTTAACCGTTAGTTGCAACGCCGATAACGGTCTATTGCAGGCCAAAATGATGACAAAAAGCAGTGTTTCCGGTACTCTGTATTCATCCAAAAAACACGAAGTCGCTGATAATCAGCAACATACAAAACCGCTCCAGATACGTTTATTCTGGACCGGAGAAGAATTATTTGCAGGGAGAGCCTGGTTTTCGGGGGGTGTTGTAAATAATATTCAGCAACATATTATCCCCCGCAGACGGCTCACGCCATCCACAAAGCGGATGCGGGGAAAAGACCCCCTCATACCGGCAAAACCTCTCCCGACCATCAATACTTGAACGAGCTGCCGCCCAGAAACTCGCGCAACAATGACGTTGGCGGAAGTGACCTGAATTGTATCGGCGCGAAATATTTGAGGAACTTGTTCAGACGATAGGCCTCTGAGTATTGCTCGCAATTCTCGGGCACGAGTTCCAACAACGGCTCAGCCTGGGTCTTAATCACACCAAGCTCGTAAATCATCGCCGTATTGAACATGGCATCGGCATTCTCCTGATACGGGAAAATCCATTTGCCTTCGCCGGCGCGCACCGACGGCCAGCGGCGTATCGTCTCCTGAGCACTCACCGCACGATATTTGTAATCGCGGATGATGCGGCGCAGCAAACGGTTGTCTGTCGTGGGGATATAGTTATGGGTGTCGAGCAATATCGTTGTCAGCGCCGAGGCATACACACGGAAAATATGTTCGTTGGGCACCTGCGGAGTGAGCTCCGGGTTGAGAGCATGGATGCCCTCCACCACCAGGATGTCATTTTCGCGCATTCTCAATTTCTTGCCGCTCTTCACGCTCTTGCCCGACGGGAAGTCATACTTGGGCAGCTCTATTTCATCGCCTGCGAAGAGAGCATTCAGCTGCTTGTTAAGCAACGGGATATTAAGCGCGTAAAGGCTCTCGAAATCATAGTCGCCCTTCTCATCTTTGGGCGTGATTTCACGGTCCAGAAAGTAGTCATCCAGCGAGATCGGTATGGGGCGTATGCCGTTGGTGAGCAGTTGTATGGACAGGCGCTTGCATGTGGTGGTCTTGCCGCTCGACGAGGGACCCGCAATGAGCACCATCTTCACGCCCTTGCGGTTGGCAATCTCATCGGCTATGCTCGATATCTTATTCTCCTGCAGTGCCTCAGACACGTTCACTATATTAACGATATCGCCACTCTTCACAGCCTCATTGAATGCCCCCACGGTGCCTATGCCCAGGATGTTCTGCCAGCGGTGGTGCTCCTGGAAAATCTCGAACATCTTGTCCTGACGCACCAGCTCGCCCAGACGCGACGGGTCCTTGGGCGCGGGGATGCGCAAGAGCAGCCCGTCGTAATATTTCTCCAGACCGTACATGTAGAGCTGGGATGTGTTGGTGAGCATCGTGCCGTAAAAATAGTCCACGAATCCGTCAATATCATAATAGGTAGTATAGAGCGAACCTACCGTGCGCAACAGGCTTACCTTGGAGTGGGTGCCCAGAGCATCGAACATGCTGATGGCCTCCTCGGTGGTACATTCGTGGCGCATGACAGGGATATGCGCGTCTATAATCTCTTGCATCCGCTTGCGCAACCGCTCCACATCCTGCAGGGTAACGGTGCGGCCTATCTTAAGATCACAGTAATATCCGTTGGAAACGGGAATGTCTATCACCACGCTGCCATCGGGAAACAAATCATGCACGGCCTTGCACAGCACAAAAAACAGCGTGCGGGTGTATGCACGCGAAGCGGACGAGGAGTATAGATTTTGGAATTCCACATCCTTGTTGTGATACAGACGGTAGTGCATCCCCTCCACCTTATTATTGACCTTCGCATTGATTGGACCATAGTCCATTTTGAGTTTTAATTCATTGTAAACTTCAGAAAGTGTGCTTCCCATTGCCACATCTAGAGTTTTTTTATTATTTTTGCAACGAATTTGTATTACTTGTTTCATAGTTGTCTCGTTTTTATATTATTGCTTTGTAAAGGTAGGCATAATATTTGTGAATCTCAAACTACGGCGCAATAAAATTATATTAAATATGTCGATTTGGATTTTTTTAAAACTTATTGGATCATTGGCCCTCCTGATGTATGGAATGAAGGTGATGAGCGAAAGCTTGCAGAAAATGGCCGGTTCACAATTGCGACACGTGCTGCAGGCAATGACCACCAACAAATTTGCCGGTATGCTGACAGGAATGTTTGTCACGGCTTCAATACAATCGTCCACAGCCACCACGGTGATGACAGTGTCATTTGTCAACGCCGGACTGCTCACCCTGGCACAGGCCATATCGGTCATCATGGGCGCCAATATCGGAACCACCCTCACGGCATGGATTATGAGTGCCGGCTTCACATTCAATATCACCGATTTCGTATACCCGGCATTCATACTTGCAATACTGCTGATATACTCTAAGAAAAGCAAAAACACCGGCGACTTCATCTTCGGCATTTCATTCATGCTGCTGGCTCTTGGCACGCTCAGGCAAACGGGTATAGACATGGATTTGGCACACAACCATCCCGTATTGCAATTTTTCTCTTCTTTCGACCCCGACAGTTTCCTCACCACAATAGTGTTCCTCATCATTGGCAGCGTGCTCACCATGTGCGTGCAGTCATCGGCTGCCATCATGGCAATCACGATGATACTCTGCTCCAGCGGCGTGCTGCCCATCTATCAGGGCATAGCACTCGTGATGGGCGAGAATGTAGGCACCACCGTGACATCCAACATCGCGGCGCTCACCGCCAACACACAGGCACGACGGGCGGCTTTCGCACACATGTTCTTCAATGTGTTCGGCGTGATTTGGGTGCTCTGCATATTCAAGCCGTTCATTGACATGGTATGCGGATTCGTGGGTTATGACGAGACAATAACAAAGGCGGATCCGGGATTTTGGGCCAACGCGTCCAAACTGTCGTTTGTGCTCGCTGCTTTCCACACCACGTTCAACCTCTCCAACACGATGATTCTCATCTGGTTTATTCCACAGATAGAGAAGTTTGTGTGCAAAGTAATCAAACCGCGCAAGGCCAGCGAGGAAGAAGACTTCCGGCTGCGCTTCATCGGCGGAGGACTCATGCAGACACCGGAGCTCAGTGTGCTCGAGGCACGCAAAGAGATACAGTCGTTTGCCGAGCGCACGCACCGCATGTTCGGCATGGTGCGGCAACTGCTCGGAACCAAGGAGGAGGCCGCCTTTGTGAAACTCTTCTCGCGCATCGAGAAGTACGAGGGCATCAGTGACAACATGGAGATTGAGATTGCCAAATATCTGGACCGGGTGAGCGATGCCCATCTGAGCGACGACACCAAGGCCAACATACGTGCCATGCTGCGCGAGATAAGCGAGATAGAGAGTATCGGCGACAGTTGCTACAACATAGCACGCTGCATGAACCGCAAGATAAAGGGCAAGGAAGATTTCACCGAGCGTCAGTATGAGCATCTGCACCAGATGTTCGAACTGACAGACGAATCGCTCTCGCAGATGAAACTGATGCTCAACGACCGCAAGGAGAATCTCGACGCCAACCGCTCGTTCAACATCGAGAACGAGATTAACAACTATCGCAACCAGCTCAAGAGCGAGAACATCATCGACGTGAACAATCATCTCTACACTTACGCCATCGGCACGATGTATATGGATATCGTGGGCGAGTGCGAGAGGCTGGGTGATTATGTGGTCAATGTGGTCGAGGCACGCATGGGCACTCGCCAGCATGAGGCGTAAGGACTTCCGGGGGGAATCATTGTTCCTCGGTTCTCTTCCAAAATCTTACTGACTATTGTCACTTCCCCACTTTCATCATTTCTGCTAATTGTAAGAAATAATCATTTGACCAAACATCAAGTTCTGTTGCCTTCCGAATACACTTATTACATACTGAAATTTGCAGAGAAAGATTATTCTCCGTTGACAAAAGTGGAAATGGTCTATTATGAGATGGCAAAATCAGCAGGAATAGAAATGATGCCATCGGAACTGATTAATATTGATGGGGATTATCACTTCATTACAGAACGGTACGACCGAAAGAATGGAAAGAAGATTCACACACAGACGTTGGCTGCAATGAATCCTGAAGCCAACAGCTATGAAGACTTGATGACCGTGTGCGACGAACTTTATTTGCCTTATAAAGAAAAAGAGGAGACATATCGTAGAATGGTTTTCAACATATTGACGACCAATGTAGATGCCCATATTCAGAATTTCTCATTTATGATGGACGAAAATGAATCATGGCATATCACCCCCGCTTATGACTTGACATTTTCATGTTTTAATCCCGGCAATCATTTTGATCC
>OBMA010001282.1_pt1 | contig 15351 bp, 14 predicted proteins | sample 1539141 | NCBI WGS metagenome assembly OBMA01 (sample SAMEA3991484, study PRJEB22521) | metagenome | biome: anthropogenic terrestrial biome; feature: sewage plant; material: raw primary sludge | place: Sweden | collected 2012-09-26 | reverse complement strand
GACATTAGTGAAAAGAAAATATAGGTTACTTTACCCCAATCCATTTTTATCCTTTAGATATAAGTTTTGCTTTTATTAAAGCATATATGTTAGCTAAAAAATGATAAAAAATTGCTTTTCAATTTTTTTGATTAATCTATCTTATTTCTATTTTTAAAAGCTATCAACATTTTATAGATTAAATAAAATATTATGAATTTCAATAAAAGTTGAACAATCATATATAAACCAAATCCATCTGCTATAATCTCAAAGATATTAAGATTATGAAGTAAAAGATTAAAAGAAATGTCATTTGTAGATAAAAGATAGATACAAATTGAAATATAAAGTGTAAAAGTAAAAAACTTTTCTTTTTGCATGAATATAAAATTATAAATACTATACCAAATAAATAAAACTATTAAAATTGCTATCAATAATTCTTTAAATATTCCATTTGGTATATATTCAATATATCCTCTTGATACATCTAAAAATTTGTATTCTAAAAATGATAAAAAAAATTCTAATACTAAAATCCAATTTAGTGCTAATAACCAATTTTTTCCATTTTCTGAGGTAATGGAATCAAATTTATTTTTTATTTCTTTTATAGTATCTTCTTGCATATTTTCTCCTATTTTATAAATAGAATTTGTTCGGATTTATTAAATTTTATTGTATCAAATTTATTTAGCAAAATATGTTATTTTTTTGTTAATAAAAAGTAAGAAGCTTCACAATAAATGAATTAAAAAAAAGGAAAGAGCAAAAAGCTATTTCCTTTCATAAAAATATAATTTTATTAAACTATAAAAAATAAATCAAACTGTACCTTGTTCGTACATAGCTCTTAATTTTTCTTTTTCCTTTTGTCTTACTAATTTCACAGCTTCTTTAACTTTAAAATCTTCAACAGAAAATTTAAACTGAACTAAAAAAGTAGCTGCAACGAAAATTGAAGAATAAGTTCCTACTATGATTCCTACAAACAATGTAAATGAGAATCCATAAATAATCTCTCCTCCAAAAAACAACAATGTTGCTACAACAAAAAGTGTTGTTAATGAAGTTAATGTTGTTCTTGATAAAGTTTTACTAACTGAAAGATTTATAACTTTTTCTAAAAATGTCTCTTTAGTTATTTGTAAATTTTCTCTAATTCTATCAAATACAATTATAGTATCATTGATTGAATATCCAAGAAGAGTTAACATCGCTGCTAGAATATCTAGATTAACTTCTACACTAAATAAACTAATTGCTCCCATTGCAATTATACTATCATGCACTAATGCTAAAATCGAAGCTAAAGCAAATCTCCATTCAAATCTAAATGAAACATAAATTAACATAACTAATAAAGATAAACCTAAAGCAATAAGACCTTTTTCTCTAAGCTCTCCCCCAACTTTAGCCCCAACCATATCTACTCTTCTTATTTCAAACTTTCCACTTGGAGCTAAAATTGCATGCATTTCATCTGCTATATCATTTGTCAAATCAGAACTACTTCCTGTAATTCTAATCACAACTTCATCAGCAGCACCAAATTCTGTAATTACAGCATTTGAGTATTTTGTCTCTTTAAAAATATCTCTTAATTGATTTATTGGTGCTGTTTGTTCATATTTTACTTGAACAATTGTTCCACCTACAAAGTCAATACCAAAATTTAAACCTTTTGTTAAAAGTAAAACTATTGATGCTATTATTAAAAAAGAAGAAAGTCCTAAAAAAGCAAATCTCTTAGACATAAAGTCATATATTTTTTCTGTACTAAACATTTCCATTATTTAACTCCAAACCATTTTCTTAGATTTTTATCTTTATTTATTCTTGGTAACAATAATTCATAAATACCATGTGTACCTAAAATTGCAGTCAACATTGAAGTTAAAATTCCAATAGAAATTGTAATAGCGAATCCTTTTATAGGACCTGTTCCATAAGCATATAAGATTACAGCTGCTAATAAAGTTGTAATGTTTGAGTCTAAAATTGCTCTCATTGCATTTGAATATCCATCTTCAATAGCTTTAGTAACAGATACACCTTCACTTATTAGCTCTCGGATTCTTTCAGTGATAATAACATTTGCATCAACTGCCATACCAATAGTAAGTACAATTCCAGCCATTCCAGGAAGTGTTAAAGTTGCTCCAAACATTGCCATTACTGCAATAATAATAAATACATTCGCAATAAGTGCAATATTTGCAATAACACCTGCACGTCTGTAATAAATAATCATAAATATAAATACTAAAGCAAATCCAGAAAGTAAAGCAATTGTTGAAGCTTTTATAGAATCAGCTCCAAGAGATGGTCCAACACTTCTTTTTTCTAATAAAGTAACTGTTGCAGGTAATGCTCCACTTCTTAAAGCAATTGCAACATTTCCAGCTTCTGCAACTGTAAATCCACCTGAAATTTGTCCACTTCCACCACCAATTCGCTCTCTTATATTTGGTGCTGAATAAACTTTCCCATCTAAAACAACAGCTAATCTTTTACCAACACTTTTCGCTGTAAAATCACCAAAAATTCTTGCACCTGTTGAGTTTAAAGTAAAATTAATAATTGCTTGATTTGATTGGTCAAATGCAACTTGAGCATCAATTACTTGGCTTCCTGTTAAAATAGGGATCTCTTTTACTAAATATTTTATATTTGGATTATTTGTATCTTCTAAAATTATATTTCCATAAGATGCAGCTTGTGAAGATGTCATAGTATTTACTTGGTCTGATCTTTCTTCATCAACAGCCATTAATTCAAGATTTGCCGGTTTAGAAATAAGCTCACGTGCAGCTTTTTCATCTGCTGCTGTTTTAATTCCAGGAAGTTCAACAACAATATCTGTTTCACCTTGTCTTAAAACAGAAGGTTCTGATAAACCAAATTGATCAAGTCTATTTCTTATTGTTTCAACAGCTTGAACGACAGCTAAATCTTTTGTTTTAGCTATATCTTCAGCAGTTAATTTTAAAGTATATTTTAAATCATCTTTTGAAATAGCTAAACCTTTTATTTGATTTAACATTTCATCCATTTTTGCTATTTCATCTTTATCTAATACTGAAAATACAACAGCATCGCTTTCAATTGAAAGTCCATCTATTAATAACTCTTCATCATCTGAAAAGTATTTTACAGTGGTAGCTATGGTTTTAATTTTTGAAGTTACTGCTTCTTGTGTATTAACACCTAAAAGCATATGTAAGCCACCTTGTAAATCAAGGCCTAATGCTATTTTTTTTCCTGTATCTGTTTGTAATAAAGATGGTATTGAGAAAGTAACACCAAAAATAATACTTAGTGTAAATATTATAAGTCTGTAATTAAAGATTTTCAATTCTTTTCCTTGAGTTAGGGTTTTATTTGAAGTGATTTAAGATATGTAAAATTACATATCTTAAAAATTTGAAGAATTTTAGTCTTCTAAAAGTTTTGCTACAAACTCTCTAACAAGTTTCATTTCAGTGCCATCACTGTTTTTTACTACAAAATATGTATCTTCTACTTTTGTAACTTCTACCATTAAGCCACCATTTGTTACAATCTTATCACCCTTTTTCAAATTACCAACCATTTCTTTATGAGCTTTCGCTTGTTTTTGTTGTGGTCTGATAATCAAAAAGTAAAAAATCGCAAATAATGCAACTAGAGGTAGCAATGAGCTTATTAAATCTGTACTTGAACCTTCCATCAAATTTCCTTTTAAAAAGTAGTTTATTATGTTTTTACTAAAACGCGATTATTCTAACAAAAACTTCATAATAAAAGGCTTCATCACTGCAATTTTATTAGCTTCTTTTATGTACTTAAGCTATTTTGGCATTGAATATAAAATTTTAAATACTGTTTTAGGGCTATTTGCCATATATTTTTTATTAGTAATTCCTAAAAAAGCCTTATTTCTTGCAGGTTTTTTATCAGGTATATTATGGTGTTCTTGGATGGCTGTTAGTCTTCAATATTATGATTTAACATATTTAGCTCCTGTTTTTATAATAGGTATATCATTAGTTTATGCTTTAATTTTCTATTTATTTGCCCTTTATGATAGATTAACATTTAGAATTATTACAATTTTTGCATTTACTTTTTTTGCACCACTTGGTTTTAATTGGATGAAATTTGAACTTATTTTTGTTGATTCTTATATTGGAATTTCAAAAGAAGATTTTTTACTTGTTTTATTTTCATTTTATTTAATAATTAAATTAAAAAGATTTAAAGTTTTAGGATTCTTACCCTTATTATTAACCATTTCTCTTAGCAAAGGTGAATATATTCAAAATCCAAATGCAAAAATCCATATGCCACAAATGGATATAAAACAGAGTTTAAAATGGGAAAAAGGTTATCAAGAAGTTTTACACGAAAAGAATTTTGAAGAAATTGAAACTGCAATTAATCTAAAAAAAGATTTAGTCGTTTTACCTGAAACTGCATTTACAACAGTTTTAAATAGAAATGCACATCTTTTAGAAAGATTAAAAGATTATTCTTCGAGCATTGATATTATTGCAGGAGGATTATATGTGGAAGATAAACAAATATATAATGCCTCTTATCATTTTAGCAATGGTGAAATTCAAGTAGCTAAAAAAGTTGTTTTAGTTCCTTTTGGTGAAGAAATACCACTTCCAAAGTTTTTTGTTGATTTAATTAATAAAGTTTTTTATAATGGTGCACAAGATTACTCAAAAGCAGCAGCGCCAACTGATTTTATAATTAAAGGTGAAAAAATAAGAAATGCTATTTGTTATGAAGCAACAACAGATAAAATCTTTGAAAATTTAGAAGATACAAAATATATGATAGCCATTTCAAATAATGCTTGGTTTACACCATCAATTGAGCCAACACTTCAACATTTGTTATTAAAGTTTTATTCTAGAAAATATAATATAACAATATTTCATGTTGCAAATGGAAGTCCAAATAGAATTTATAGACCGTAAAAATCTAAAGATTAAATCTTTAGATTTTTAGAAATAATAAGAAACTCCCATTTTTACTTTTTCATCATTTTCTTTATATAAATCATCATTTATATATTTTAGAGTCAAAGAAGCATTTGTATCTAATTTATAAGTTGAAAATATTTCAAATTGATTATTTTGCAGACCTTTATTATATTTATCATAAGAGTACTCAAGCCCTATTTTTAGATTATCAAATCTATTTGTTACAAAACCAAGAGATGAACCTAAAGAAAATAATTGATCACTTTGTTTATAATAAACATTTGAGCCAAACATCAAATAAATAAAATCTTTGGATGTACCATAAGAGATTCCAGCCTCTGGTTTTACTTTAAAATAATCACTTTGATCTTTAAAATGCTCATAAGCTAAATCAATTCCCCATGAAATTGGTTTAAAAAACATATCTCTTGGGGCTAATGATTTTATTTTTAGTAATGTAAATCTATCTAATTTAATATTTTCATCTTTTTGTTTTTTTAAATTTAAATCAAAAAAATTAATATAAGCACCTTGTAAATATCCATCACTAATATCATAAATATCGTTGTAAACAGGCTTTAAAGCAAATTCAAAAGAATCAGCTGAATCATAATAAAAAGATATTCTTGCAGAATCATGAGAATCAAGGGGATTAATTGGAGCTTTTATTTCATAATTTGAAATCTGATTATAAGTACTTCTTTGTTTTAAAAGTTCTAAATATTTTTTAATATACTCTTTTTTTTCAATTTTATTACTGGCTCTTTGATATTGTAAATAAGAGATTTTAAAATCCAAATATGAGATTTTATCATCAACACTTAAATTTTCATTTAGCTCTACATTTTCATTTACAAAAGATTCTAAATACTCTTTATTTTCAATTTTTTCTTCTAAAATATTTTTCATTTTTTTCATACTTGAATGTCTATATTTAGAGTCTTTTATAAGATTATATGGCTTTAAAATTTTTATAGAATCAAGGGGAACTGTTTTAAAAGTAAACTTACTTACTAAATCCAAATCACTTCTTGCGACTTCAAGTAACCATAAAATATTATAAGAGCAATTTTCTTTAAAGAAAAAATAATCAGAATAAGAATCTTTTAATTCAAAAGTATGCAATACCAATCTATTTACTTCTTCTTCATTTAAATCTAAATCATATTCCCAAATATCACGTTGTTCAAGGCTGTTATACTCTTTTATTTTTTCATAATAAGGTAAAATTGAGTATCTTCCTTCATACTCACCAAATAATCCCTTATAGGCAAAAACCAATCCATTTGTATCATTTGTTTTTGCAGCATAATTTATAGCATTTGAAATTAAAGCTGTGTCCTTATCAGAAGAAACTCGTAAAAAAGTATGTCCGTACATTGATGCAGGTGAGTTTATATGAGCTGTGGGAAATACCATAGTTACATATTTAGCATTTATTAAAGATAAATACTGATTTAATTCTGAACATTCATAATTTATTATTTTATTTTCAAGGGAAGGAATATTTTGTTTTAACCACTTAACTCTTAATGGAAATCTACATAAAACATTGTTTTGTCCTTTTTCTAAAGAGTCTATAGTTTCAAATAATTCTTTTTTTAGATTTGTTTTACCCTCTTTTGAGATAAAAAAATTATCTGAATCTATTTCGCTACTTCCATCTCTATAATGTAATAGTTTTGACCAATAAGGATTCTCATAAAGTTTAGTTTGTTCAATAAATAAAGAGATATCACTAGAAGAAAAACACGAACTTGAAAATAGAAAAGTAAGTAATAAATACTTACTTTTTCCATTAAAAAAATTACATATATTTAGCAATTGAATCAATAACAGTAGCTGAAGTTACATTTTCATTTGAATAAATATTTGTGAAGTTTGATTGTAGTTTTGCAGAAAATTCAACATTATTTTCAACATTCATTAATTTTGCAACTGTTGATAAAGTTTCACCATGACCAGCAGAAATATCTAATGCTAACTCATCCATATTTTCTTCAACAAATTTATTTAATTTATCATTTGAAACAAAATCACTTGGTTTATTACAATTTGATGTTCCACTTGTAATCCCAAACGTTTGGTTTCCTGAAGTTCCATTTGTAGTTGCAGCTAATGCTTGTAATACAGATGTACTTTGATCTTTAATAATCAGTGAACCTAATCCACAACCTGTATTTTCATTTGCATAAACAGCTGTTGTTAATCCAATTGCTGCTATTAAACTTATAATCTTTTTCATATTATCTCCTTGAAAGTTTAATAGATTCTATAATTTTTTGTTTAAATAAAACCTTAAAAATAATTATTTTAGTATTTTTCAATTACTTTTTGTACAATCAAATCTTTTTCTAAATGCTCATCAAGTTGTAAATCAAAAGCAAAGTCTAAAATATCTTTGAACTTTTTTGAGGGTTTATATCCTAAAGCTATTAAATCCCGTCCTTGAACTAATGGCGCTATTGCTTTATTTTGAATATTCAACTCTTTTGCACTATTTAAAAGCCAAGAAGTTGCCTTTGGGCATTTATCTTTATCACTAATATCTCGACCCAAACAATCAGCCAAACAAACTAAACATAAATCTTCAATATTTACTTTTAAAGATAATCGCTTAATTGCTTTTAGTGATGATTCAGCCAAATAAAGTTGAAATGGAGCTAAATGATTTTTTACCAATGAACAAACTATTTCTATAAATTTCTTTTCATTTGTAAGTTTTGATAAAAAAGAAATTGTGGATTCTATTCCTAAATTTTCATGTTTAAAAGAAGTGATTTTTCCATTTATCTCTTTTGTGCAAAATGGTTTCCCCAAATCATGACATAAAATGGCATAAAACAGATATAACTTTTTATATTCATCTTTTATGTTTTCTTCTTTTAAAATTCTAGCCATTTCATCAAGACACATCATAGTATGAATCCAAACATCGCCCTCAGGATGATATTCAGGTTCTTGAATACAATTTATCAAAACTTCTAATTCAGGAAAATATTTTAAAATTCCAAGCTCTCTTATTAGTTCAAAACCAATTGAAGGTTTAGAAGATTTTAAAAAAAGTTTTTTCAACTCTTCATAAATTCTCTCTTTTGGTAAATATTTTAATTCATCATTCAAAACTATTTGTTTACAAAGCACTTTAGTTTTTTCTTCAATTTTAAAATCAAATCTTGAAGCAAAACCAACAGCTCTATAAACTCTTAATGAATCTTCTATAAAAGTATCATCATCTATATGTTTTATAGTTTTATTTCTTAAATCATTTATTCCATTAAAAGGGTCAAGGAACTCTTTTTTTGAAAAATCGTATCCTATTGCATTAATAGTAAAATCTCTTCTAATAGCTGCTTCTTTGAAGCTAAGATTTGTATTTATTATTACTTCAAAGTCTTGATGAGTATTTCCTATTTTTTTTTCAATTCGTGGAAGTGCAAAATCAAAATCATATTCATCAACTCTTAAAGTTAAAACTCCAAATGATTTTCCAACTAATTTAACAGAACCATATTTTTTTAAGGATTTTTCAATAATTTCAAAGCAGTCTATTCCAAAGATTTCAACATCATAATCTTTTACAGGAATATTTAAAAAATAATCTCGAACACAACCACCCACAAGAATTGGAGTTGCTCCTAATTCTTGTAAGTTTATTAAAATATCTTCTAATATTTTGGGAATATTAAATTTTATTGTAGTGGTGAACATCTTGTTGTGGGAATGGAATAGAAATACCTTCCTCATCAAATCTTAGTTTTATTGTTTCTGTTAAATCAAATTTAACATCCCAATAATCAGGAGTTTTAACCCAAACTCTAAGAACAAAGTTTACAGAAGAATCAGCTAATTCTGAAACTGCTATTGTAATACCTTTATCAATTAAAATCTTTTCATGTGAAGAGACAATATTATTTAACACTTCTTTTGTTTTTTTAATATCATCTTCATATCCAATACAAACAACTAAATCAACTCTTCTTGTATCGTAAGCATTTATATTAGTAATTGAACCACTTGTAATCGCACCATTTGGAACAATAATTTTTTGATTATCAGCAGTTATAAAAACAGAATTAAAAATCCCAACTTCACTCACGTTTCCAGTAACACCAGCAGCAGTTACAGCATCTCCTACTTTAAAAGGTTTAAACATAATAATCATAACACCTGAAGCAAAGTTTCCAAGTGAATCTTTTAATGCTAAACCAATAGCAAGACCAGCAGCTCCTAAAATTGCTAAAAATGAAGTTGTTTCAACTCCTAATTTTCCTAAAGCTGTTAAAAGAACAATTATCATTAAAGCGTAATAAACGATATTTTCTAAAAACTTAATTAAAGTTTCATCCATACCTTTTACTTTTCTTAACACTTTTCCAAATATTGAAACAATTTTATTAACAGCCCATTTTCCAATAATAAATATTAATAATGCCATTATTAATGAAAAAGCATATCCACTCAATATTTCAATAATATTATCAGGGATATATGAACTTATATCTTTTTTTAAAACCTCAATATTTTTTTCTAAATCTTTTTCCAAAAGTTCTCTTTCTTATTTAATTAATTCTAATATTTTTGATCTTACATCTTCAATTTTAACATCAATTTTTTCTAATGTTTTTCTATCTACGATTTCAACAAAACCATCAACTAATTTTTTACCAATAACCACAGCATAAGGAAAACCAATAAGTTCAAAATCACTCATTTTAAATCCAAATCTAGCATTTAATCTATCATCTAAAATAACTTCAACACCAGCTGTTTTTAATTCAGTATAAATTTGCTCACCAATTAAAGCTTCATCTTCTTTTTTAGAATTAGAAACAATAATATCAACCATAAATGGGGCAGTTGCCTTAGTCCAAAGACAACCTTTTTCATCATGATTTTGTTCAATTACAGCAGCTACCAATCTTGAAACTCCAATTCCATAACATCCCATAACAAAAGGTTGTGCTTTACCATTTGAATCTAAGAAGTTTGCATTCATAGCTTTTGAGTATTTTGTTCCTAATTGGAAAATATGTCCAGCTTCAATTCCTTTTGTATATGATAATTTTCCATTACAATTAGGACAAGAATCACCTTCTTGAACTGCAACTAAATCAGCATAATTTAAGTTTTCAATAGAAGTTAGATCTACACCTTTTAAGTGGTAATTTTCTTCATTAGCTCCACAAACAAGATTATTTTCACCTTCAAGTTCTTTATCAACTACCACTAAAACATTTTTTGGTAAATCAATAATTCCACAATAACCAGCAACTAAACCAGCATTTATAATATCATCTTCAAATGCATCATCTAACTCTAAAGCATTCACAGCATTACAAGCTTTTGTTTCTTCCAGCTCATCACATCCTCTTACAAAGAAAACAACAATTTGTGTTTTATCTTCATAAACAGCTCTTTTTATAACTGCTTTCATTGAATAATAAGCATCAGTATTTAAAAAAGTACTAACCTCATCTATTGTTTTACAATTTGGAGTTTCAATTTTTTCAATACTTATAGTTTCTAATTTTTCTTTTTTTAGTGCTGTTCTTGTTGCTGCTTCAATATTTGCACCATAATCACAAGAATCACATATAACAATAGTATCTTCTCCTGAATCAGCAATCACGTGAAATTCTTTAGAACCACTTCCACCAATTGCTCCTGAATCTGCAGCTACAACTCTAAATTCTAATCCAAGTTTTGTATAAACTTTTTTATAAGTTTCTTCCATTAGATTAAATTCTCTTACTAAATCCTCAGCTGATGAGTGGAAAGAGTAAGCATCTTTCATTAAAAATTCTCTTCCTCTCATAAGACCAAATCTAGGTCTTGCTTCATCTCTAAATTTTGTATAGATTTGATATAAATTAACAGGTAAATCTTTATATGAAGTAATTCTATTTTTAACCATATTTACAACAGCTTCTTCATTTGTAGGAGATAAAACATACTCAGAGTTTTTTCTATCTTTAAATCTTAAAAGCTCATTTCCCATAGTAGATGCACGCCCTGATTCTTCCCAAAGAGCAAGAGGTGTAACAAAACCAAATTGAACTTCATTTGCTCCACTATTATCCATCTCTTCTTTTACGATAGCTCTAATTTTATCTAAAACAATTTTTCCCAAAGGCATATAATCATAAATACCAGCACCCGTTTGAGAGATAAATCCAGCTCTTATTAAAAACTGATGTGATGGTAATGTTGCATCATTTGGCGTTTCTTTTGTTGTTGGGATAAATAGTTTACTAAATTTCATTGATTTTTTTTCCTATATTAATTTTTTATTAAATGTTCACATTTATACTTAGATGATCTTGCTGAATCATTTGATAATCCAAACATATTTTGAACAGCTCCAACTACAATATCACACTCCATATTTTTTGAAATATCTTTTAATCGTTTTGATGGATTATGTAAATATTCAGTTATAACTGTTTGACAAAGTTTTCTAATATTTTCTTCATCATCTGCTCTTATATAACCTTTTTTGATTGCATTTTTTAGCTTTTTATCAATTATTGTTTCACCTTTTACGTAAAGATGTTTTACAACAGGTTCAATTTCAAGGGATTTTAACCACTCAAAAAATTCAACAGACATACGACTTACAATTCCATATGCAGTTTTTGCCTGTTCAGCTCTTAAACTCATATTCTCATTTACGATATCTTGTAAATCATCAACAGAATAAATTCTTAATCCACTTAATGAAATATCTTCATCTATATCTCTTGGAACTGCAATATCAAACCAATATCTATCAATACTAGAACTAGGTGCATTTTCTTTCGTAACAATAGGATAAGGTGCAGATGTAGCTGTTATCATAACTGGAATTTTTCCAAGTAAATTTCTTAATTCACTATATGGTTCAACACTTACATGAACTTCAAAACTTCCTGCTAAATTTTGTGCTTTTTTAATATCACGACTTGTTAATACAACATCAAATCCAGAAGAAATAAGATGTTTAATTGTAAGTTCACTCATTTCTCCAGCACCAATTACTAAAGCTTTTACACCTTTTGTATTTTTAATAATATCTTTTGCTTTTGCAACAGCTGTTGATGCAACCGAAACAGAACCTGTTCCTAAAGATGTGGCATTTCTTACATTTGCAGCACATTTAAATGCATAATGCATAACCCTTGTAATATTTGTTGAACAATAATTTTTTGATTGTGAAAATCTAAAAGAATCTTTTAATTGTCCAACAATTTGAGTTTCACCAATTACTAAAGAATCTAAAGCGGATGCAACTGAAAAAAGATGATGCACAGCTCCATCATTATCATAAATATCTGCTCTTTCATATAAAATATCAAAATCAACTCCTGAATAAGAAGCCAGTTTTTCTATAATATTTTTAGCACTGACTTTGATATTTGAAGACCTTGTAATTATTTCAACCCTATTGCAAGTTGAAAGTAAAACTACTTCTTGTGTATATTCATTTTCTAAAATAACTCTAATAAATCTATCTTTATCTTCAATACTACCAAAAGCTAATTTTTCCCTCATTTTGATATCAATATTCTTGTGGGAAAAACTAATTATTAAATAACTCATCTAAAATTCTCTTTCAATCATTGCCTTCATAATCATTACAAGAGTTTGACTATTTTCTTCATCTTCAACAGCTTTAATTGCAATATTACCTATTTGCTTAGCTTGTAAGATTGAATCACTTAATGCATTTGTTATAGACATTTGTTCTTTTATCCATAAGCTTTCTTCTTGTGTTAATTCTTTTTTATATAAAGACTCTAATTTTGTTTTATTTTCTAATCTTTCGTGAAGTAATAAATAAGGAATTGTTACTTTTCCCTCTACAAAGTCAAGCATTGCTGGTTTTCCAAGAGTTGAACTATCGGCAGTTATATCTAAAATATCATCAATCATTTGAAAAGCAAGACCAAGATTTTTACCATATAAGGCATATTTTTCTTCATCAAGACCTGCTAATAAGGCAGCTGCTCTTGAAGATGCTTCAATTAAAGAAGCTGTTTTTTTATAAATCATATCTAAGTATTTATCATAAGAACTATTAAATGAATTTGTTAAATCAACATCTAACATCTCTCCAATACTTAATAATGTAACTGCGTTAGATATGGTATATGCAATTTTTTGATCCATAAAAGTTAATTGTGTAAATGCTTTAGAATATAAAATATCCCCAAACATAATTGCTGTTTTATTATCAAAAAGAGCATTTATAGAGGGCTGTCCACGTCTAGTATCTGCGTCATCAATTACATCATCATGTAAAAGTGATGCTGCATGAATCATCTCAACAACAGCACATAAATCAATACTCTCTTTAGAAACTCCAGCAATTTTAAGAATTAATTTACTTCTTAACATCTTTCCATTTGCAAGTTTTTCTAAAAGTATTAAGCTTTTTTCATCATTACACTCTTTTACAAAATCTCTTATTTTATCTTTTACTTGTTGTAGCTCTTCCACCAAAAATTACCTTATGAATCTAATCTTGAAATTATATCGCCAGTAAATTCTACATATAAACCTTTTTTCATAGCATTCACTTCAGCCATATTATCTAAAGTGTAGTCCTTAATGTATTGATTGATATCAAAGTCTTCATCTTTTCCTGCACAAATAATCATTTCTAGAACTGCTAATTTTTCTACAATTTTGTCCATTTCTTCCTCAACTATATCTTTTGAAGCTTCTCTGCTTACATCAAAAAATTTTGATTTTGGACTTCCCATAAAAATATCATCTTCATCTTCTGTAAACCAATCTTTAAACGATGCCATTATAATTTCCTTTTAATTCTTTTTATTATTATTTGTTTTCTAATCTAACTCTAACTGCTTTTGCATGAGCTGTTAAACCTTCTGTATCTGCAAGTAAGGCACAAGCTTCACCTAATTCATTTATAGCATTTTTTGAAAAATTAATTATTGAAGATTTTTTCATAAAATTTTCCACATTTAATGGACTATAAAACTTAGCTGTACTTCCTGTTGGAAGTGTGTGATTTGGACCTGCTAAATAATCACCAATTGGCTCAGGAGTATTTTCACCTAAAAAAATTGCACCTGCGTGTTTAATATATGGTAATAATTCAAAAGCATTTTTAGTCATGATTTCTAAGTGCTCAGGAGCTATTTCATTCATTAATTCAATTGCTTCAGTCATTGAAGATGCCACAATAATCGCACCTCTATTTTCAATAGAAGTTCTAGCAATTTTTTCTCTACTTAATGTTTTTAAATAGTTTTCTACCTCATCACTTGTTTTTAAAGCAACTTCTTCACAAGTTGTAATCATAATCGAACTAGCCATCTCATCATGTTCTGCTTGAGATAATAAATCAATAGCTAAATAGTGAGGTTTTGCTGTTTCATCAGCTAAAATACCAATTTCACTTGGACCTGCAATCATATCAATATTTACTTCTCCAAAAACAAGTTTTTTTGCAGTTGCAACAAAAATATTTCCAGGACCAGTAATTACATCAACTTTAGGAATAGTTTGTGTTCCATAAGCCATTGCAGCAATCGCTGAAGCACCTCCAACTTTATAAGCTTTTGTAATTCCACATAAGTGACAAGCTGCAAGTAAAAGTTCATTTACTTCATTTTCAGGTGTTGGCGTACAAACAACTATCTCTTTAACACCTGCTACAATTGCAGGAATTGCATTCATTAAAAGTGAGCTTGGATATGCAGCTTTTCCACCTGGAATATAAAGTCCAGCTCTATCAACAGGAGTTACTTTTTGTCCTAAAATAGTTCCATTTGATTCAAAATCAAGCCATGATTTTGGAAGTTGTTTTTCATGATATTTTTTGATTCTATCGTATGCGATATGTAATGCTTCTTTTAATTTTTCATCAATATTATCATAAGCTTTTTTCATATCATTTGGATTTATCATTAAATCTTCATCTGACTTAACTTCCCACTTATCAAACTTTTCAATATGTCTTTTTAAAGCTGTATTTCCTTCAACTACTATTTCATCAATAATATTCATTACAATTGATGAAACGCCTTTAATATCACTCTTAGCTCGTGCTAAAATTGTTTCAAATTCTTCTTTAAAATTTACATCTTTTGTATTAATTATTTTCATTTATATTTGTCCTAAAATCTCTTTTACAATATCTTTTATATCTTTATTTTCAACATCAATTACAATTTTTGCAACTTTTTCGTACTCTTTTGCTCTTGAATCATAAAGTTTAATTGCTTCTTCCATATTTTGTAAAAGTGGTCTTTTTTTCAATTTATTTGCTGCATTTGGGGCTGTGTTTATTCTGTCAAGAATACCTTGAAATGATGATTTTAGATAAACAACCTTTCCTATTTTGTTTATATTTTCTTGCTTATAAAATCCACCACCT
>OBMA010001281.1_pt1 | contig 15362 bp, 9 predicted proteins | sample 1539141 | NCBI WGS metagenome assembly OBMA01 (sample SAMEA3991484, study PRJEB22521) | metagenome | biome: anthropogenic terrestrial biome; feature: sewage plant; material: raw primary sludge | place: Sweden | collected 2012-09-26 | reverse complement strand
CATTTGTTAGTTCAAATATCGTTTTGTATTCATCGCTACTTTTCTGTTTGTCAAATTCATTTTAACAATTCATATAATCAAATATGTGATTTATAATAACCAGACAAAAGTTAATCTTGTACATTTCAGTACAATATACTATCAAAAAAAAATTTGCGCTTACTAAGCATTTTCCCCGTACAACTAGTACACAGTGAGAATGGAAGAGGGTAAAAATTCATTGTTCGGAAAAATAATATATTAAAGGCAAGCCAAAAAAAAAAAATTTAGACTAAGAAAAGAATAAAGATATCTTTGCAAGGCAGAAACCCATTCGATCAGCACAAAAATGACCACGAACGATACATACGAGGCTACTTATGCCATTCCCATGCACTGTGAAAATTGCGTGAATGATATAAAGGCATGCCTAAAAAATGTCCCAGGAATCAATTCATTGAATTTCGATATAGAGCAACAAATAATGAGCGTGGAAAGCTCAGTAGCCCCTTCAACCATCATCAACACCTTGCGAAACTGTGGTAAAGACGCCATCATAAGAGGCGCCGGGAAGCCGAATTCTTCCGCGGTCGCTATCTTAGAGACCTTTCAAAAATATACTATAGACCAGAAAAAGGACACCGCCGTGAGGGGCCTAGCAAGAATCGTTCAGGTTGGAGAGAATAAGACTCTTTTTGACATCACTGTAAATGGCGTCCCAGAGGCGGGAAATTACCACGCCAGCATTCACGAGAAAGGCGACGTCTCCAAGGGCGTGGAATCTACTGGTAAAGTTTGGCACAAGTTCGACGAACCCATTGAATGCTTCAACGAGAGTGATTTGGGCAAGAACTTGTACAGTGGGAAGACCTTTCTGAGCGCTCCCTTGCCAACATGGCAACTTATCGGCCGCAGCTTTGTCATTTCCAAGTCTCTGAACCACCCAGAAAACGAGCCTTCCTCCGTTAAGGACTACTCATTTCTGGGAGTCATTGCGAGAAGCGCTGGTGTGTGGGAAAATAATAAACAAGTGTGTGCGTGTACCGGAAAGACTGTTTGGGAAGAGAGAAAAGATGCCTTGGCCAACAACATCAAATAGAACATCCAAGATAGCACAACGTAGCGTAATACAGATATAACATAATATAGTATACTACATCATAACCACGTGATGCCGGACATGTACATACGCATGTGGCAATATGCCAAAGCCGGTTTCCAATCCTACCTCATATTGCCTTGTCCCTCCGGTTTCGCCGGCAACAACGGCCCGGAACGTACCTAAAGAGGTATTTCGCTCTTGGTATCCGTACCTCACTTATCTCCAGCACCTATCGTTCCTGGCCAGACGGCCGGAGTTGATCTTTCGTCTTTCTCCGGAAACCACGGCGTTCAGCTACGCATTCCGTAGCAGCCAAGCCGGTTCTTGACACCATCTGTCTACGTCATACATATCGGCTCTTTTTGTCTCTAATAAATTAAAGAGAGCCATTTATACGAAAAAAACACCTTTTTACGAATTTCAGAAAATCAGAATGGGAAAAACAAACTGCGGAAAAGAAAAACAAGACACCGAAAATATATACAATTTCCCCTCTACAGACAACATATAGTATTGACACTTACTTATTTATATTTGTTGTTTCCAGCGAAAGAGACAGGTAATAAAGACAAATAGCAGAACAAAGTGGTGTTTGTTGCCTGATATCAGCACCAGTCAGACTTGGCCCTTTTACTTTTATCGCGTAAACCGTGTTCCCTTTTTTTGCCTTCCTGTTTGGTAATAGTAAGAAAGCAGCACGAGCTCAACAAGACTTCCCAGTTAGAAACTGTGTTACACGAAAATAAAACAGACGGAAACCTTGGAGATAACAGAAACTAGTCTGTAATACGAAAAGTTCAAAAAAAAAAAGATATTGCTTTTTTCTTCCTTACTTTATCGGTATCTTCCTCATATTTTTCGGGAAGATCACAACAGTAGTAGCAAGGTATTTCATACGCCAAGAGGCTACCTTTTTTTCTTTGGTTTTATTTGCTTTATTTTTTCTTTCTTTTTTCAACTTTTATTGCTCATAGAAGAACTAGATCTAAAATGACGGTCGACCATGATTTCAATAGCGAAGATATTTTATTCCCCATAGAAAGCATGAGTAGTATACAATACGTGGAGAATAATAACCCAAATAATATTAACAACGATGTTATCCCGTATTCTCTAGATATCAAAAACACTGTCTTAGATAGTGCGGATCTCAATGACATTCAAAATCAAGAAACTTCACTGAATTTGGGGCTTCCTCCACTATCTTTCGACTCTCCACTGCCCGTAACGGAAACGATACCATCCACTACCGATAACAGCTTGCATTTGAAAGCTGATAGCAACAAAAATCGCGATGCAAGAACTATTGAAAATGATAGTGAAATTAAGAGTACTAATAATGCTAATGGCTCTGGGGCAAATCAATACACAACTCTTACTTCACCTTATCCTATGAACGACATTTTGTACAACATGAACAATCCGTTACAATCACCGTCACCTTCATCGGTACCTCAAAATCCGACTATAAATCCTCCCATAAATACAGCAAGTAACGAAACTAATTTATCGCCTCAAACTTCAAATGGTAATGAAACTCTTATATCTCCTCGAGCCCAACAACATACGTCCATTAAAGATAATCGTCTGTCCTTACCTAATGGTGCTAATTCGAATCTTTTCATTGACACTAACCCAAACAATTTGAACGAAAAACTAAGAAATCAATTGAACTCAGATACAAATTCATATTCTAACTCCATTTCTAATTCAAACTCCAATTCTACGGGTAATTTAAATTCCAGTTATTTTAATTCACTGAACATAGACTCCATGCTAGATGATTACGTTTCTAGTGATCTCTTATTGAATGATGATGATGATGACACTAATTTATCACGCCGAAGATTTAGCGACGTTATAACAAACCAATTTCCGTCAATGACAAATTCGAGGAATTCTATTTCTCACTCTTTGGACCTTTGGAACCATCCGAAAATTAATCCAAGCAATAGAAATACAAATCTCAATATCACTACTAATTCTACCTCAAGCTCCAATGCAAGTCCGAATACCACTACTATGAACGCAAATGCAGACTCAAATATTGCTGGCAACCCGAAAAACAATGACGCTACCATAGACAATGAGTTGACACAGATTCTTAACGAATATAATATGAACTTCAACGATAATTTGGGCACATCCACTTCTGGCAAGAACAAATCTGCTTGCCCAAGTTCTTTTGATGCCAATGCTATGACAAAGATAAATCCAAGTCAGCAATTACAGCAACAGCTAAACCGAGTTCAACACAAGCAGCTCACCTCGTCACATAATAACAGTAGCACTAACATGAAATCCTTCAACAGCGATCTTTATTCAAGAAGGCAAAGAGCTTCTTTACCCATAATCGATGATTCACTAAGCTACGACCTGGTTAATAAGCAGGATGAAGACCCCAAGAACGATATGCTGCCGAATTCAAATTTGAGTTCATCTCAACAATTTATCAAACCGTCTATGATTCTTTCAGACAATGCGTCCGTTATTGCGAAAGTGGCGACTACAGGCTTGAGTAATGATATGCCATTTTTGACAGAGGAAGGTGAACAAAATGCTAATTCTACTCCAAATTTCGATCTTTCCATCACTCAAATGAATATGGCTCCATTATCGCCTGCATCATCATCCTCCACGTCTCTTGCAACAAATCATTTCTATCACCATTTCCCACAGCAGGGTCACCATACCATGAACTCTAAAATCGGTTCTTCCCTTCGGAGGCGGAAGTCTGCTGTGCCTTTGATGGGTACGGTGCCGCTTACAAATCAACAAAATAATATAAGCAGTAGTAGTGTCAACTCAACTGGCAATGGTGCTGGGGTTACGAAGGAAAGAAGGCCAAGTTACAGGAGAAAATCAATGACACCGTCCAGAAGATCAAGTGTCGTAATAGAATCAACAAAGGAACTCGAGGAGAAACCGTTCCACTGTCACATTTGTCCCAAGAGCTTTAAGCGCAGCGAACATTTGAAAAGGCATGTGAGATCTGTTCACTCTAACGAACGACCATTTGCTTGTCACATATGTGATAAGAAATTTAGTAGAAGCGATAATTTGTCGCAACACATCAAGACTCATAAAAAACATGGAGACATTTAATAGACCCCATTTTTTTAATTCGATAGATCTTTCTTCATAAGATAATTCTGTTCAATGACTTATGAAGCTTACGGCTTATTGTTATTATTATCATGATTCTTTGCCATTTTTCCGGTACCTTCACATTTTGAAGGAATTCAGTTCCCCCGCCTGTAACAACTTAGATACACGTAGATAAAAAATTAATATAGCCAAAATATTTGGTATGATAGGGTATAGTATAATATAATTAATACAATATAATATAATATAGTACAGTACAGTATAATATTGTATAATATCATATGGCACCGTAATATCATATATATATCCGTACAGTTTAATGAATTCCGTGCGCATTATGCTGTGCAATATGCCTGTCAGTTTGAAAATCGAAGATACCACATCGTACAAAAGCAAGAGGGGTGCCCCTAATGGGAGAAGATTACCGTTTTTATTTTGGGGTAGCTAACTGCGCCACAAATAGTATCTACCAGTTTGCTACTTTTAGAACTGTATTATGTATCTTTGCCGAATACTTAATTTCCTAGGCCTCATTTTCAGGACTAAGGATGAAGAGGGGCTTCAATGTTTTATATGGCGCTTTTTCTGTCCATTGTATACGTCAAAAAAGCATAGATACTCCACTTATTAGCGGTAAAGCCCTTTTTGATACATTGTTCCGGCGTTTAAATATTCTCATTATGATATTTCCCCAACAGTTACACTCTGTTATTTCCTTCTTTTTTATGCTTTATCTGTTTTTCCCTGTTTCGATGCCGTATATCAGAAAACTTAAAGTTACAAGCGAAAACAAAGAAAAGAGAGTTAACTTGAAAGGAGACAAAAGATAAACAGAGCAGTGGACAAACCAGGATTGAAGTCAGCGAGGGTGAAGAAACCATGAACAATATATTTCATGGAACTGAAGATGAATGTGCCAATGAAGACGTTCTTAGTTTCCAAAAAATTTCCTTGAAAAGTCCCTTTGGTAAGAAGAAGAACATATTTAGAAATGTTCAGACCTTCTTTAAGTCAAAAAGCAAACATTCGAATGTCGACGATGATTTAATCAATAAAGAGAATCTTGCCTTTGATAAATCTCCATTGTTAACAAATCACAGGAGTAAGGAAATTGATGGTCCTTCACCGAATATAAAGCAGCTTGGCCATCGCGATGAGTTAGATGAAAATGAAAATGAAAATGATGATATAGTCTTAAGCATGCATTTTGCTTCTCAAACCTTACAAAGTCCAACAAGAAACTCATCAAGAAGATCTTTGACCAATAATAGGGATAATGATCTTTTAAGTAGAATCAAGTATCCTGGCAGTCCCCAGAGGTCGAGCTCTTTTTCAAGGTCAAGGTCCTTGTCGAGAAAGCCAAGCATGAATAGCAGTAGCAATTCAAGCAGGAGGGTGCAACGGCAAGATGGGAAAATTCCGAGGTCATCGAGAAAAAGTTCACAGAAATTTTCTAACGTTACTCAGAATACTTTGAACTTCACGTCTGCGTCATCCAGTCCACTAGCTCCTAATTCGGTAGGGGTGAAATGTTTTGAATCATGCCTAGCCAAAACACAGATACCATATTATTATGACGATCGTAACTCAAATGACTTTTTCCCTCGAATTTCTCCAGAAACGTTGAAAAATATTCTGCAGAATAATATGTGCGAGTCATTTTATAATTCATGTCGTATTATAGATTGTCGGTTTGAATACGAATATACTGGCGGCCACATAATAAACTCCGTTAACATACACTCGAGAGATGAGTTAGAGTACGAATTTATCCATAAAGTTTTGCATAGCGATACTAGCAACAACAACACTCTACCAACTCTTTTAATTATCCATTGCGAATTTAGTTCCCACCGGGGACCTTCATTGGCCTCTCATTTGAGAAATTGTGATCGTATAATAAATCAGGATCATTATCCCAAATTATTCTATCCCGACATATTGATATTGGATGGCGGATACAAAGCTGTTTTTGACAATTTTCCTGAACTATGTTATCCACGTCAGTACGTGGGAATGAACTCACAAGAAAATTTGCTGAATTGTGAACAAGAAATGGATAAGTTTAGGAGAGAATCTAAAAGATTTGCTACTAAAAATAATTCTTTTAGAAAACTAGCTTCCCCTTCAAATCCTAACTTCTTTTATAGAGATAGCCATCAATCTTCAACAACAATGGCATCTTCTGCACTATCGTTCAGGTTTGAGCCGCCTCCGAAGCTGTCATTAAACCACAGAAGAGTCTCTAGTGGTTCATCATTAAATTCAAGTGAGAGTACAGGCGACGAAAATTTCTTCCCCATCTTAAGTAAGTCGTCTATGAGTAGTAACAGTAACCTAAGCACTTCACATATGCTACTAATGGACGGACTGGATACCCCATCATATTTTAGTTTCGAAGATGAGAGAGGCAATCATCAGCAAGTAAGTGGAGATGAAGAGCAAGACGGAGATTTTACTTTCGTTGGTTCCGACCGAGAAGATTTACCCAGGCCCGCAAGAAGATCGTTATTCCCTTCTCTAGAGACTGAAGATAAAAAATGATACTACATGTGCATGAAGTATTATGAAAAAAAGAAGTATATATTCAGGAACCGAACGGCAACAACATCAATACATAAATCACAATCATCTATATTTATTGCATTAGATTAATCACATAATATAAAAAATTTGCATTTGAATACCGGGGTCACTTCTAAATTCATAAAAATAAGCTGATTTTCATTCTAAAATGGCTCTTTTGCTAATGCAGTCTCTACCGGTACTCAGTTTGAGATCCGTTCCCCACCTGGAGGGTGGCCAAACAATTGTTATAGCTTTCCCTATGACCAACCCACTGGAAATGGGGCCAAAAGTATTGCTATCAATCGAATGAAAATAATTGTCCCCTTCGACCCATATGTGTCCCCTGGGCAGGTTCACTTGAGGTTTAGGGTATGGAAACTTCGTGTCAATGGTATCAAACGGTAAACCTTTAACCCTTTTGCAGTAAACTTTCCGAGGGTTTGTAGGAGCTTTGAAAAGGATAATGTCATCTCTAGATAAATTACTTGGGTTCTTGACTCCAAACTTCCAAAGCAGCACCCAATCTGTTGCCAGCGTTTCCGTTTGCGGGTTCAGCGTAGGCTGCATAGAGGTACCTTTAACTTGCGCAATATGGACCACATTATTATTGATTGTTAGAAGTACCGGAACCCATGAAATTGCTATTAGTGTGTTTCGTAAGAATCTTTTTGATGATCCGGCTCGAAACATTACTGTACAGTACAATGCAACAGCTTCATGAATAGCAGCACGCCTTCGTTAACAAGCACCCATCTAGTCATTCAATTAAGGCACTTGTTTTTTCCATTTTTTTCAGTAGCTCGGAACTTAGTCTCGCTCTCCTTCCGAGCTTGATCTTCCACAGTATTTCGATGACATTGGTCTACCCGTAAGTCTGAGCTCCAACGAACAGCCAGAAGCTAAGAAAGCATAAAAAAGAACCGAACCACTTTAAAATCTAGCAAATTTTAACCTTCAATTATATAAAGAGAGATTTATAGCTTTTTATTGCCTGAAACCGTCTATGCTACCTGAATCACCTTCGCACCCTTTTCTACGATATATCCCAACTCTGACATAACTTGCAAAAAGAAGGAAGACACACATTTAATACACCTACTTAGTGCCAAATGAAGACTCAGTACTCTCTAATACGAAAAATTTGGGCACATTCAGTAACAGAATTTCTGAAATCCCAGTGGTTTTTCATCTGTTTGGCTATTTTAATCGTTATTGCAAGATTTGCTCCGAATTTTGCAAGAGACGGAGGGTTAATTAAAGGCCAATATAGTATTGGGTACGGCTGCGTCGCCTGGATTTTTCTCCAAAGTGGCCTGGGAATGAAATCAAGGTCACTAATGGCAAATATGTTAAATTGGAGAGCTCATGCCACTATTCTGGTTCTGAGTTTCCTTATTACCTCGTCCATAGTATATGGATTTTGTTGCGCGGTAAAGGCTGCTAATGATCCGAAAATAGATGACTGGGTACTTATCGGTCTAATTTTGACTGCCACTTGTCCAACAACCGTGGCTTCAAACGTTATCATGACTACGAATGCAGGTGGAAATAGCCTTTTGTGCGTTTGTGAAGTATTCATTGGAAATTTGTTGGGTGCGTTTATTACACCTGCATTGGTTCAAATGTTTACTAACCGCGCACCATTTGCATACGGCAACCCTGCCACTGGAAATGGCATTGGTGCGCTTTATGGCCGTGTTATGAAACAGGTTGGTCTCTCTGTATTCGTACCCTTGTTTGTGGGTCAGGTTATTCAAAATTGCTTTCCGAAGGGTACTGCTTATTACCTGGGCTTTTTGAAAAAATACCATATTAAAATTGGATCTTACATGCTTTTATTGATTATGTTTAGTTCATTCTCAACTGCCTTTTATCAGGATGCGTTTACTAGCGTTTCTCATGTTTGCATCATATTTCTCTGCTTTTTTAATTTGGGAATTTATATATTCTTCACGGGTCTGTCATACTTATGTGCAAGGCCATGGTTCATCCTCAAGCTTTTCCCTCATGAACCAATAGAGGGCAAATCTACAAGATTGTACCGCTATTCGTATAATATCTTTAGGCCTTTTTATTATTCAAAGGAAGATGCGATTTGCATTATGTTTTGTGGCCCGGCTAAAACTGCAGCACTGGGTGTATCACTAATTACTTCACAATACGGCGATAAAAAAGAACACCTGGGTAAGTTGTTGGTTCCCTTGGTTTTATATCAAGTTGAGCAAGTCATGACGGCAAATTTCTTTGTAAGCTTGTTCAAAAGATGGATACAAAAGGACGCTCAAGTAGACGGAAGCGAGTCATCTTGTGCAAATGAGAATGAGGAAGTTGATTTGGAAAAGATCATATCAATTGGAACTGGTGAAAATCAATCCGTTCTGTCGAACAACGTCCCATATACACAACCAAGGTGATATTTCCCTTGTTAATTTTGCATGAATTCTATATATTACATAACGTTTATGTATATATTTCCCATCCTCATTGGATGGAAAAAACTAAACAGCACATATTCACACGGATTTTGGATACACGAAGCATCTATCACGTATTCTTAAAATTGCACGTCCCAAAGAGCAGCCGGTCCTTTCATATTATACTTTTCTCTTGTGATATAAAATGTATCTTTAGGATGAGTGAAAATTTGCTTAGAAACAATTTGGGCACCCAAGAATATAATCTCTGAATATCCACTTTTCTTCCACTCAGGAAAGTAATCTGGATATTTAGCCAGTTTGATTACTGTAGGACACTGTACGTATTCTATAGTTGGAACAAATGCGGTGCTATTTGTCATAAACTTGCTTTTCTTTTTTGTTGCAGCTGGTAATACGGATTTCGCTTCCTCTTCTCTTTTTGACTTCTCTTCCTCTGGCTCTATAATTAAATGGTCTTTCAGTAGTTGACCCAGTAAAGCTTCTTTAAAACCTGAAATTGAAGTAGTGCCACCGACGATGATAATATTTTCCCAAACGGCTTTAGCTTTGTTAATATCATCTATGTTATCTAACGTCAATCCTACACGATTAGAAATATTCTTAATCAGGTTATTACATCCTTGGAATCTTTGCTTACCAACTTTAATTTCGTTACCTTTTTCATCCCAAAAAGTATTGAATTCCAAGTCGCTATTTTTAACATTTTTGACTTTTTGACCACGTTCTCTTTCCTCTAAAACTTCACGTGTATCACGACCACTTGTAATAATCTCGGCAACGTTTAAAGTTCCTTCATCCTCGTCCTCATTTTCGTTTCCAAAATCGAAACTTGATAGTTTTTTGGCGTCGTCACTGAGCACCTCAAAAATTGGTGATTTTTTCAATGATTCTATCTGATCATCGTCCCATTGAGGTAGTAGTTTTTTTAGAGAATCATTAATAGACTGTCCGCCCATTGGTATTGAAGAGACAAGATGGTCTAATTGTGCATAGTCAACAATAGGAATAATATCTGTATGATGTGTTCCAACATCAATAATACAACAATTCTGCAACGAAATCATGGAATAAGTGGCCGCTAAGGAAGCCGGCAATTGGATTAGATTGTTTATCTCAAGACTTTCGAAGACATATTGAGTAATAATCTCTAGATCCGATTGCGACCAAGAGTGGTGCGTAATCAGTAGAAGAGGAATATTAGATAATTCAGCTTCAAAAGCATCTTGATTTTTATTAGCTCTATCAGACAAAATAGATACAAATATTAGTCTAAGAAATTGTGTAAAGGCGCTTATGTCTATTATTTCACCATTTTGGATTGGTTTGATTAATTCGGCTTTATTATCCTTGTTCGTTGAATGATATGTGTAGGAACCATCTTGTCTCGTGGTCCGATAAATCTGTGTTGGTATTTCCAGCTCAGGTACAGTGAATGTTTCTTCATTCAAACCAAATTGAACGAGAGTAGTTTGAGATCTGGGGTATATTATCTGTTATGAATTGTTGTTAGTATAAAAGATTAACCAAAAACTGTTCGTGAAGACTTAAAAAATCCATTGATGAACTAAATACGTACCAAAATACTGTCCTGCCTAAATGGAGCCATATTCAATGCATATAGTAGTTGTTCAAGACACTTAACTTCGCGTGGTACATTTTTTCTAATTCCGCAATATTGTCAGTTTACTATTAGAGATTTATAATGTTGAAATTTGCTTTTAGCCACTGCGCGGAAATATGTAGTATTCGTAACAAGTGACTCTAATGATATAAACACAGTAGAACTGTCATTAGAGCACATTAAATAATATGTATATCTTATTGCGTCCAAATGAACATAAAAGTGGAAAGGGAATGCCTGACCTAACAATTATCGTGATTATTGTGTCAAAAATGGTAAAGAAAACTTTTTTTTTTTTTGAAAATATGAAGGAAAGACGTGATATTTTATGATTTTTAGTTACAAATCCGGAGAGGTGTCCTTCTCCCACGGCAGCGTATATCTTTCTATTTCTATTTAACAAAAATCTGACATTATACTTTTTTTCTTTTATCAGAAAACTAGTAAAATTGATATACATCGAGATCAAAGACCTTGATGCAGTAGCTGAATGAAATTATAGGGAATTAATCCTATCCTATGATTTCTATCTATACGGTCATTATCATAAACTTCACCTTTATACCAATCTTTATTAACAATCTCAGTAATTAGCAGATAGTCGCCCTTATGGAAATTCGCTAATCCAGGTGCCTCATTTCCAATCAATGGATACATGGCCTTGGCATATTCAATGACTGGAAAACCTTCACTGGTGACAATAGGCAAGGTAACAGTAATACCTCTATCCCTGACCACACCTCTCTCATCCATGATGTTTCCTGTTTTTGTACCTGGTTTAGAACTACTTTGGATTCTTTCCATTTCGTACAAGGCATCTTCAATTGGATTACTTGAATCTTGCATTATCATGGATTGTCTATGCGTGTGCCCCCTAGACGTTCCTCTTACTGCCACAGGAGGTTTGAACAAAATTGTGCTTGTACTGGTATCTCTCCTCGTGTTATAATCATCTTCATTGAGGTTGTGCGCAGAGTTAGGCGTTCTTCCCCCATCATCCGACCTCGAAGAAGCGGATGAGGGTACTTGCAAATGGCTCATAGATTTTCTTTTCCTATTTGACGAGTTCCATGATTTGGCAAATCTCTGTGAGTCGTCTATACTATTGGCCATTGAACTTACGGATGTAGTCATAGATTCCATACTTTGTCTCTTTTTGATGTGGCTAAAATCCGTTGGATTAGAAGAACTTGATTCTGATGGTGAGCTGAGAGATTGATTTCTTTTATGCACCATTAGACCTTTTTCATCAGGATTTTTCGAATCTTCATCAGGTTTAAGTTGTTCTTCCCCAACAATCGGCCTTGGTTTATCAGGTTTCTGCCTTAACACGGAGTCATCCACATTGCTCTGTAACTGGACGGGTGAAGACCTCAAAGATAATGTTGGGTCAGCAACCACTTTTGCCTCATTACGTATGACGGGTGTGGAATTTCTAAATTGTGTAGCCATGGTGACTTCTGGAGATGGCAATGGTTTCTCATATTTGTCTATTGAAGCTAGTTTCCTTTTATTTTCGGTTTCCTTCAGCTGAGAAGATAGTTTCCTTATATTGTCCATATACGATTCGGTTTTTTTACTTGTCGTGGAGATACTGCTCATTTGAGCCCAGTTGGCGCTAGAATTCATGTCACCTTTGGAAGTCTTATGTTTCAGTCTACCAGTTCCATTTTCTTTTGAAAACGTCGATATTTCATCCGCTGCCGTGAATGAGTTCAGATGATTTGTTAACATGTCCATTTTTGTTTGCTCTAAAATATATGTTTCCATCGATGAGGTTGCGAACTGTTGTAATTTCGATTGTAAAAAGGATATTCTAGTGTTCTCCATTTCTTGCAGTTCGCAGGATAATTGCGCCCACTCGTGTATCCAGAATTTCTGCGATGCCTTATATTCTTGCTTTAGAACGTCTAGTTGAACCTTATATTCCTGAGAGTTCGATTCCCATTTCAATAGTTCTCTCTTGTTGTGTTCTACTCTCTTGGCCCCAATCATATTATTCTCGTTCAATTGCAAGTCTCTGAATCTAATCTGGGCATCCTGTAATTTCTTTTGCAACACCTCACACCCCTTTTTCTTGTTGAACTTGTCCATCCGCAACCTTTCAATCTTTCCACTCAATGTAGTATATCTTGCTTGCAAGTTAGCGGCAAATGCCTTAGTATCCGTGTAAATCTGTCTGAAAAGAATCTCACTTTGCTTGGAATGCGATTGTGCTCGAGCTTTCTCAACACTGAGCACCACATTAAATGTTTCATTCAACTTTCCATAATCCATGTTTGTTCCAATGTCTTTGTCTAGTTTTCCCGTGATGGCTCCAAGCCGCCTGGCATAGTCCTTCTCAAGCTCACTACGCTGCTTAAAGAAATGTATCATTGAGTCGCAAGATCTTATTCCCTGAGAAATGTGACCCAGAAGGATGTTCACACCATTGTCGTTTGGGTCCCAAAAACAAGCTTCATAACTGTAGCTCATTCTTTCAGCTTTTTCTGAATATTAGTAGTACACTTTCCAAGTCTCACACGAGGCCTTTGTATTTTATATTGTTTGCTCGCCTGCTCCAAAAAAATGCTCTAGCTGGCTTTCCTCTTTCCCTCATACAGTGAATGTGTACTTTATCAAATGGACCTTTACCATAGAATATATTTCATAACTTTTTACCATTTATTGTTTACAACTTGCCCAAAGAGGAAATCATATACCTCGGCTACTCGAACGCTTCCGCTTCGGTCCGCTGTTACCCAAAAGGGAAATAGTACTTTCCGGATGGGGCAATCGGTGCTCTTCTGGAAGAAAATCGCAAACTACCGAAAGGGGCACCCTCGAGAGGGGGAAGAACTACTGCCACTCGATGGGGAGAACTCCTTGTTGCTTGCAGTATATCACCAATGTTTATTAATTCAGTGGATCCTAAAGGTTCAGCTCTTTGGCAGCTACTTTGACAAGAAGCAAAATAGTGCACTCTGACGATTACACAGTCTTTAGTTGTTAAATAGCTTTGCATATAGGGAACCAACGCAAAATAACCAATGTCTTTAATTTCAGCTGTAGAAGATAGAGACATACATAATATAGGAAAGACTTCTGGTGGAGGGAGCAGGACTTCGTCTATAACTTCGTCGAAAAAGTCGCTGAAACACGGCTCTAAATCTTTGAGAAAACCAAAGGTATACCAGACAACAGGCGAACTATTAAGCAGGGAGGCTTTATATAAGGCGAAGTTGAAGTACGGGGTTTACCAGTCACCTGCCCAAAGTTACTCAATTGGCGTCAGCGACGCTCATGCAGCTTCCGACAAGGCAGCTAATTTAGCTCATGACAATCAAACCACGGTAGAAGCTTACAAACGTATGTTTATTGACCCTAATGCCACTAAAGCTGCATCCAAAATGGGACCCAAAGTTGTACGTAACAACTCAATAACTTCTGCTACTTCTAAAACTTCAAAAGAATCTCAGACGAAGAGAAAGTCCAAAGAATCTCCAGGGGCCGCCGCATCGAAAGCTTATTCGATGACAATGGAAACTACAAGTTTAAGCTCTCAAACAAACAGCAGGTCATATTCTATCACCTCTGCCAGCTCTGTGTTAAGCGGCGCGAGTGGCAGTTTCAACAGTACTGTTAATCCTAAACCAAAGACTTTGAATTTGGAGAAAGTCTTAGTGGGTGCTGAAAAAAAGGCAGAATCTCGTATTAAGGAAAGATGGGAACCGGAAAAGACGAACTTCCAATACGGCGTCAAGACTGATGAGCATGGTAATTTAAATCAATTCAGTTTCTCCAATGAGATGATGAATAACATTATGGCGAAAGTTGATGCTCCAAAAGCACAAGATTTACAAAAGGTCAAAAAAGTTTCTGCTGAGAAAGAAGCCAAGTCGATGAAATTTGCATTAGGAGCTGCTAATGCTGTGAAAGACATGCATCCTGGTGAGGATATCGACAAAAGTATAGCTCTTAAGGCGCAGAAGAGGGAAACCTATCTGAGCCAATTAACTTCTCAGCAAGTTTTGACTTTGGCAAGAGCCAATGTTGACAGACAATTGGATATCATTGAAAAAAGCGATATGCATAGAAAGCTATTCACTAATATGGAATACAACAAAGCTGCTGTCGCTGTCGCACAGTCTAATCATCAGAAAAAGACAGAATTCCATAACAAGATTAACATGGGTGGTGGCCTGTTTTTGTCACCAGAAGATATCACTAAAATCGCATCCGGATTGATTTCTCCTGTACTTGGTGAAGTGAGTGAGAGGGCGGAGGCGCAACGTGCTATGGATGAAGAAATTGCAGAAAGAACTGAGGCCTATAATAAATCATTAAATGAATGGGAAACGATGGAACGTTCTATCATTTCTAATGACGCCAAAGTATTGACTACTACGGCTAATAGGCATCAAACCGAAAAAAAGACCTCCCAGGAAAAGATTAAAGCCAGCTTTGATGCACTTGTGGCCAGAATGGATACCAAAGTCGCTGAAAGGGAAACTCTGCTTGAAGATACCAAGAGCAAAGAGATCGAATTTAAAAAGCAAATGCAGCA
>OBMA010001278.1_pt1 | contig 15373 bp, 13 predicted proteins | sample 1539141 | NCBI WGS metagenome assembly OBMA01 (sample SAMEA3991484, study PRJEB22521) | metagenome | biome: anthropogenic terrestrial biome; feature: sewage plant; material: raw primary sludge | place: Sweden | collected 2012-09-26 | reverse complement strand
CCATATTCAAAGCCATCGGCAAAACGGGTTGAGGCATTGATCATCACCGAGCTGGAGTCAACACGTGCCAGAAACTCACGTGCCAGACTAAAGTTTTCGGTAATAATCGCATCGGTATGGTGTGAGCCATATTGGTTGATATGGTCAATCGCCTCATCCATACCACTCACCACCTTAACTGCAAGGATCGGCCCCAGATACTCTGTATACCAGTCTTCCTCGGTCGCAGTTTTGACAGATTCACCCAGAATGCGCTGGGTTTCTGGACAGCCACGAAGCTCAACCTGTTTTTCCGCATAAAGTTCAGCAATGCGGGGCAGGAATTCTTCAGCAATCGCTTCATCAACCAAGAGGCTTTCCATGGCATTACACACTCCATAACGGTGTGTTTTTGCATTCAATGCGATTGGCAAGGCTTTTTGCAGGTCAGCCTGTGCCTCAACAAAGATATGGCAATTGCCATCCAGATGCTTGATCACAGGAATACGCGCTTCATTGCTGATGCGTTCAATCAGGCTTTTTCCACCACGCGGCACAATCACGTCAACATATTCAGTCATGGTGATCAGATGTCCAACAGCAGCACGGTCAGGTGTGTCAATCACCTGCACGGCATGTTCAGGCAGGCCTGAAACCTGTAGACCATGTTGAATGGCGGCTGCAATTGCCTTGTTCGATTCCAGCGCCTCAGAACCCCCACGCAGGATAATCGCGTTACCTGATTTTAGCGCCAGCGATGCCGCCTCAAGCGTCACATTGGGACGTGACTCATAAATCATTCCAATCACGCCAAGCGGCACGCGCATTTTACCCAACTGGATACCAGACGGACGGTAGGTCATATCAGTGATTTCGCCAATCGGGTCAACCAATGCGATGACATCTTTCAAGCCCTGTAGCATGCCCTTGAAACGGGCAGGGGTCAGTTCCAGACGGTCAAGCAGGGCACTGTCCAGTTGGCGTTGACGGCCATTTTCCATATCAATTTGATTGGCTGCTAAAATTTGTGCCTGATTATTTTCCAGGGCAGTATAAATTGCAGACAAGGCATGATTTTTCAAATGTGTCGATGCACTGACTAAAACACGAGACGCTTTACGCGCCTGTATCCCGACCTGTTGCATATAAGTTTGAATAGAGTCTTGCATAGCATTTTGATGATTGCATGTATTTATAAAGATAGTAACAGTCAAATGCGGAACAATGAATAGCCTGAACTGACTAATTCACAAATTGTAAACTGTTATGTTGCGTGGGTGTTTTTGCTGAAATGCAATGAATCTGTTGAATTTAAAGACATGACTACATATTTTGCAAAAGATTGTTGAACTAAACAAGATAAATGGTTAAGGAAATCGTTGCGTATAAAACATGCATTTGTATAGAATGAAAATGTATAGGACAAATGTAATACAAATTTTGTAAATTTGTTAACTTGCAAGTTGAAATCGTAAAAAATGAGACTCTTGCATCAAAAAAATAAACAAGGATGGAGGAAGGATATGAATTCCATTATCCAAATGGACTCGGATTTAAACCACACCTACACTGGGTTTGGTTTTTTCGACATTTACAATAAAAACAGTTTTAAACAACCAGCGCGTGCTACATGGATAGATGGTTGGAAAATTGAATATATGGCAATTGCTGATCCCAAAACGATCTACAACACGCCAATTGTAATTGTCGGAGGCGCATTTCAGAACTTTAACTCTTATAAGTATTGTGTTGAGCAACTCTTTGAGAGTGGTCCTGTCATTTTGATTGATTTACCTTCAATGGGCGCAAATCAACAGATTCGCAATGTGGATACTGGTGAATCCGCAGCAGTGCTGGAATTGCCTGATTTATCAAAAATGCTGGGTCAATGGCTTGATATTGTTGGAATCGACAAGGTTTCAGTGATGGGAATGTCATTGGGTTCAGTGGTCGCTTCTTCATTTGCATATCAACGTCCAGAACTGGTGGACCGTATGGTGCTGATGGGCGTGATGCAAAAGACCCGTAAAAGCTGGCGCATGCTGCTTGAGGAGTCACTACACCTGATGCGTGAAGACCGCATGGAGGAGTTTGGGCAGGCGGTTATTTTGTATCTGGTCAACCACGCCAAGCTGGACAAGACACGTATGTCACCCACAGCCAAGCGTCTGTTCTTTAGACAGATGGCTGATTTCACCACAACTGAGCGTGAGCGCTATGAAATCAACTGCAACCGTTTACTGCGCCTAAGTGATGTGCCTGTCGCACAGTGTAAGACATTGGTTGCTGCTGGGCAGTATGACAGTTTCACCCTGCCGCATGAAAACGCCGACTTTGCCTTGCAGTGTGAAGACATGCAGTTTGCCTTGATCGCCAATGCCGATCATGTGCCACAGTTGCAGCGCCGTAAAGAAACCATGAATCTGTTTACCACATTCCTGAAAGGTGAATCCATCGACAACCTTGATGGCATCATTAGCATGACGCGCGAGCAAATGAAGCAGATCGAACGCCGTGGTGAAGAGCGTATTCCTGTTTTACAGCCAGAAAGCAAGCTTAGCCACCGTCATCTGGATGGCGAAGTGTCAGTCACGATTGTTGATATCACGTTCTTTGGAGTGTACCTGAAACTTCACCAACTTGAGCAGCTTGATTTTGTTAGCCAGCATCCACGTGATTTAGCCTTGCATTTGGCTGATGAAGAGGGCGAGTTTAAAATTGAATGTTTAATCTTTGATGCCACCGAGCAAGGTCTACGTATCTTGTTTAAACATGGTAGTTTTGAGATTGCTGACCGTTTAACCCGTTTTATTGAGCGTCAGAAACTGGCTAATTAATTCGTAAAAACGTGTAGGAAAGTTAAAAAAGAGAAGTGGTGTATGACCACCTCTCTTTTTTTGTAGGGATTATTTATTGCTTGCCTGGATTGTCCAGACCAGATCACCCAAGTGCTGATGCCTGTTTTGCAGGGAAATTTGATCGAAAAACTGTTTGGGCTGTAGAACCTCTACCTGTTTAAAGCCAGCTTCATGAAAAAACTGTTCGACTTCAACAGGAGTCTGAAAGTGGAAACTAAAGGCACTACGGGACATCCACTTCAATAAACGGCTGCTGTTCCAGATGATGGTGGCGAGTTTATTTTGGGTCGGTTCTGGATAAAGGTCAGTTAAATAATGCAGTTCTTTAAAGTCTTTACCATAGGTAGCAATGGCTTTAATCAGTTGTTGCAATAATGGTTTCTCAAAATAGTTAATCAAGCCTTCGCTAATCACCACCAATGGACGTTGAGGATCAAATACCTCAAAGGCAGAAGCAAAAGCGTCCGTGAATAAATCGACTGAAAGCACCTCATCAGTTTCGCTTTCAATTTGTTGTAGTGCCGCCTGTTTGGTCGCAGCCATGTCAGGTAAGTCAAGTTCACGGTAAGTGATGTCTGGATAATGCTGTCTAAACCACCATCCACGCGGGGAGAGTCCACAGGCAATCTCAAGCACCTGTAAATCAGGATGCTGTTGAATTAATGTCTGTAAGTGAGTGTCAAGCATAGTGTGGCGCTGTTTTAGCGTGGTGCGCATACTGCCACCCACATATTTTTCTGCCCAGCTTTCAATTGGATGAACCAGGGTGGCAAGCGTTTTCCCTTTTGCTGTCGCCAACGCTGGATGAGAAATTCCCATTTGATACCAGATATAGCCTGTGTAATGTGCAGTAAATGAAATATGGCGATGTTTTGAAAGTTGTTGTGTCATCTGTCCTAGACTCTGTTTTTATCTTATTTTTAGGGAAATGAAATAAATCTTTTTTTAAATTGAAGATTCCTTTCATTCAAATAAGACTTTAAGTTTGTTATTTACTCTCATGAAGCGACATGGATGCCCTAATTGACCAGTCTGAACTGTTTTAAAAACAACACAAAGCTGATCAAAAAAGGATTTTCGTTACTTTTCATCCCTGAAAAGCAAGGCATTACCTATAATAAAAAGTATCTGATGAGATATAGCTTCTAAGGCAGCGCCAACTTATTCGTAGACACAACTTAAAACGAATTCTTAAAGTCTTCAATGACTTTTCTGACGTTTTGCCAAGTTTCGTCCAAAGTGAGGGTAGTGCCGATCTGAATCTCTGGAATTTTACCGCGCATACGCTCCAATCGTTGCTGGTTTGGCAAGGCAAGGTTTTGAATGCCATCCAGCGCGATGCATGCTGCCGCACGGTCGTTGCAGACCAAACCCATATCACATCCCGCGTTTAATGCAGCCTGAATCCTCGCATCCGCACCGCCTGCCACACATGCAGCCTGCATACTCAGGTCATCCGAAAACAAAACCCCATCAAACCTGAGCTGCTGGCGTAAGACATTTTGCAGCCAGAAAGGAGAGAATCCTGCTGGGTTGGGATCAACCTGATCATAGATCACATGGGCTGGCATCAGTGCATCCAACTGAGGCATCAACTGGATAAAGCTTTGCATATCCTTATCATAAATTTCCTGATAGCGACGGCTGTCAATTGCCGCCGCCACATGCGAGTCTGCCTTGACTGAACCATGACCTGGAAAATGCTTGCCAGTGGTTGCCATGCCTGCTTTTTTCATGCCCTGCATAAATGCACCTGCCAGCGGCACGATGTCCTGCATATTTTTGGCAAAACCACGGTCACCAATCACATCGCTAATATCATTCAAGTCCAAAACAGGCGCAAAGCTAAAATCAATCCCCACCGCAAGTACTTCAGTTGCCATTAACCAGCCACATTGTTCAGCCAGTTCAATTGCCTGCTGCGGGCTGTGCAGATAATGCTCTCCAAGTCGTCCCATCGCTGGAAGCAAGGTAAAACCCTGTCTTAAACGCTGTACACGACCACCTTCCTGATCAACAGCAATCAGGATGTCAGGGCGCACCTGCCGCATATGGTCTGTCAATGCACGGACCTGTTGAGGGGATTCAATATTGCGGGCAAATAAAATCATGCCGCCGACTTGCGGAGCCTGTAATAGTTCAATATCTTCTTGGGTAAGTTCTGTGCCAGCAATATCCAGCATCAATGCGCCGATCATAGTGATTCCGTTTGAATTTTGATAAAAAATTTGATGAAAAAAACGATAGATAAATTGTGCAATGATTTGCTACATTTTGTCAGTACAGAATATGATAAAACGACATGATATTGATGAATAAGTTATACGGGTTGCCAAGATGCTGAATGCATGGCATTCATATTGACATTGTCCCTGTATAATAATTGCCATATCCAAGGAAGCACCAAAATTTTATGAAACTTCAAATGATAGCGTGTGCGGTTGCAATTGCGACTGGTGGTTTATTTTTCTCTCATACCATAAATGAGGCATTTGCGGCGACAGAAGCTCCAGTAGTTTCAACAACGATCAAGCCATCACAAGAACAAGCATTGGTCTCGCGTCAGTTGGCAACATTGGTTGACCGTCAGCATTACTTAAACATGCGTCTGGATGCGGCCACCTCAAACCGTATTCTGGATATGTATCTGGACAGCCTTGATCCAGATCATTCGCTGTTTCTTAGTGGTGAGGTTGAAGAATATAAAAGTAAGTACGGCTCAACCTTTGGTAGCTCATTGAAAGCGGGCAACTTAACTGGGCCTTTTGCCATTCATGCGCAATATCGTGAGCGTTTGAAACAGTTTTACGAATACATGCTAGCTGAACTCAAGAAACCACAGAATCTGCATCAGAAAGATGTGTATCTTGATATTGACCGCGAAAAGGCACCTTATTTCAAAACGACTGCCGAGCAACAGCGTCATTGGCAGAACATGCTAGTGTCACAGTTGATTAATCTAACCATCAGCAAGGAAGAGGAGCAGGCCAAGCAAAAGGCGTTAAAGGCCAATCCATCGCTTGCCAATGGACAGGACCTGACAGGGCCTGAAGACTTAACGCCTGTTCAGACACTGACCAAGCGCTATACACGTCAGCTAGAGCGTATTGGTCGGGTAAAAAGTGATGATGTGCTGGATAAAACATTGAATGCAATGTTGGCAACCTATGATCCACACAGTAATTATTATCCACCAATTGATGCGATGGAGCTGAATCGTCAGACCACCTTGCAGCTTGAGGGGATTGGTGTTTCGATTCGTCCTGAACGTGGCAATGAGGACTACACCAAGATTGAAACCATCGTTGAGGGTGGCCCAGCCAGTAAATCTGGTCAGGTCAAGTCTGGAGACCGCATCATTGGGGTTGCTCAGGATGGCGATAAAATGATTGATGTGATCGGCTGGCCTAGTTCTGAGATTGTGGGGCTGATTCGTGGTAAACGTGGTACCAAAGTCACGGTACGCTTGCTGGGTGCTGGCGCAGCCATGAGTCAGGCGCGTAATGTCACACTGACACGCGATGTGATTCAGGAAGAGGATGCGGGTGTTCGTTCACGTACCGTTGAAATCACGCGTGATGGCAAGAAGCATGTCTTCGGTGTGATTGAGATTCCATCATTCTACTTTGATTATCGTTCACGCCGTGCTGGTACTGAGTACCGTTCAGTGTCTGAAGACACTGCAAAAGCATTTGAAGAACTGAAAGCCAAGAAAGTCGAAGGCATTATGGTTGATTTGCGTAATAACCCAGGTGGCTCTCTGGAAGAGGTTGCCCGTATGCTGGGGCAGGTGATTAAGTCAGGCCCAGTGGTTCAGATCCGTGATGGCAATGGTAATGTCAATGTGTTTGAAGACACCGATGGCGGTGAACAGATTTATGCTGGGCCAATGGCGGTATTGGTGAACCTGGCTTCTGCTTCGGCAAGTGAAATCTATTCTGCCGCAATTCAGGATTATGAACGCGGCATCATCATTGGTAGTACCACCACAGGCAAGGGAACCGCTCAGGTTCAACTGGATTCTTTGGCACATGGTCAGGCAACGCTGACACAGCGTAAGTTCTATCGTGTTACAGGCGGCAGTACCCAGAATAAAGGGGTGATTCCCGACATTAGACTGGTGGATATCTACAATGAGGAGTTTGGTGAGCGTAAGGCTAAAAATGCATTGAAGTGGGACACCATTCCAACAGCGCCATTCAAACGTGAAGGTTCAGTACAGCCTTATCTGGCTAAACTGAACCAGACCTCTGAACAGCGTGTTGCGACAGACCCGCAGTTTAAGTATTTGGAGACACGCAAAACGCTTGCCAAGAAAAGCGCTGATGAGAAAAAGGTGGTACTGGATATCGACCAGCGTCGTGCTGAACTGGTTGATCTGGAAAAGCAAACGCTGGATGCTGAAAATCAACGCCGAGCTGCAACAGGCCAGCCGCCTTATGCAAACTGGGAAAGCTACCAGGCTTCTATTGACGCTCTAGTTGAGTCACGTGCCAAGATGAAAGCTCATCTGCGTCCACCTTTACCAGAGGAAGAGGCATTTATTACCGAAGCGGCAAATGTGCTACTGGACTATGCAGCATTGCAAGGCCGTTAAATTTTAGATTTTGCCGTTAAAAAAAATAGCCCTGTCATGCAGGGCTATTTTTTATTGTCCAAGTCTTTATTGATCAAGGTTTAATTGACTCGAATCCAGATTTGGCTGCGTCCCAATACAGAAACCCCGACATAGCCACGTAGAAGTAGGCGTTGTCCATTTGAGCTGAGTTTTGCTGCCAGACTATATACACGGCCAGTATTGGGGTCGAGAATTCGTCCACCTGTATAGATGAGGTCTCTCTTGTGTTTAAGCTTGGTAATTGCATTTAAACCCAGAATAGGTTGATTGGTGTAAGGGGCAGGGCAGCCCGTACAGAACTCTTTCGGTGTGTAACCTGTACGTGGGGTGATTTTGGTTATTTTGCCTGTATAGGTGCCATCCGCTTCCTGGGTAATTTCGACCTGGCCTTTAGGTGCACCTGTGACGTCATCAATACTTTGCCAAATACCCGTAATATCTTGAGCAAAGGTCAGTTGGCCAAGACCAAATAACACAAAAAAGGTAATGAGTTTTGAGTACATGCTTAAGCCTCCTTGCTGCCTATCATTGTCTTTCTATTATTTCGGATTTCTAATAATAGATTCAATCATTATCTTACAATTGTTCACTTTTTTAATGGTTGAAATTTCAATGAATTTTTGAGGCCGAAATAAAAAAGCCACCTCGGTTTGAATGACAGCGAAGTGGCTTTTTTGATGAAACCGTGATCAAGGTGATCAAATATAAGATGGTGGGTGCGTTACAGTATCATGGTTTATTCGGCGCGAATCCAGATCTGGTTGCGGCCTAATGCTGATACACCGAGATAACCGCGCAAGTGCAGGCGTTTACCATTTGCGCTTAACTTGGCTTTCATACTGTAGAGCTTGCCTGTATTTGGATCAAGAATACGGCCACTGGTATAGTTAAAGCCATCTGTAGACTTTAGGCCTGTCACCACATCCAGACCAATAATAGGTTTGTTGGTATAAGGTGGTGGACAGTTTACACAGGTTTCCTTTGGAGTATAGCCCGCACGAGGAGTAAGTTTGACTACTTTCCCTGCATAAGTATTGTCAGCTTCTTTACGAATCTCGACTAACGCCTTAGGTGCACCCGTTTTGTCATCAATACTTTGCCAAAGACCTATAATGTCTTCCGCAAAAGAAAAACTGCTGACTGCTGATAAGAGTAATACACCTATGAGTTGTTTGGCCATCATTAAAATCCTTTTAACGTTTGAAACTCCATTATGTAGGATATTTGACAACTAGTTCAATCTTTATGTGATATTTGCTGCAAATTTTAAGACAAAGATAAAATAAAAGTGGGTAGCCAGATGGCTGTGAACACCCCATTCACCGCCATGCCAAATGCGGCATAACGACCCGTGACAGGACCACGCTGCCATGCCTGTGCCGTGCCAATGGCATGGGCCGCCAGACCCAGCGCCAGGCCAGAGGCACGTTCATCATGGATATGTTTTAAGATCCACGGTGAAAAGGCCGCTCCAATCACACCTGATAAGATCACAATTAGAGAAACCATCATCAACGGGGCATGTAGCAGTGTGGCAATGTTAAGTGCAATCGGTGTGGTCACCGCACGTGTGGCAAAGGCCATGATGGTCGGTTCAGACATGTGCAATAAATAAGCAAGTCCCATAGGCAGGGCAACCGCACTGATGCTGGCAAAACATAAAATCCCGATCATGGACTTGATGGGCAAGTCATCGTAGCGCATCGCTGCGAGGGGAATGGCCAGCGCAACCGTGACATAACCAAGCAAGTGATTAAACACATTATTGACGTTGTTCATGTAGTGTTCATAGGGAATGCCGAGGATTGCCAGTAATCCAATCACGATAAACATGGCAAACACAATGAGGGGAATTTGTGGAACCCTTTTATTTAGTGGTTTTGCAAGCAGATAGCTGATCAGGGTGAGCACGAAGCCATAAATAACCATCAACATAAATAAAGGCCTCTATAACCAGCGTTTTGCCATTTTGGCGTAAATCCATAAGGGCAATAAGGTACTTAGGGTGAGCACAAACAGAAACACAGGAATTTCCTTGCCCAGATGAACCAGCATGATCAGCGAGCCTGCACAAATCGGCAGAAACGCAAATGCGCTTTCTTTCATGATCTTGTTGTTGGTATCAATCAGGCGGTTGGAGATTTTTTTAAACCGCCTCCAGATCAGCAGGGTGGTGAGTAGCGCAATCAACCCCACCAGATTACCCAGTTCAGGGTGATGAAAGACTTTGGTGATCAGGACGGCACCCTCACGAAATACGACAATCAATAAAATCGTGCAAAACCAGGCTGACCAATCAATATCTTTCATGTGCTTTTTTACTCTCGTCTATCTGAACGATGTGTAATCATCATTATAGTGATGAATTGTCATTCCGTTCGAATTCTTCCAAAGCCCGCTCGAATAAGGAAGCTTTTTTTCCAAGAATTTCGTCTAATGGTAAATGTGCCTGTTTAATGAGTTGCTCCAGCTTATGAGGGGCAATACAGACCGACAGGTGCAGGTCACCATGATCATCATGGTGTTCAGACTGAATCACGTTCAGGGTATAGAGCTGAGTACGCAGTTTACCGTAGGCAGGTTTCAGCACTAAATCAAAGTGTTGTAACTGGCCCATCAGACATTGTTGTACCGCCTGACTGAGCAGTTCCAGACCCTGCCCAGAATGTGCCGAAACATAGACACGGTCAGGCTGGTCAGGTGTCTTATAAATGATTTTTGCGGCATCACCACTCAGGTCGATTTTATTGTAGACATGCAAAACTGGGGCGTCGGCACCAATTTCCTTAAGTACCGAATCCACCGCTTCAATCTGCTCAGTCATGTTGGGACTGCTGCTGTCAATCACATGCAGCAGCAAGGTTGCTTCCAGCGTTTCTTCCAAAGTGGCCTTGAATGACTCGACTAGATCGTGCTGCAAGTTTCGAACGAATCCAACCGTATCCGCCAGAACAACTGTACCTATGCCATCCCAGTCCAAACGGCGTAAGGTGGGGTCTAGGGTTGCGAACAGTTGGTCGGCCGCATAAACATCACTTTTTGCCAAGATGTTAAATAAGGTTGATTTTCCCGCATTGGTATATCCCACCAGTGAAATGGTTGGAATCGCCGCTTTTTGACGCGCGGCGCGGCCTTGCAGACGGGTTTGCTGAACCTTGACCAATTTTTCCTTGAGTTGGGTAATGCGTACCCGAATCAGTCGGCGGTCTGTTTCCAGTTGTGATTCACCTGGCCCACGTAGACCAATGCCCCCTTTTTGCTGTTCCAGATTACCCGTAAAGCCACGAATCAGACGGGTGGACAAATGTTTAAGCTGTGCCAGTTCGACCTGTAGCTTCCCCTCATGGGTGCGGGCACGTAAGGCGAAAATATCCAGAATCAAACCTGTACGGTCAATCACCCGACATTTCAGTACTTTCTCCAGGTTGCGTTCCTGGGCAGGGGAGAGTGAGTGGTCAAAAATCACCAGTTCCGCTTCAAGGTCTTTGACCTGTTCGGCAATTTCATCAACCTTGCCTGAGCCAATAAAGAACTTTGGATCAGGCTTGTTGCGTTGCACAGAAATATGTTCAAGGATTTCAGCACCAGCAGATTGAGCGAGCAATCGGAACTCTTCAGCATCCAGATCGTCAAGCAGTTGTACAGCCACACTGACTAAAATTGCCCGTTCACCACCTTGATGCTGCTCAAAATTTTCCACGCGATCTCATATCTTCGTTGTTGAAGCCTTATTCTAGAATAAACTTAAAGCAAAGGGCAAAGACTAAGTGTCGCTAGGTGATATTTCGGCGCAAAAGATCAATAAAACCAATCAATGTTGCCAGATACAGGATTGACCAGCCCAAAAACATCCTGAGGGCATAGCCATAAGGAATGGTGGTCTGTGATTCTGATGTGTTGGTATGTGGATTCATCTTATCACCTATAAATCTGTAAATTCGATTTATTTATGGTAATTGATCTGATAAATCATTTAAAATTGAAAAAATTTATCCTTACATTCGTTTTTTATTATCAATGCTACATTTATAAGTGGATATGGGCATGATATAACTTTGCTAATTTAATGCATACATGCATACGGTTTTGATGATTTATGACACAAGAAACACCAGCGCTAAACAACCCGCCATTTAGTTTATTCTCTAAGTTCAGTCTATATAGCAAGAAATTGGCCGCAGGCCTGGAAACGATTGGTGAAGGCTTTTATCTCATCTATCGTCATGGCCTGTATAAAGATCCCAATAATCCTGTAAATACCCGTTATGTGCAGTATTTTTGCCGTCGTTTATGTGAAGTCTTCAATATTGAGGTACAGGTTCATGGTGCCATTCCCCGTGAACCTGCACTTTGGGTCAGCAATCATATTTCATGGCTGGATGTGGCGGTACTGGGTTCAGGTGCCCGTATTTTCTTTCTGGCGAAAGCCGAAGTGGAAAAATGGCCCATTTTGGGAAATCTGGCAAAGGGCGGTGGAACCCTGTTCATTAAACGTGGTTCAGGTGACTCCATTCGGATTCGTGAGCAAATTACCGAGTTTTTAAAACAGGATATTCCCGTGCTGTTTTTCCCTGAGGCCACCACCACAGATGGCACAAAGGTTAAAAAAGTACATGGCAGATTGCTTGGAGCCGCTATTGAGGCCCAGCGACCCGTCCAGATCTGCGTGATTTGCTATGTCAACCAGAATGGTGAGCTGGACATGGTGGCCCCATTTATTGGTGAAATGACTTTTGCGGAGCATGTGCAGCGCGTTCTGGAAATGCCCAAAGTCACGGCCCACCTACTGACATTGCCTGCAGTTCCTGTAACAGGGCATACCGTGGAGACCTTGACCAGGGAAGTTGAGCAGCAAATGCGTGCAGGTTTGCTGGAGTTGCAGCGTAAGGTACTTAAGGTGATGCCAGATGGCACAGAGGCTACATAAATCCCTCGATTGGTAGCCATGAAAGCATCTTGATGCCAGCCCTTTGCCACCATTTCATGCGTGGTTCTTTGGTATAAATAACAGGGCCTTGAGGTGTCTGACGCTGCCAGGTAATTTTCTTGTTGGCATCCAGCACCAGTTTATAGGCATATTTGCTGAGGTTCTCATCCATTGTGGTGTGAACCGCCTGGGCAAGTGGTGGGCTGTTGAGCAGTACACCAATCTCAGTATTGAGATAGGCCGAGCGTGGGTCAAAATTAAACGAACCAATAAAAACCTGTTTTTCATCCAGTGCCATCAATTTGGCATGCAGGCTTGAACGGCTTAAGCCCTTTATGCTGACCTTGGCCTTTTTCGCCAAATCCTCGGTGTTTTTGTCCAGATCATTTTTATTCAGCGCAGGTAAAAATTCATAGAGCTGTACACCATGTTCCAATAAGTTCTGCCGATACTTGCCATAAAACGCATGGACCACCGCGACATCATTGGCCTTGAACGAGTTGGTCAGAACCCGTACCTTAACGCCATCCTTTGCCAAATCGGTCAGCATTTTTGCCCCTTTTTTTTCAGGAACAAAATAGGCTGAAATCAGGTCAACGTTTTTTTCAGGTTGTTCGAGATGCTGAATAAGCTGGAAATTGAGGTGTTCTTTCTTTTTTGCCTTAGACTTGATCTTGTCGGGTGAATCCTTGACCACTTCCGCCTTGACCCAATCCAATTGAATATCCCGACTCATCAGTGAGTCAATGGCCTGAGAGTTGCTGGTTAAATCCAGATAGTTTTGTACGGTAACTCGCTCGTAGTGCTCATCAAGCTGCCGTTTTAAACTTTCATAGCTGAGATGATGGGCACTTTGCTTGACCACTTCCTGCACCTTGTAGGCATATTCATGGTTCCAGTATTCATCAAAGGAATGTGAAATATCTTTCACCGCCGTGCCGACCAGCATCACATCAACATCAGAGAACTGGTAGTTGTCACTGACATTGTAATATTGATTGGTCATGTTGCGCCCGCCAATCAGGGCAACCTGATGGTCTGCGATGAAGCTCTTGTTGTGCATGCGTCGGTTGATGCGTTTCAGGTCCAGAATCATGTCGAGCGCACGATATTTCCGAAAGCGATAGGGGTTAAACAGCTTGACTTCAATATTAGGATGCTGTGCCAATGCCAGAAAAATTCCCTCGGTTGATTTGGCGTTGTTATCATCAATCAGCAGGCGAATCTTGACGCCACGGTCTGCGGCACGAATCAGCGCATGCAGGGCCAGTGAGCCAACCTTGTCGTTATCCCAGATGTAATACTGTAAATCCAGCCTTTTCTCCGCCTTGTCAATCAGGCTTAGGCGGGTCGCCAGGGCCTCCAGCGGCTCAAACAACACCAGATAACCCGTAAGGTCAGGATGCTGTTCTTGTAAGGGTTGAATGATTTGTGCCAGTGTGGTCTGGGCGGTGTCAACCTGCAAGGCGGTTTCAGGAATGGACTCTATTTTGTGTTTGGGTAAGGTGCTGCAACCTGTTACCGTGATCGCAATACTGCAATAAATCGCAAGCATACTTTTATTGTAAGTAGTTGTACTTATTTTCATATGTTTGTGATTTATACGGGCAAATTGCGTCATAATTGTTACTGATTAAAAGTTGGGCTTGAGTATAACATTTCATCGAAAAATATAAATATGAGATGTGATAACTGCCCCTGAGGTGAGGTGAATGAGCTCTGCACTGTTAAATTCAGATATAGTTATTTTAGTTTTCTATCTCCTGTTTGCGGTACTGGCACTGTGGGCATTGATTCAGGCCTGGATCCATCAGGCTCGCACCGAAACCATCCATCCATTTAAGGCGTTCGTGCATTTGCTGGCTTTTTACCTGTCTTATTTGCTGGTGCCACTTTGGTTTTTTAGCCTCTATGCAGGTTGGTCAGGTTATTACACACTCCATCAAGCCTTTTTTGTGTTCCTGCTAAGCACTGTGTTGGTCTATGCACGTTTTATTGAGCCACACCAAATTCATGTGAAATACCATCAATATCGTTTAAATCCACAGCGTGAATTTACCAAACCTGTGAAAGTGGCATTGGTTGCAGACATGCATGTAGGGTTATTTTCAGGACATGAACGCCAACTCAAAACCATTGTCAAAAAATTAAATCAGGAGCAGCCCGATTTTGTTGTGGTGGCTGGAGACTGGACCTATGAACCTGAAAATCGTTTGGTGCAGGAACTGGCAGTATTAAGGGAAATACAAATGCCTGTTTATTCTGTGTCAGGTAACCATGATGAACAGTATCCAGGGCCACCAATCCAGAAACTATTGGCAAAAGCGCTGTCTGAAAACAATGTGATGGATATTGAGGGTAAGATTATTGAATTTGATGAGTTCCGTCTGGTTGGCATCGGGGATTTGTGGGCAGGAAAAGCCAATATGCGTTTTTTACCTGAGTTGCCACAGGATAAGCCGTGGCTGATTTTATCCCATAATCCCGATACGGTGGATATGGTGCCAGAATTGCCAAGCCATCCTTTGATGCTGTCTGGACATACGCATGGCGGACAAATTGAACTGCCGTGGGTCACCAGCTACATTATGAAACGGGTTTCGATTTTGGGGCACAAAAAAGGCTTTTACTCACATGAACATGCAGATGTATTTGTGACGGTGGGAACGGGGATGGTGGGTGTTCCATTTCGGTTTCGTGTGCCACCCACCATTGATATTATTGAATTATGCTAAAAAATATGTGAAAATGACAGGAAGTGGCTTAAAAATAGCCAATTAAATATTAAAACCCAAAAAACCGCTTGCGTGGGAAATAAAACGGCCTATAATGCGACTCCATCGTCGGTGTTGTTGATTGAAAGTTTTTTTAAATCAGTTGCTTAAAGTGGTTTAAAATAAAGTTGAAATTGATGGTTGACTTTAAAGAAATTTAGGGTAACATAGCCGACCTAGCTTGATGATGACGAATCATTGAGAAGATCATTAAGAG
>OBMA010001276.1_pt1 | contig 15407 bp, 16 predicted proteins | sample 1539141 | NCBI WGS metagenome assembly OBMA01 (sample SAMEA3991484, study PRJEB22521) | metagenome | biome: anthropogenic terrestrial biome; feature: sewage plant; material: raw primary sludge | place: Sweden | collected 2012-09-26 | reverse complement strand
TTTTGCGCATCCAGCCCGCGCTGGTCACTGGCAATGCGCTCCAGGCGGTTGCGGGCGCGCTCGGCCTGGGCGGCGGCCACGGGGTCGTCGCTGGGACGAATCACGCGCATGCCGGCCGAGGTGTGCTCCATCTGGCTGGCCAGCTCGTTTTGCTGGCGGTTGATGTTGTTGATGGTGCGGTCGTACATATTGGCCGTACCCAGGCGGGAAATCGACATGGCAAAGACTCCTTAACTTAGCGTGCGCATCAGCGGCCCACAGCGTTCAACACGCTGTCGAACAGGCTTTGCGCAATTTGAATCACTTTGGATGAGGCCTGGTAGGCCTGTTGGTACTGCAGCAGGCGGGCGGCCTCTTCGTCCAGGTTCACCCCGGAAACCGCTGTGCGGTCCATTTCCAGGTTTTTCGCCACGGTGGACGAGAGCTTTTCCGCCAGCTGCACGCTTTGCGTGCGCGTGCCCACCACGGCCATGGCGGCAGAAAAACCATCGCTCAGGGTGGTGCCCTCGTCAAACACTTTCTTGTCACGCAGGTCCAAAAACGCCCCGGCGTTGCCAGCGTTCAGGCGAAAGGCTTCGCCAAAATCCAGGGCATTGGCCACGTCCACCGTATCGCCGGCGGCGGGGGTGCCGGTCAGGGTGATGCTCCAGCCGTTGATGGTGATCGGCTGGCCAGGGGTGTAGTCCATCGGGGCAGAGGCAGCACTCCAGGTGCTGCTCAGGTGGTCATAGATTTGGTAGGTAACCTGACCCGCACCGTCAAAGGTCAGGCGCACCGGGTCTTGCGCAGCAGGAATGCCGGTGAAGTCGTTGGCCCCCAGCTGGGTCAATTGCAGCTTGCCGGTGTTGTTTTTATTGATATTGGCCGTAAGCGCACTGGCTGCGGCCAATTCGTCCGGGTTGTGTACCAGGGCTTCGATCTCGCTGGCCGCCGTGCTGAAAGGCTTGAACAACATGCTGTTGCCACTGACCGCTGCCGCCAAGGTGGCTGCCGGCACGATAAAGCGCAGGCCATCGGCATCAAAACCTGTGGCCAGATTGCCCATGTTCAAAGGCGGGGTGGAGGTGGCGTTGAACACCTTGCCGTCTGACATGCGCGTGAGCACCGGGGCCACGGGCGAGCCTTCAAAAATCAAGCGGTATTCCGAGGGCTTGAGCTGGCTGGCATCCATCACCTGGGTGGTGGCGGCCCCTGGGCCAATATTGCTGTAGCCGGTGATGTTGCCGTAGCCGGTGCTGGTGGTGGGCAGGCTGAACAAGGCCCCGCCTTGCTGCCCGTTCAGGGTCAGGCCACGCTTGTTTTGCAGGTTCAGCTCGTGCCCGATGGTCATGGCCAGGCGGCCCAGCAGGTTGCGCCCTTCGGCCAGGTCTTCGTTGCGAAATTTCAGCAGCCCAGCAATTTCGCCACCGCCGACCATGGCCGCCGTCAGCTCTAGCTGTTGCCCGCCGGGCTGGCTAAAGTACAGCGCCATGCGCTGGCTGCCAGGGTATTCCTTGGTTTCTTCCACGCTCAGCTGCCCGCTGTTGATGCCCAGCACCAGCGCCTGGCTGCCCCCGACAAACAGGCTGATGCTGCCGTCGTCGGCCGCCACCTGGGTGGTTTGCACGTACTGGTTGATTTCGCGGATCACCTGGTCGCGGGCATCGAGCAAATCATTGGGCTGGTGGCCGGTGGCCAGGGCGCGGCTGATTTCATTGTTCAGGCGGGCCACTTGGCTGGCTTTGTCATTCACCAGCAGCGCGTTGTTGCGCAGTTGCTGCGCGGTGGAGTAGTCCTGCTCTTCGAGCATGTTGGAGGCCGCGTGAAAGCGCGCCGCCAGCTCGCTCATGCGGGTGAGCACCACGTTGCGCCCCGTGGCATCCGAGGGGGCGGCCTGCACATCGACAAAGGCGTTCATCATGTTGGTGACGGCCGCGCCCAGGCTGCCATCGCCGCCTTTGAACACGTCTTGCATTTGCATCAGGCCTTGCAGGCGGCTGGTATCGGCCGCATGGATGGCGTTGGCAGCGTTGGATTGGCGGTTGAGCAAGGCGCTGTAGTTGCGCATCACCGTGGCCACCTGCACGCCTTTGCCAATAAAGCCATTGCCCATGTTTTGCCCGTGCAAGGCATTGGTATAGACGGTTTGGCGCGAGTAACCGGGGGTATTGACGTTGGCAATGTTGTGGCCAACGGTGGTCAGGGCTTGCTGATTGGCGTTCAGGGCGGATACGCCGACATTCATGAGGCTCATAACGGCTGCTCTTTCTTCATTTCTGCAAAATTTTTAAAAAATATTCACGCCTGGTTGCCCCGCTGCACGGCCTGGGCGCTTTCAATGGCCCGCGATAGCTTGTTGGCGTATTGCGGATCGGTGGCATAGCCCGCTTTTTGCAAAGCAGTGGCGTAATCTTTGGCGTTGCCGGTGGCCTGCATGGCGTTGGCATAGCGCGGGTTTTGGCTGATCAGGCGGGCGTAGTCGCGGAAGGACTCTTCGTACGAGTCGTAGGCGCGGAACTTGGCCTTGACTTTGCGGGCCTCGCCGTTGATGTATTCGGTGGTGGTGATCTCGGCCACCTTGCCCGTCCAGCCACCCGTGGCCTTGATGCCAAACAGGTTGAAGGAGTTGGCCCCGCCGGCACCGCGAATTTCGCTTTGGCCCCAGCCGGTTTCGTGCCCGGCCTGGCCAATCATGTAGTGCGCCGGGATGCCGCTTTCGCGGGCCACACGCTGGGCGGCGGCCTGGTGGCCTTTGACAAAATTCTCGCGCCCTTTGGGCGAGGGGGCGTAGGCATCCAGCGCCTGGGCGTTGGCCGCCGTGCCCAGCATGCCCGCGCTTTGCGCCCACTGGGTAAAGCGGCCGCTGCGGCTGGCAAAGTTCACGGTGGAGGGGATGGAAAAGCCGCCGCGCTCCACGCCGCCAATGGGCTGCTGCAGCCCGGCGAGCGCTTCTTTTTCATCCACCCCCATGGAGCGGGCAATTTGCGCGGTGATCGAAGCGCTCAAGCCCCCCGGCAGCCCGGCCATGCTGACCGACAGCTGCTGGTCGTACATGTCGCGGGCCAGGTCGCCCCCGCCGCCTTCTTGGTCGATCAGGCCGCTTTTCATGGTGGCCTGGCGCATGCTTTTGATCATCTCGCGCATGAAGAGCGATTCGAGCTGCTTGGCCGCTTCGCGTGCGGCTTGGGGGGTTTTGTTGGTGGCCTCGTTTTTCAGACCGTTGAGCGAATTGACATCCCCGGCCAGGGCATTGCTGGCGCTATAGCCCAAAATTTGACTGCTCATAACACCTCCAACTCTGCCTCCAAAGCCCCGGCGGCTTTGAGCGCTTGCAATATGGCCAGTAAATCCTGGGGCGTGGCCCCCAGGGCGTTGAGCGAGCGCACCACATCGGCCAAATTGGCCGACGAGGGCACGTTCACGATGCTGCCCGGCTCTTGGGTGACCTGGATATTGGCTTTTTCGCGCACCACGGTTTCCCCTTGCGAGAAGGCATTGGGCTGGCTGATGACCGGGGTGGAATCAATGGTGATGGCCAGATTGCCGTGGGCAATGGCGCTGGGCTTCAAACTCACGGCCTGGTTCATGACGATGGAGCCGGTGCGCGGGTTAATCACCACCTTGGCCGCAGGCCTGCTGCCGGTCAGTTGCAGCTCTTCAATGGCCGCCATAAAGCCCACGCGGGCGCTGGGGTCCATGGGGGCACGCACCTCCACAGTGCGCCCATCCAGCGCGGCGGCGGTGCCCAGGCCGTAGCGGCTGTTGATCACTTGCACCACCTTGCTGGCGGTTTGAAAGTCTGCAGCGTTCAGCCCCAGGCGGATGGTGTCGCCCTCATTAAAGGGCGAGGGCACGGCCCGCTCCACCTGCGCCCCCATGGGGATGCGGCCGGCGCTCAGGTGGTTGATTTGCACCTTGCTGCCACCGGCCGAGGCCCCGGCCCCGCCCACCACCATATTGCCCTGGGCCAGGGCGTAAATCTCGCCATCGGCACCGCGCAGCGGGGTGGTGATCAAGGTGCCGCCTTTGAGCGATTTGGCATTGCCCATGGAGGAGACCACCACGTCAATCTGCTGCCCCGGCTGCGCAAAGGCGGGCAGCTCGGCCGTGACGATGACGGCGGCAACGTTTTTCAGCTGGATGTTGCGGGCGTTGATATTGCCCGGCAGGGTGATGCCCATTTGCTGCAAATAGTTTTGCACCGACTGGGTGGTGTAGGGCATTTGGGTGGTTTGGTCGCCCGTGCCATCCAGGCCCACCACCAGCCCGTAGCCGGACAACTGGTTGCTGCGCACGCCCTGCACGGCAGCAACTTCTTTGATGCGCAGCGCTTGCGCAGGCTGCCAAGCCAGTGCGCCCACAAGGGCGGTGAGCAAGGCCAGGTTACGTGCGCCAGCACGCAAAAAGCGCAGGGAGTGGGGCATGGACAGTATCTTCATACTGCCCGATTTTGGAGATTTCTAAAAAGGCAGAACGCTCAAAAAGAAGGATGCTAACCAGCCAATTGATTGGGCTGCCCCCTGCTGGCCACGGCTGCGCGACTCCACGCGCACATTGGCCACCTGCTGCGAGCTGATGACGCTGCCCGGCTGCATCAAATACGGATCGACCGTGCCGGTAAAGCGCAGCACATCGACGTTGTGGTTCACGCCAATTTGCTTTTCGCCCGCCACCACCAGGTGCCCGTTGGGCAGCACCTCGATCACGCTGGTGGTGATGGTGCCGCTGAAAGTGTTGGCGCTGCTGGTGCCGCCGCCGCCTTGAAATTTATTGCTGGTTTCCATATCCGCCCCCAGCCGCCCCAGGGTCTTGGGGCTGTTCAGGAAGGGGATGGCGCCAAACGAGGCATCCATCTCGTTGCTGCGCGAGACGTTGGAGCTTTGCTTTTGGCTGGCCGCCACTTTTTCAACGATTTGCACCATCACCGTATCGCCCACCATGCGGGCGCGGCGGTTTTCAAACACCGGGCGGTAGCGGCTGGCCTGGTACAGGCTGCCGCTGTTGCTGACCACCTGCGTCGGGGGGGCGATTTGCCCGGCGCTGACTGGAGCGGTGTTGCCGATGTCCACCGGTGGGGGATTGTTCAAGGCGCAGCCGCTCAAGACGGCGGCGGCCAGCAGCCCAACATGGGCTGGACGAAAAGACAAAGGGGTAAAGCCAGCCATGGCGCGTGCTCCAAAATAAAAGAGCTGTTTGCGCTTATATACAGTTGTTTTTAAGCATAAAACACCTAAAAACCACACCAATAAAGCGCAAACAGCTATCAATAATTAAATCTGTACCAAGCGGCCCAGCATCTGGTCGCTGGTGGAAATGGCCTTGGAATTCATCTCGTAGGCGCGTTGCGTCTGGATCATGGTGACCAGCTCATTGACCACGTTCACGTTGGACGATTCCAAATAGCACTGCAGCACGGTGCCGATGCTGGTGTCGCCGGGGGCCCCGGTTTGCGGTGCGCCCGAGGCCGGGGTTTCGCGGTAGAGGTTTTCGCCCACCGGCTCCAATCCAGCCGGATTGATAAAGGTGGCCAGGTTCAGCTGGCCGATTTGCTGCGGCTCGGTCTCGCCCGGGGCCAGCACGGTGACGATGCCGGTCTTGCTGATGGTGAAGCTGCGCGAATCGGGCGGCACGGTAATGCCGTCCAGCAGCGGGTAGCCGCCCGAGGTGACCAGGGTGCCATCGCCATTGAGGGCAAAGGTGCCGTCGCGGGTGTAGGTGGTGCTGCCATCGGGCATTTGAATTTGGAAAAACCCATCGCCGTTGATGGCCACGTCGTAGGCCTTGCCGGTCTCCAGCGGCGTGCCTTGCGAGAAGGTGCGCGTGGTGGCCACCGAGCGCACGCCCAGGCCCATGTGCATGCCGGTGGGCAGCTGGTTTTGCTCATCCACCTGCGAGCCCACTTGGCGCAGGTTTTGGTAAATCAGGTCTTCAAACACCGCCGTCTGGCGCTTGAAACCCGTGGTGGTGACGTTGGCCAGGTTGTGCGAAACCGTGTCCATATTCGTCTGTTGGGCGTTCATGCCGGTTTTGGCAATCCACAGGGAATTCATCATGGTAGGAGTCCTCCTTGGCTGGCCTTAGCCATTCAGGCCCAGCAACTGGGCAGCGGTTTTATCGTTGGTCTCGGCGGTGGTCAGCAGCTTCATTTGCGCCTCAAACTGGCGGGCCGCAGCAATCATGTCCACCATGGTGCCCACGGCATTGACGTTAGAGCCTTCCAGCACCCCGTCGGCCAGGCGGGCGGTGGCATCGGTGGGCAGCGGGTTGCCATCGGCGGCGCGGTACAGGCCATCGTCACCGCGCACCAGGGGCGCGCCAGCCTCGGGCGTAATCATCTTGAGGCGGCCAATATTGATCGGGTCTTGCCCCGGCTCGGTGGCCGAAATCGTGCCATCGGCCCCAAAGCTGACCTTGGCGTTTTGCGGCACATCAATGGGCGTGCCGCCATCGGAGAGGATGGGCAGGCCATTGGCCGTCATCAGCTGGCCTTGGTCGTTCACTTCCAAAGCGCCGTTGCGCGTGTAGGCCTCCAGGCCATCCAAACCTTGCACGGCAAACCAGGCATTGCCCCGGGCCATGACATCGGTGGGCTTGCCGGTGGTAATGGCCGTGCCCGGTTCGTCGGAATAGCCCGAGGTGGCATCCAGCCCAAACACCCGGGTGCTGGAGCCCGCACCTTCCAGCGGTACCGAGCGAAAGGTCGTCAGCTCGGCACGAAAGCCGGTGGTGGTGGCATTGGCCAGGTTGTTGGACAGGATGGCCTGGCGCTGCATGGCAGCGTTGGCCCCGGTCATGGTGGTGTAGATCATGCGATCCATGGCGGGCTACTCCTTCTCGTTCACCAATGCGGCATCAACGCAGGTTCACCAAGGTGGAAAACACCTGGTCTTGCGTCTTGATCGTCTGCGCGTTGGCCTGGTAAGAGCGCTGGGCGGTCATCATGCCCACCAGCTCGGCGGTCAAATCGACGTTGGACTCTTCCAGGGCACAGCCCGTAATCTGGCCAAAACTGCCCGAACCGGCCGAGCCGTACAGCACCGGGCCAGAATCGTTGGTCTGCACCCAGTTGTTGTTGCCGTTGGGGGCCAGCCCTTGCGGGTTGGTAAAGCGGGCCAGGGCCACCTTGCCCTCGGGGCGGGTCAGGCCGTTGGAGTACGAAGCCATCAGCGTGCCGTCCTTGGAGACGTTCACCCCCGTCAGCTCGCCCGAGGCGTAGCCGTCCTGGGTCATCTTATCGACGCTCCATTTGCGGTCGTTTTGCGTCATGCCGCTCAGATCCAAAGTAACGTTAAACGGGGCTGGCGGGTTGTTCGGGTTGGCGGCGGAGGGATCAACGTTCAGACCTGTCACGGTGGAGGAAACAAATTTACCTTCGCCATCGAACGTCACCTGGCCCACAGGGGTGGTCACCGCAGGGTCGAGCGTGTCGTACACGTCCCAGGTATTGCTGCCGTTTTTCACAAAATAGACTTCCACCGGAATGGCCACGCCTTGGCTGTCGTACACCTGCAGCGAGGTGCCATAAGTGTGGCGCGGTGTGTTGGGAGTGACGCTGATCGCATCCGGCGCGGTGGCCGGCAAATTGGCCGCTTGAATGGACAAGCCCGTGGTTTGGCGCCCCGGGATGCCAGCCCCGGTGGGAAACTGCAAATCCACCGGCTGGGTGCCCGTGGCATTGGCATCGGCCCAGCCTTGCACCTTGTCGCCATTGGCGGTGACCAAAAAGCCGTTTTTATCCAGCTGGAATGCACCATTGCGCGTGTAAGCCGTGCCACTGGGGGTATTGACGACAAAAAAGCCATCGCCATTGATGGCCATGTCCAAGCCATTGGCCGTGGGCGTAATCACGCCTTGGCTAAATTGCTGGGTGACGGCCGCCACACTCACGCCGATACCGGCCCCGGCGCTGCCCGGGCACTGGCCCGAGCCCATGGCGCTGGCCACCATCTCGTTAAATTCAGCACGCGATTTTTTAAAACCGATGGTGTTGCTGTTGGCAATGTTGTGGCCGCTGACATCCAGGCTTTTGCTGGCGGCGTTCAGGCCGGAAAGACCGTGATGAAACCCCATGGTGCTGCTCCTTAAAACTGAAAAACTGAAAAATTTAAAACACAGCCTTGACGTTGCTGTAGCCAATGCTCTTGCCATTGGCCAGCTCCAGCACCATGCCTTGGTCGGTAATACTGGTGCCCACCACGGCCTGCGGGGCCAGCGCCGTGGACTGCACGGTGTCTTGCCCATTGGTGGCAACCACTTTGAACTGCAAATTGCTCACATCCCCGTCGTAATTGGAGCCATCCCAGGTGAAGTAATTGCGCCCCGGATTGGCAGCACCCAATTGCAAGGTGTCGATGACCTGGCCGCTGGCGTTGGTGATTTGCACCTGCACATCGCCGGCCACACCATCCAAATCAAAGGCCGCAGTGCCGCGTGTGGTGGTGGTTTTGTTGCCATCGGCATCTTCGGTTTCCTGAACGGCCACGCCCAATTCGTTGCCTTCGGACAGCACGGTGCGGCCAATCAAATTGCTGCCTTGCAGCATTTGCACCGTCGAGAACTGGCTGGTGACGCTATTGACGGTGTCGTTGAGCTTTTCAATGCCCGTCACCGTGCTGATCTGCGCCATTTGCGAGGTCATTTGCGCGTTGTCCATCGGCGCGGTGGGGTCCTGGTTTTTCAACTGGGCCACCAGCAGCGTGAGGAACTGGTTTTGCATATCGGCGGCGTTGGTGGCACCAAAGCCGTTTTGCCCATTGGCAGCGCTGGCGTTCGCAGCGGTGTTGGAAATCGGGGTGAACATAGCGGTTTGCCTTTTGGTTTTTTTGAGCGCTTACTGGCCCAGCTGCAAGGTTTTGAGCAACAGCGTTTTTGCCGTGTTCATGACTTCAACGTTGTTCTGGTAGGAGCGCGAGGCCGAGATCATGTCCACCATCTCATCGACCGCACTGACGTTGGAGTGGGTGACATAGCCTTGCTCATCGGCCAGAGGGTGCTCGGGCGAATACACCTTGCGCCCAGGGGTGTCACTCTCTTTGATACCGACCACTTTCACGCCCGCCGCCCCCTCGTCGCCCATGGGAGCCGTCTGAAACACCACTTGGCGGGCTTTGTAGCTTTCGCCATCGGGGCCAGCCACCGCATCCACGTTGGCCAGGTTGGAGGCCACCACGTTCAGGCGCTGCGATTGCGCACTCAGGGCGCTGCCCGACACACTGAAAATAGAAAACATCGACATCGTGCTCTACCTTAAAAAATTTTTACTGACCGGTAATGGCCGACAGCAAGGTGCGTGACGATCCATTGATAAACCGCAGCGTGGCTTCGTAACGCACAGCGTTATCGACAAAATTGGCCCGCTCACGGTCCATGTCCACCGTGTTGTTGTCCAAAGCGGGCTGGGCCGACAGGCTGTAGCCCAGGCGCTGGTCTTTGTCTTTGCCAAAATTCACCGTGGGCACGGGAATGTGCTTGGCATCTGTGGTGCTCAAGAGGCGCATTTGCTCTTGCACACTGCTTTCGCCCTCGGTGGCGGCTTTTAACGTTTTGGCAAAGTCAAAGTCCCGCGCCACGTAACCAGGGGTATCGACGTTGGCAATATTGCTGGAAATCAAACGCTGCCGCTCGGCACGCAACACCAAGGCATCGGTTTGAAAATTCAAATTCGCGGTGATTTTGTTGAACATGGCACTCTTTCCTCCAAGCAAAGCCAACCCAGAGGCACAGGTCGGCTCCAAGTCGTGCAGCGATTATGGAAACTTGCCCCAATCCTGAAAGCGCAAAGAAAGCACCCTTGGCTGCGTTTTTCCAGGGTTTAAAAAGCCTGTGCCTGCTTACAGTTGCCGCAACCCCCACTGTGCATGTGAATTGTTTTTTTATGCTGCCTTCGCTCCTGCCCCTCCCTTTGCGCCGCCTGGCCTGGCTGGCGGCGCTGGGCTGTGCCAGCGCCAGCGCACAAAACAGCCTGCCAGAGCTCAACGCCCTGGGCAGCCAATGGGTGCAAAGCGCCATTGGCCAAGGCGGCGCGGGTGGGGACGAAGCATTGCAAAGCCTGCCCCTGCGCATGGAAGTGCACGTGGGCAAGCTCGATGCCCGCCTGCAGCTGGCCCCGTGCAACCAGGTAGAGCCCTACCTGCCCGCCGGCTCCAAACTGTGGGGCCGCACCCGCATTGGCCTGCGCTGCATCGAGCCTGGTGCCCGGCCCTGGAATGTGTTTTTACCGGTCACGGTGCAAGCCTGGGGCATGGGCTGGGTGCTCAATACCAATGTCAATGCCGGCGAAACCCTGGATGCCAGCAGCGCCAGCCAAGCCGAAGTCGATTGGGCGGCCGACACCTCGCCGGTGATTGCCCTGCCCGAAGGCTGGGTCGGCCAAACTGCCGCCCGCAACTTGATGGCCCGACAAACGCTGCGCCAGTCCATGGTGCGGCCCGCCGAGGTGTTTGCCAAAGGGGCCACGGTCAAAGTCCTGGCCAAAGGGGCCGGGTTTGTCGTTACCTCGTCCGGCAAAGCGGTCAATGGCGCGGGAGTGGGCGAAACCGTCAAGGTCCGGATGGATAATGGCCGCCTTGTCTCCGGTACCGTCAATGCCCAAGGGGATGTCGAAACAGGAATGTAGGCCACCCAAAGACACTCAGCCGCGCCAACATTGCGTTGCAAAGAAAGTCCTCAAGTTCCTCTGCCCCTTGCCGATACCAGTAACAACTCAGCGATAAAACACGCTACGGAGAAAGAAAATGAAGGTCGGAACCAACAACAACATCGAAATGCTGGCAAGCAAGCTCCAGCAAACCACTGCCCAAAATGCACAGCAAAAACAAGTGGGTACCGCTGCCGAATCGGTGCAAGCCAGTGGCCGCACCGCCCAATCGGGGGTGCCGGTGACGGTCTCCAAATCGGTGCGCTCGCTGGGCGAAGGCTCTAAAACCACCAGCGATGTGGACACCGCCAAGGTGCAAGCCATGCGCGAGGCCATCGCCAACGGCACGTTCAAAGTGAACGCCGGGGCCATTGCCGACAAATTGCTGACCGATGCCAGCATGTTCTTGGGTGCTGCCCGCGCTTAAAACCACCTCACAAAAAATCAAGGCCCCGCTGGCCTGCACGTTTCCAGCCTTTCCGACCTTCGGCTGGTGTGCAAGGACAGCGGGGCTTTACTATTGGCGCTGTTTTGTTTTGAGCTGTTTTTGACTGTTTTTCCAGCGCCTTCTTTTTCTCTCTTGGGAATCGCCTGACCATGCAACTAGACCAAGCCCTGGCCCACATTGATGGCCTGCTCGACCTGATCACCCCCCTGCTGACCGAGGACTCGCCCGAGGCCATGGCCCAAGCCATGGAGCAGCTGCAAAGCAGCATGACGGCCTTTGTCCAATTGGCCCAGCGGTTTGAAGTCAGCGCCTTCACCCCCAGCGCCATCGCCCACATGCAGCGCATCTCTGACCGGCTGGCGCAAATGCGCGGGCACATCGTCAAAATCGGGGCCATCAACCAGCAGCAGCTCCAGGCCCTCATGCCCCAGCAGGGCAGCGCCCACACCTACGGCGGCAGCAAACTGCCCCCCGGCGCAGCCGCCTCGGTGGCGCGGCTGTACCATGTCAGCGGTTAATTCAAAGCTTGAAAGGTCATAGCACATGCCGCTTATGCCACAAGGGGAAATCCCTGATTTCAACCCCCATTCCAATCTTCATTTAGCCCCCTGGGCCTGCCACCCCGCAGCCACCCGAGGGCGGCGTTACGCTGAAGCCCCCACCCCCACCCGCAACGACCACCAGCGCGACCGCGACCGCATCGTGCACAGCAGCGCTTTTCGCCGCTTGGTCTATAAAACCCAGGTGTTCGTAAACCATGAGGGCGACCTGTTTCGCACGCGCCTGACGCACTCGCTGGAAGTGGCGCAGATGGGCCGCAGCATTGCCCGCCCCCTGGGACTGAATGAAGACTTGGTCGAAGCCATCTGCCTGGCACACGACCTGGGCCACACCCCGTTTGGCCACGCTGGACAAGATGCTTTGAACGAATGCATGCACGACTGGGGCGGTTTTGAGCACAACCTGCAAAGCCTGCGCGTGGTCGATCGGCTGGAAGAGCGCTACCCCGACTTTGACGGCCTGAACCTCACCTTTGAAACCCGCGAAGGCGTGCTCAAACACTGCTCGGCCACCAACGCGCACTTGCTGGAGCAGCAAGAGCCTGGGGGCGTGGCCCAGCGTTTTCTTCTCAAGCAACAACCCTCGCTGGAGGCCCAACTGGCCAACCTGGCCGATGCCATCGCCTACAACGCCCACGATGTGGACGATGGCGTGCGCTCGGGCCTCATCACGCTGGAGCAGCTGCAAAGCATCCCTTTGTTTGCCGGGCATTACCAGCAGGTGCTGCACGACCACCCCCATTTGCAGGCTGCGGACCAAAGCCGCCGTTTGCTCTACGAAAGCATTCGCCGCATGCTCTCGGCGCAGGTTTACGATGTCATCGCCACCACCCAGGCCAACATTGCCGCCGCAGGCGTGGCCAGCGTGCAGGATGTGCGCCAATCGGGCCAGCGGCTGGTGGCCTTTAGCCCTTCCATGCACTACAACAGCCAAGCGCTGAAAACGTTTTTGCTGCACCACCTGTACCGCCACCCCCAGGTCATGCAGACCATGACGGCGGCGCAGCAAGTGGTGCGCGAGCTGTTCGCCCACTACCTGGAACATCCCCAGACCATGAAGCCACGCTTTGCCCAGCGTGCCCAACAGGCCGCAGCCGCCCAAGACACCGCCGCCCGCGCCCGGGCTGTGGCCGACTTTGTCGCCGGCATGACCGACCGCTACGCCGCCAGCGAACACCAGCGCCTAACCGGGCAACGCCTGTTGGCCTGACAATACCGCCTTTGCCCCCCTTTGCGTTGGAGAAGCCCCACCCATGAACACCCCCACCCCTGGCCCCGAAACACTGTCCTACCCGGAAGACATCGTCATCGCCGACACCGTGCGCTGGCTGGAAAAGGCGGTGATCGGCCTGAACCTGTGCCCCTTTGCCAAAGGTGTACACACCAAGGGGCAGATTCACTACGCCGTCAGCCAAGCCCAGGATGCCGAAGGGGTGGTGCTGGACTTGCACCGCGAGCTCGAAGCCCTGGCCGAATCCAACCCCGACAAGCGCGACACCACCTTGCTGATCCTGCCGCAGGCGTTTGAAGACTTCTTAGATTTCAACGACTTCCTCGCCGTTGCCGATGCCATGGTGGACGAGCTGGAGCTGGGCGGCATCTTGCAGGTGGCCTCTTTTCACCCGCGCTTTCAGTTTGAGGGCACCGAGGTGGACGACGTGACCAACTGCACCAACCGCGCCCCCTACCCCACGCTGCACCTGCTGCGCGAAGACAGCATCGACAAAGCCGTGGAAGCCTACCCTGAGGCCGAAATGATCTACGAGCGCAACATGCAAACCCTGGAAGACATGGGCCTGGAGGCCTGGCTTGACCTTGACCTGGGCCCACGCTGCCCCATCACCGGCCGCACCCTGAACACCCCGAATGAAGAAAAATAAACCTGCCAAACCGGCCGCTCCCGCGCAGCAGGACGTGGCCGCCCAGCTTGGCCTGCGGCCCGGTCAAAGCCTGGAACTGCTCAAGGCGCTGCACATCCTCACCCGCGAGGGCAAGCTCAACCAGGACTCGCGGCGCAAGCTCAAGCAGGTGTACCACCTCTACCAGTTCATTGCGCCCCTCTTGGAAGAACTCAGCGCCAACGACCACCCCGTCACCCTGGCCGACCACGGCGCGGGCAAGTCCTACCTGGGCTTCATCCTGTACGACCTGTTCTTCAAAAACCTGGGCCGGGGCAGCATCTACGGCATCGAAACCCGCGCCCCACTGGTGCAGGCCTCGCAGCAACTGGCGGCCGACCTGGGCTTTGACCGGATGCAGTTTCTGAACATGTCCGTGGCCGAATCCACGCAGGCCGACTTCATGCCCGCGCAGTTCGACATCGTCACTGCCCTGCACGCCTGCGACACCGCCACGGACGATGCCATTGCCTTCGGCCTGGAAAAACACGCCCAGGCCCTGGTGCTGGTGCCCTGTTGCCAAGCCGAGCTGGCCGCTGCCATGCGCCAAAACAAAGCCCTGCACCTGGCGCGCACCCCGCTGGCCGAACTGTGGCGCCACCCCATCCACACGCGCGAAATTGGCAGCCACCTGACCAACGTGCTGCGCTGCCTGTACCTGGAAGCTTGCGGCTACCAAGTGACGGTGACCGAGCTGGTGGGCTGGGAGCACAGCATGAAAAACGAGCTCATCATCGCCCGCTACACCGGCCAGAAAAAACGCAGCAGCGCCCAGCGCCTGCGCGAGCTGTTGGAGCAATTTGGTCTGCAAACGGCGTTGGCGCACCGCTATCCCTTGTCCGGGGTAGCAGCTCCATAAACCATGCCCGCATGGCCCGGCCCGGCCTTGGGGGCGCAGGCCAGTCGGTGCTGACTTATTGCCGGTGCTGCCCTCGGCCCCTGCCCAGCCCCCGATAATCGGCGCATGACTTCCACACCCGCGCACAGCGCCCAAGACTTCAGCGCTCTGGCGCTCAGCCCGGCCACTTTGGCCAATTTGCAGCAACTGGGCTATCTGCACATGACCCCCATCCAAGCCGCCAGCTTGCCGCTGGCCTTGCAGGGCCACGACCTGATTGCCCAAGCCAGCACCGGCAGCGGCAAGACGGCCGCCTTTGGCCTGGCACTGCTGGCGCGCCTGAACCCGCGCTGCTTTGGCGTGCAAGCGCTGGTGCTGTGCCCCACGCGCGAGCTGGCCGACCAAGTCAGCGCAGAGATTCGCCGCCTGGCACGCGTCAGCGACAACGTCAAAGTCGTCACCCTGTGCGGCGGCGTACCGCTGCGCGGGCAGGCGCAAAGCCTCTCGCACGGCGCGCACATCGTTGTCGGCACACCGGGGCGCGTGCTGGACCACTTGGAGCGCTCGACCCTGGCGCTCGACCAGCTCAACACCTTGGTGCTGGACGAGGCCGACCGGATGCTGGACATGGGCTTTTTTAACGACATCGCCACCGTGGCGCGCCAGTGCCCGCCAAACCGCCAAACGCTGCTGTTCTCAGCCACCTACCCAGAAGGCATCGTCAAGCTCAGCCAGCAGTTCATGAAGAACCCGCAGCAAATCACCGTCCAGGCGCAGCACAGCGCCGACAAGATTGAGCAGCGTTGGTACGAGATTCAAAACAGCGAGCGCCTGCACACCGTCGGCCTGCTGCTGGAGCACTTTCGCCCTGAGTCGTCGATTGCCTTTTGCAACACCAAACAGCAGTGCCGCGACCTGGTGGCCGTGCTGCAAGCGCGGGGCGTGAGTGCACTGGCGTTGTTTGGCGAGCTGGAGCAGCGCGAGCGCGACCAAGTGCTGGTGCAGTTTGCCAACCGCAGTTGCTCGGTGCTGGTGGCCACCGATGTGG
>OBMA010001270.1_pt1 | contig 15442 bp, 15 predicted proteins | sample 1539141 | NCBI WGS metagenome assembly OBMA01 (sample SAMEA3991484, study PRJEB22521) | metagenome | biome: anthropogenic terrestrial biome; feature: sewage plant; material: raw primary sludge | place: Sweden | collected 2012-09-26 | reverse complement strand
ACTCTTTCCCTACACGACGCTCTTCCGATCTACAACCCCAAAAAGACAGGGATCTGATGATTCAGCAAGCGAACGAATCACCGCCGGAATCTTCGCTTTTTGACTGAAGGAAGGCTTACTTTTAAAAAAATAAATCCGCAACACCTGTTTAGAGGCACTGCGGATGAGAATTTATGTTCATCAAAAGTTTAGCGGACAGCAATAAAAAATAATAAACCCCGATAGTATTTGTCCAACTATCGGGATTCACATTAATTTTTATCACATCCTCGTGAAAGTAATCATCAATGATGTTCTGGAACTATAGCAAGGTAGACTAAATCTGCTTCTGTATTATTCTCCATATAATGACAATGACCCATCGGACAATAATGAACTTTTCCATTTTCAACAGTCTCTACGGTATCATCGTAATGGAATGTTGCAGTTCCGCTAACAATATATACAATCTCAGAATTCTGCTCATGCGTATGAAGACCTGACGATGCACCTGGTTTCAAAGTACTATACATTATCTTGATTTTATCGTCAATATAGTTTCGAGTATCCAACTCGCCTTTTCCGCCTTTAAATCCGTCAAATCTGACTTCCTCAATCTTGCTAAAATCGATAACCATATTCAATATGATTTAAAATGTGTACTTCAAACCAATTTGTCCACGCCAACGACTGTAATAGTCATTGTAGCTGTACATATTATAATCTCCACCATGAAGGAATTGGAACTGACCACCACCACTATATGTAACAGGAGAGTAATAATTACCAAAACCATTGCCATAAGTATGTCCCCATTTCTTATTGAGGAGATTTGCTGCATTAAGAATATCCATACTGACTTCAAGAGAATGAACCATCCTTCCAACTTTAAATTGATATTTTTCTGCAATATGAACATCAAAATGCTGTTCAAACTGAAGATTATCTGCATAACGTTTAAAGTATTCACCACGATGCTTGCTCATATAAGGATCATTTGCAATCCATTGCTTGAAATTTGCACATTGCGCATCTGCAGTATATGCAGAAGTTGCCTTAAATGTCATCAGATCTATTTGAGCATCTGTGGGAATGAACAACAAATCATTTCCATTAGAACTATCTCCGTTAAGATCTCCATAATAATAAATTGAATACGGGGCACCACTCTGTGCTTGATAGATTACACCAACTGTTGTGGTAAATGCTTTCTTATAGCCATAACAAAAATTATAGAAAGCTGAAACCTTCACTGTATGAGGTATGTTAAATGCAGAATTACCTAATTCAGGAGAGTTAGGATCACGATATGTGTAATTATAATTCCAGTTACTTTGGGCAACAGATGATGTACCATTATTTATTGACTTAGACTTTGTAAAAGTATATGATGCCGTCAAATCGAGTCCGAAATCAAATTTCTTCTCACCTTTTATTGAAAGACTATATGTATAACCCTTACTTGTATTATGCAAGCCATACACATAAGCATAAGGCTGGCCTGTAGTAACGCGCGTAAACATAGGACGATTGTCAAAAGAAAGTGAAGGAAACGTTTGTCCAAAAGTCTTGCCAGTTTCATCATAAGCCAAATTACTATAATAGATATCATTAAGATTTTTTGAATAGATACCCTCAAGTGTCCAATCAATTCCACCTATATTAGCATCAAATCCCAAATTAACGCGAAGATTTTGAGTGAATTTAAAATCTTTGTCATACACATTAACTGTCTGACTACCAGAAGCAGTAAGCTCCTTTGCATTTTCTGTCTGCTTGTTTGGATCCAAAATAAGGCGTAACTTGCTTGTGCTATATGTATCATAAGTTGACAACTGAATACCTGTATTAGAGAAATTGTTGCTCAACCATACAAAAGGCAGACGACCGGTAAATATACCTATACCTCCTCTGAGAATATAGTTGCGGTCATTATTAATATCCCAACGGAAACCTATACGTGGGCTCCACAAAGGAGCACTTGATAATTTCTGATTTGTCTTAACACCCCAACCTTGCGTTTCAGCATAAGTATTAAAGCCCTCATTTACTGCTGGTGTATCAAAAATAAGTGGGATCTCCATGCGAAGACCATAAGTCAACTGCAAATTATTAGCGACATCCCATTTGTCTTGCACATAGAATCCTAATTGACCTGCACCAAATTCTGCCTTCCAACGAGCATCACCCGTGACATCAACGTTGGCTTGGCCATAACGATACCTATATATTTTGCCATCTTTAAGATCGGCAAAACTATTATAATAGTATGCGCCATAGGCATCCTGAATGAAAAGGTTTGCAAAATTATATAGCTCATTGTGTGTTCCAAATGTAATAGTATGGTTACCTTTATACCAAGTAAGATTGTCCTCTAATGTCCAAATATCTTGGTCTAGGCTGTTTGCCATTGAAGATCGCTCATTTCCCAAATTCACAGAACCGTCACCAACATTGCTAATAGAAATCATTGGGAAAGGAGAAGAAGGATCGCGCTTATCACGCACCATTACATAAGAAGCACGAGCCTCATTAGACAAATATGGAGATATACGGCTCTGAAGCTCAGCAATAAATGTATTTGTAACCGACTTAAACGGATAACTATAATCATCCGTATTTAAACTATAAATGCCACCTGTAGAATTCAACTGTTTTGCATTTACAAGGCTCCAACGTATTGAAGCCTTATTGGCTTGATTAATATTCCAGTCCAATTTAACACCAGCCTTGTCACTCTTCGTATAAATGTCGGGGTTAGAGAACGCCCCAGTGTATGTTACGCCTTGAGCAGCAGCCTGCTCCTTGATGAAGTCAAGAATTCCTTGTGCATCTTTAGCATTCACTTTTAAACCATTACTATCTAAACCGTATGTATTTGGATATTCTTTATTTGCCTTTTCATAATTAGCAAAGAAGAATAGTTTATCCTTGATTATAGGACCACCGACAGTAAATCCCAATTGATATTCTGTCTCATCTGTATAAGGATCACTATAACTGCCATTATTCATTTTATAATGACGCCCAATAAGATTCTCATTATAACCATAACAATATCCACTTCCATGAAAATCATTAGTACCAGACTTTGTTATGGCATTAATTGCTCCACCAGTAAAACCGCTTTGTCGAACATCAAATGGAGCTATATTTACTTGTATCTGTTCAATTGTCTCCATAGAAACAGGTTGTGTTCCTGCTTGTCCACCATTACTTCCATTAGATGTCAAACCAAAAACGTCATTATTCATTGCCCCATCTATTTGGAATGAATTGTAACGGTTATTTGTTCCTGCAAATGACATTGCACCACCATCAGAAGTATTAAGTTGTGGATTCAAGCGAGCCACATCTGCAATACCATGATTTATACTTGGTATTTTGCTAATCTGCTGCGCATTAATACTTTGAGCAGCACCTGTCTTTGTCGCATTCAATCCTCTTTTACCGGTCACGACCAGTTCTTGAAGTTCCTTTGCATCTTCCTGCATTGAACATGACAGATTCTGAGTCTCACCAAGCAACAAATTGACATTGTTGAATATCTGTGTCTTGTGACCGACATAGGATACTTCCACTTTATAAGGCCCTCCAACACGCATTCCCTGAATGGTGTATCGGCCGTCAGTATTGGTTACAGCACGATATACTGTACCAGAAGATTGGTGAGTTGCTGTAATGGTAGAACCAACGACAGCCTCATTGCCTGAAGTAATCTTACCACTAATACCAGAAGTTGTGATCTGAGCCATAATAGATAAAGTGGCTAACATAATCATAGCAACTAGAAAGATGATTCTCTTTTGCATAACGATTTTAAAAATTAAATTAATAAAAATATAGGAATGATTTTCTCATGCCAATAACATCTTAGAATTCGATGCAAAATTAAACAAAAATTTCCATATTATTGTTACAGAATAATTAAAAATACCATATATATAAAAATAATGGGCGGCATTTGCCACCCATTAATATAAATATAGTCACGAGATTAATCCTTACGCCACCAAATACGCATTATTTTGCGACGTATTGTGAATAGGTTCATTACTGTAACGAGCAAGAACAATACTAGTCCCACACCAATAGCCGGTAACATTGATCCATCTTCAATCTCAGGGAACAATGTTTCAATCACGCCCATGTAGTAATCGCGTATGAAGAAAAGTATTACCCATGCTATAATCAAGACAGCGATATTTAGTCCAATCGTAAGCATTTGGTACGAACGTGCGACTTTGCCTGGTGAATATCCGATAAGTAACAGATTCTCTAACTTGGATGAATTCTTCTGAACCAATAAATATATACTTAGCATGAGAATGTAGAAGCTGAGAATAGAGATTACCAATCCAATTACCATAACCATAGATACCATCATCTTAAGAAAATAAGTAGTCTTCTCGGCATCCAATTTGTCGTCTTCAACTTCATACCCTTTTTTTTCAATATATTTTGTAATGTGCTCATCGGCAGGGTTTTTCACTTCGACAATAAGACGATTAGGATTGCTTTTGTTATTTGGTGCATAGTATTCATTACTCCAATCCATAAATGCCTGAGGTACAAGTATTGTATTCAGACGACTGGAGAAACCTATTACTTTGCCCTTATAATGTTTCTGATGTCCATTACCGTGAATGAATATATTAAAATCTATCATTCCAACCAAGCCTTCGCTTATCTTAGGCAAGGAATGGCTTTGAGCGAAACCGAAGTTATACATCGTTATATATGTACGCGGTAGAATTATTGGAACTGTTGCATCATCGGTTTTATATCTCCAATCTTTAAGAGGGACATCAACGAAATCATCTGGAACACTCTCAAAGAACAACTCAGAGTTAAGGACACTTGTTCCATTGATGCCCATTGAGGCATCTACCTTATATTCTGTAGAAGTGAACTTCCCTACTTTCTTAACAAATTGCTGACCAGAGACATCAATAATATCTGAATTATTAAATGTATTAGTACGACCAGAAATAGTGCTTGCCGTACCAATTTTCTTGCTCATAATGAGATAATCAGCCTTCATAAAACTGTCGTCTGCTATGAAAACAGGCAAAACATCACGATAAAACTGAAAAGCTAACAAGACAATAATCATACCAAAGAGATTGGCAAAGAAGAAACCAATAAACTGAGGCACACTGATATGCTGACGGAGTAATTTCCAAACTAGACTCATAGACGATAAGTGTTTTCGTAAGACAAATCCATATGTTTACCTATACTGGTTACAATGACACCAGCACCTTGTCGTTTTGCCTCAGTCATCATTATATTTCCCATTATTTGAGAGTTTGTATCATCGAGATGGCTGATAGGTTCATCTGCGAGAATAAAGTCAAAAGGCTGTGCAAGAGCACGAATCATGGCAACGCGCTGTTGTTGTCCGAACGACATTCTGCCAATCTTGGCATCTAGCTTATCTCCAATGCCTAGAATATCAAACCACTCAACAATCTGTTCACGAGACTTAAAACCTGAAATATTGTTTTTTATTTCCACATTCTCCATTGCCGTCAACTCTGGGAAAAGTCTCAATTCTTGAAAAAGATGACTTAAATGTGATTTGCGCATCTCCACCCAATCCATTACCTTGTAACCAGCTGTGTTGTGATTATCAAATGTCACACTTCCGCTGTAGTCGTGACGGTATCCGATAATATAGCTACAAAAAGTGCTTTTACCTTTTCCACTATCAGCTTCTACCAAATAAAGATGTCCTTTCTTAAAGGTCACATCTTGTTCCCATATCTCCGAGTCCAAATCGCTACGCTGAGCAAAAACCTGTGGGAGAACGGAATGAAAATTTATTGTTTCCATTATTTTATTATTTGCCACACAGCACAATTTATTGCTGCGGTCTTTCTTACTTTAGTGTATATACTATTGAATTAAGTTTTCCGAAAATAGGAGTCATAAAACCAGCAATAGCACCAATTTTGCCATTCTGTATTGAATGGAGATTAATAACCATAACCATCTTCTTACCCATAATATGATTTTGGAGGCTTACCGCTATTGGATTTTCTGCTGATTGAATAGATGACAATGCCTGCTTGTCACTGTTTCCACTGTAAAACTGTTTATCATCTGACACTCCGAAATAGAACGATGTCTTGCCGTCTGTATAATAATATGAATTTTTGTTCCAATCTTCGATACGTCCTCCTTTCGGACATGATTGCTTCCAATAACCCACATCATCCAACCACTTGTTATTAGACAATTCAGCACTCATTGACATCTGAATATTGTCATCTGTATAATTTGGCATAACTATAGCCATATCGCCATCAACACTTCTTATAATATTATCCATATCAATGGCAGCATTAATACCAGACATAAGAGTCAATAGTCGCTTATTATTCTGAAGAAGAGTAAGGAATTGTTTACCATCTACATTCATAAACATACCCATCAAAGCATCAGAAGCCATAGATTTAGTATATTTTCCCTTTATTGGACGATATATCTTAGCTGCATCTTTGAGGGATTTGTCTATATCTCTATTATAAGAAAACGTCTCACCATCAATATTCAGACAACCGCCTTTGACATTCATTTCTGCTGCAATAAGCACCTGTGATGCATCAGCATCTTTAGGAGCACCAAGAGTAAACGGAGCGACAAACTTTTCAGGTAAGGCTTGTGCTTGAATAACAATAGCCATAGGGCTTCGTATAGAATCTAACTTATCATAAATTGGAGTGCCTTTTATTCCATCATCCTCTTTCTGTTTCAAGTATTTTGCCATTAGATTTTGTAACTCAGCCTGAGCAGAAACAGCCACAGGTCCCAGAACAAGCATTGCATTATCTGAGAAACCTACGACCCATGTATCATTTAAAACCGTAAAATGAAAACCTCTACGCTCTTTTGTCTTCTGACAAACTCCTTGACCTGCAAGTTTGTTAAACATATTGTTCAGATCCCCATCATCATTTACTTTAGCACATAATCCAAGGTTTCCGTCTGGAGATTCAAACAAATATATCTTACTAGCCAAGTCAAGCCCGCAGTCAGAGATGTCGCTGGCATGCAGCATTGTCTTTAATATTGCCTTACTATTGACGCCACTCATATTGCTAATATCCATAGAAACGAGCGCACTACTCTCTTCCGGTATTGCATTCAGATAATCAGTTCCAGAACAAGATGAAAACGATACTAAAGCAGCAACAAGAGTTAATTGGAAAATTACATACTTATTTTTTATTCTATTCAAAAAAATACTATCCATTATAATTATTATTTACTAAGCACTAATTGAGCCATCATTACTGCAGCAAGCCCTGCGGTCTCAGTACGCAAACGGCTTTTTCCTAATGATATTGACTCATATCCATTTTTGATTGCCAGTCTCACTTCGTCAATGGAAAAATCCCCTTCAGGACCAACCATGATTGTAATTTCTTCTTCCTCATTTGTTTTATTCAATTCGTCAAACAAATCGGTACGCTCAATTTCATCATAACAATGAGCAATAAACTTTCGTCCTACACGTGGTTGAGAAACGAAATCCTTAAACTGAATCATTTGGTTAATTATAGGTTTCCACGGTTTACGACTTTGTTTCACAGCAGCCACTACAATCTTGTCAAGGCGGACAGTACGCATAACCTTGCGTTCCGAGAACTTACAGTTGAGAAATGACATCTCATCAAAACCAATTTCGGTAATCTTCTCTGCCAACCATTCCACACGGTCCATAACTTTTGTAGGCGCAATAGCAAGATGTATTCTCCCACGCCATGACTTACCTTGTGGCAAAATATGTTCTATTTCAAACATACATCTCTTTGTCGCCGCAATAGTAACAACTGCCTGATAGAAATTTCCATTGCCATCCATCAACATCATATCATCACCACTTTTCAGACGTAGCACTCTTAACGCGTGCATTGCTTCTTCCATTGGCAACTCTGTCTGCTTAGCTGCATCAGGCACATAAAAATATCTAGTTTCTTTCATAAACCCTTAAATAATAAAGAATTATTAATAGTCCAATTTTCTTTCACCAGACTCAGATTTCCTTTTATATATCTCATCACGTAAATTTGACGCCAATTCATAATTTTCGTCCTTTATTGCCTTATTCAGAGCATCATTAAGCATCTCTTCACTTATTGTATTAACCGGAATTGAAATACTTCTTGAATCCTTATGATATTCCACACTCTGTTTGTCCATCAGATCCGTATCTATATAAATTGGTATTTTACTTATAATTGACAACAATATGGCATCACTTGCCCTCATTGCTATTGGCTCCAACGTATCTACATTATAAAGAATAGCCCTGAATTGTCCATCAATCAAATTATTAATGACAATCTCGAAATGTAAGTCCGTCTGAGTTTGTATAACCTGCAATAAAACTTCAGGCAACAGTTTGTTTATAATTGGAACCTGCTTAATCCGCAAACCAAACTGATAAAGCATACTATTATCACAAGGTATCGCAAGCTGACGTTGTTCTTGCTCATCAACCATTATTAGCAATCCTATTTCCTTAGTCCCTATGATTTCAGAAACACTCTTGAATACCAGTCTGACATTACTCATATCTTTACATCTTCTTTTTTAGGACGGAATATCAATGCAAATGCCAAACCAACAACTAACGCATATACTGCAAATATAAACCAACATTTCTGCCATTCTGTAACACCATCAACTGTATATGAATTTATGATAGCCTGAGCACTCAACGTGCCTATAGTGGCACCAATTCCATTAGTCATCAGCATAAACAATCCTTGAGCACTAGAACGCAATTTAGGATCAGTCACCTTGTCAACAAAGAGAGAACCTGAAATATTGAAGAAATCAAATGCAACACCATAAACAATCATTGACAATACGAACATCCAAACACCACTACCAGGATTACCAATACTGAATAAACCGAAACGCAAAACCCAAGCAAACATTGCCATTAATATCACATTCTTAATACCAAAACGCTTCAAACAGAATGGGATTAGTAAAATACAACACGTCTCACTAACCTGAGATAATGATATTAAGATGTTTGCATGATTCACACCGAATGTCCCTGCATATTCAGGTATATCCTTGAAACTTGTTATGAACGGATTCGCAAAACCATTTGTTATCTGCAGGCTTACACCAAGAAACATTGAGAATATAAAGAATATTGCGAGCTTCTTTTGTTTAAACAGCGTGAATGCACGTAATCCAAATGCATCAACTACATTTGGTTTCTCTACATCATGATTTATTGGACATGATGGAAGAGTAAATGTATACAAAAATAGAATTATTCCGACAACACCGGAAGCAACAAACTGATACTGATTGGATTGGAATCCCATTAGATCTACTAACCACATCGTACAAATAAAACCGATTGTACCGAAAACGCGTATTGGTGGAAAATCCTTTATTGTATCCATATGCACATTTGTCAATCCTGTATAAGCAACAGAATAGCTCAGAGCAATGGTCGGCATAAAAAAACCGACACTAAAGGAATAAAAGGTAAATAATACGCTAAAAGAAACATTGTCACCAGCTGATGTAGCATAATATGCAGCACCAAACATAAACAATCCGGCAATAAGATGGCAAAGTCCCAACATCCTTTGTGCAGGAATCCAACGGTCGGCAATAATACCAATTATGGCCGGCATAAAAATTGACACTATGCCCTGCATAGCATAAAACCATCCAATCTCCTGTGCTAATCCTATTTGCACAAGATATGTTCCCATAGATGTAAGATAAGATCCCCAAACAGCAAATTCGAGGAAGTTCATTATCGCTAAGCGTATCTTCAGATTCATCGTTTATATTTTTACATACCAACATTTATATGCAATAACCACAAATCAATATGTGTTTCGTCGCAAACGTGATGCATATTTCGGAATTTGATGGCAAAGATAGTAAAAAGTTGAGAGTTGTGGGGACACATTTGCGAGTTTTTTTTACTTCACCAATATTTTTACATTGTATTAACATGTAAGTATAGGGGACAAAAAAAATTGATTGTCTCACGACAACCAATCTTTATTAACCTTAATAATCTAATACCATGAAAAACACGATGCAAAATTACAATTTTAATTTAATCCTGCAAGCGTTTAAGGTACTAAATATTATATTTATAACATTAGTTAAACCTTTCACTATTCCATTTAAGTTTCCTTTGCAACAATATTGGCTTTAATTGCATTTTTTCATCTTTAAATAGTATTGGAGAAGTCAACTGTAAAATCAAATAATCTTCATTTTGCAACAATGTGGCATTAACCATAACCGGATACATTTTTTCTCTAAGTTCATCAAATTTACTTTGAGACATTGTATCAGGCTTTACCACCATCGATGGTATAAATTTATTTAAATCAATGTTATAACTATCGAGTCTCTTCCATCCTTGTGAATAGAATTCAATCTCACTCTCTTGTTCCGGCCCATTAAATGTGCGAACCATGCATAATAAGGAATCACCTACTTTAGATGGCAATAATTTTATTTGCATTTGAGAGGAACCATTCAATCTTATTGACACATAATTATCCGAAAAAACATCAATTTCCGTATTTTCATCAAGCTTATTCTTAACCTCAGCCTTGACTTTCATATCAATAAAATCAATTAGCTCCATGCGTAGATTCTTATCCAAATATGGAATAATAGAATCGGGCATGGATATCCACACCTCACGCATCGATTTTGCTGAAATAGACAGCGACAGTGCCACTGCAATAAATAACATTAGGATTTTCTTCATATTATATTTCACCCACGTCCGGTTCTCAAGTCATTCACACGCACAGCCTTGCCTTCAGATATAGGGAGACTTCCCTTCTTTACAAGCTTTACTCGTGGTGTAAGTAATATTTCATCCTTAAGTGCCCGCTGAATTCTCTTTGTCATATTATACAATTCTGGATAAACATCCGTATTCATATCATCCAATTCGACCTCTACTATCATTATATCATTATCATCTTCAGTATCAAGAGTTATAAGATAATTACTGCCAAGACCCGGGAACTGGACAAGAATCTTCTCCACTTGCATTGGGAATACATTAACACCCTTAATAATAAACATATCATCAGTACGACCCTTAATGCGATCGATACGGCGATGTGTACGCCCGCATGGACAATCACCTGGAATTATACGCGTCAAGTCATGTGTGCGATATCTCAATATTGGCATCATTGTTCTGTCTAATGTTGTCAGTATCATTTCACCTATTTCACCATCGGGAACCGTTTCCAATGTTTCAGGATCCACAATCTCTAATAAATAATTGTCCTCCCACAAGTGCATGCCATTCTGCTCTTTACATTCGAAGGCAACACCAGGGCCATTCATCTCTGTCATACCAAATGAATTATAGGCCTTAACTCCAAGCATGCGTTCTATTCTACGACGTTGCTCATCTGTATGAGGTTCAGCACCAACAAATAGAGTACGCAACTTTGTACTACATGGATCGATACCTTCTTCTTGAAATACTTCAGCCAAGCGAATGGCATAACTAGGAATTGCATGTAGACATGTTGTCCCAAAATCCTTAATAAACATTATCTGGCGTTTGGAATTACCAGCAGCAGCAGGAATTGTAACAGCACCAAGTTTCTCTGCTCCATACTGAAATCCAAGTCCTCCCGTAAACATTCCATATCCAGATGAATTCTGAAAAATGTCTGTATCCCGGCATCCCACCATATACATATTACGGGCAATCATATTAGACCATGAATCAATATCATGATGTGAATAGATAACAACCGTAGGATGACCTGTCGTACCACTCGAAGAGTGAATACGGATTGCATCTTTCATATTTCCGCCAACCAATCCGAATGGATAATTGTCTCGAAGGTCTTGCTTGGTGGTGAAGGGTATCTTACGAATATCCTCAACCTTATTTATGGAATCAGGCGAAATGCCTAATTCACCAAGGCGTTTTATGTAAAAAGGAGATTGGAGACAAGCCCCTATAGTGCGTCTAAGTTTTGCCACTTGCAGTTTTTTCAGCTGCTCTCTTGGCATTGTTTCCAATTCAGGTTGCCAATATTCATTATTCATCTTATGTTTGGTATACTAAAGGTTTCTACTTTAATTTAGTCAAATAGGCAACGATAACAAATCGCCAATGACAAAACGATTGCAATATTACGTTTTTTTTCTGAAACGAACAACTATTTGAATAAAAAAGTACCTAAATTGCAACAATTCGATAACAAACAAAAAAAAGATGCGATACCATGACTAGATGATATCGCATTTCCTTTATTTTATCTTTATTCCACTGCTGCCTGCGCCGCAGACATAAAAACGTAATATCAGAGAGATACAGGTTCTTTCTAAACTATTTCTGATGTATAACCAAGTAAACTCACAAATGTTGGTTGGCTAACTTTTCTATATATTTTCCAACAGGCATATTTGCGCTGTGGGCTTTTGTAACAATAGAAGAACCGCTTGTTAAACTTTTATACAGATTGTCAATCTGCTCATTCGTAGGTGTCTTCCCATAGTAAGTTATTTTCAACTTGTACAGTGGCATGGCAATAGGTTTCACCAATATAGCCAGCCCCTCTTTGCTTAACTTTTCAGAACAGACATTCCAGCCTGATAGTGTTTCAATATAATCACAAACAGTTCTGTCCTTATTTATCAAGGATTGAATCTTTCTTATTCTTCTTGTTGTTGCGCTAAAGAACATGTAACACACTAAAAAGATGGTAACAGCAATAATTATTAGCATGATTTTCATTTAAATAGAATTTGCGTATTAATTAATCAGTTTTAATGAACGACATACCTATCATCGAAACGAATGTGATAAAAGCAGTAACAGATATGCTTATAGCTATTATCCATTGTAAAACACTAAATGAAATATCCGGATTATATGGTAATCTTATAGAAGAGTAGCCGAAAAGTAAAAAAGCAGGCACAGTTGTAATTTTTGCTATAATATTATTCCTCCTTAGAAATAGAACTGGAATACTTAACACATTAGTGATAAGCAGAACTATACCAGTTAGGAACCCACCTGAAACACATAGATATACAACAAGCATAAACCAGTTTGCAGACATTAAATGAGGTGTAGCCCAACAAAACAAAAGCCACAATAAGTATGCCGACAAGAGACTATATACAAATGCCCCAAAAACTTTTAAAATATAAACGATTGCTTTCATTTTCTTTTCATATTTAATCACAAAATATCAAACCGATAATTCCCATTACAATTTGTAACATATCAATTTTTTTTGTCGTTATACATTACTGATATTCCGTATCCCATAAATAAATCAGAAACGGAATTCTTAACATTGTTGTATAATTCGAGTGGCATTTTTGCGGATACAGTATATGTACGATTATTATATGTATATATGTAATCAATAGCTTTGATTACATAGGGTTCATCATATCTGTCATCATTCACGATTGCGGTGTAAGTTGTCTTGATCGCTTTCCTTCCACAGAAAATACATTTCAGGAAAGTCCTGTCAGTTATTTTCTCACCTGAATTTTCGTAAATTATTTCATCCACCTGATTCATTTTGCTTTTAAGATATTCAAATGTTTCCCATGGGTCATATTTGTGCTGACCGTCCTCAGATGAAACACTAACGAAACATGTCATAATGTCCTTGGCTGTAGTTGCACGGAATACAGTATGTTTTTCTATACCTGGTACCTTTATCCACTTTATATCAGGCAACAGTTTCCAATAAAAGCCATAAGTGTAATTAGAATACATACATGATTTACTGTCCCACCTTTCATTTTGTGCCTCTGCATTTGCACACGCCATACATATAAATAATGCAAATACAAGAATATTCTTCATAATTCTATTTTTATGTTTTGTTATTTTGCCAAACCAAACAAACAAATATTTCCTTGCTATTATAACAATCAAAATTGCACGATACAAAGAGATACTTTGCTTTTCGTTTCAATAATTTGTTCCCCAATCCCGATTCATTATTTCATTGATTTCGTCTTCAGGTTGTATTTCTTTTCCGTCCTCTTTCCAATGTTCAGGCTTTTTCTGTATTTTATACGCCAGTTTCAAATCATCTTCAAAAATCGAATAATATAAACTTGGTATGTTCAATATATTGAATAATAGGAATAGAGGTATAAAAACAAACATTGCTGCGAGTAGCTTGGATTCATATAAAACGTGTGGCAAATAGTATACACAAATCATAATTCCAATCATCATTAGAGATGATATAAACATACATATTAAGGCATATGACATTGTAAATCTATGTTTCTTTTTACGTTCTGTATAATCCCATTCATAGAATGTGGTTTTTCTAACTATCATATTCAAAAAAACATATGTAATTATCGAAGCAGCAGTAGCTATAATAAAACAAGCGAGACGAGGCAGCAATAATAAATCATCTCCAGGCAGATTTAGTCCTTGCCCAAATGCACTAACAATAATGATTACCAGTATTACTGCGTTAGCCGTTCTTGCAAATCCATTATTAAGTATTGAATGCTCATTATATGATACGAGTGTTATTTTCATTTATCCTTTATGTTGTTGAAAATTAAATGCCAACCGCTGATACTTTGATTGCGAATAAACAATAATGCAGAGAATATTACACATATAAATATTGATAAAACGATATTTACGAAGAAATCTTGTGAACCTAATACGGATAATCCGATAGCATTTACAATTTGTAGCACATAAAATGAAACTACTCCTATCTTTTTCTTGCATATTACGAGTATTAAACTTATAATAAGCAGCGTACTCAGGATTATATTGTACAATGGTGTTATCACGCCCCACACCAAATGCATTGAGTTCGTTATTATGCTAATAGCGTGACGTGCAATAATCAAATACAATACAATTTGTATGATTCTATTTAATTCTTTCTTTTCTTGTTGTTCCATTTTATTTCTATTTTTGGGATATAAAGGTATTATTCTACATTTCTGTTGGTGCGTTTTTACCTTCATTCTCAACAGTTTTTAGTATTGCGCTAAATATTTGTTCGTATTCATTTTTAATTAACCCATAATCTTTAATACTTAATAGCATCTTTTGCATGGGCGCCTGCCCATGCCTTTCGCCTTTGACAACGTTACTTTCACAACATCTCCAGAACATCTGTTGAGCCCTCGGCAATTAGAACTGCTGTGATATACAGGCGCCTTTGGGCCTGTACAGACATAAACAACCTCATTGGCATTCAACCGTACATTAGACCAACTTGCCTTATAATCAGTTGATACAGATAACACATATAAAGATTTAACCTCCTAACTCACTGATATTTAAGAATATTTTGTTACTATTCCACTGCTGCCTGCGCCGCAGACAATCTTGCAATAGGTACACGGAAAGGAGAGCAACTTACATAATTGAGACCTACCTTATGACAAAACTTAACAG
>OBMA010001268.1_pt1 | contig 15451 bp, 25 predicted proteins | sample 1539141 | NCBI WGS metagenome assembly OBMA01 (sample SAMEA3991484, study PRJEB22521) | metagenome | biome: anthropogenic terrestrial biome; feature: sewage plant; material: raw primary sludge | place: Sweden | collected 2012-09-26 | reverse complement strand
GATGGGATTCTAATTGGTTCGGAGGCAAAGACTTCGGAGATTCTTTGGTAGAAGATAATAAGATCCGTAAGTATCTAAACGAGCGCCTTGCAAAAGCAAGTGTTTCTCGTATTGTCATCGAAAGAACCTTGAAACTCGTTACTATCACAGTTTGCACAGCACGCCCAGGTATCATCATTGGTAAAGGCGGTCAAGAAGTAGATAAGTTAAAAGAAGAACTGAAAAAACTATATGACAAAGAGATTCAGATCAATATCTTTGAAATAAAGAGACCAGAACTAGATGCATCTATCGTAGGTAATAATATCGCCCGTCAGGTTGAGGGCAAGATTGCATATCGCCGTGCTATTAAGATGGCTGTTGCAAATACCATGCGTATGGGTGCTGAGGGTATTAAGGTTCAGATTTCAGGTCGTTTGAATGGTGCCGAAATGGCCCGCAAAGAAATGTTCAAGGAAGGTCGTACACCGTTACATACTTTCCGTGCAGACATTGATTACTGCCAAACAGAGGCTCTTACTAAAGTAGGCTTGTTAGGTATTAAGGTTTGGATTTGCCGTGGTGAAATCTATGGCAAACGTGATTTAGCACCGAACTTTACACAGAACAAGGAAAACAGTCGTCCAAATAATGGTGGTAACAATAATGGCGGAAGAAAATTCCGTAACAAGAAAAACAATAATCGTTAAAGAAACAAACTATTATGTTACAACCAAAAAGAACAAAATATAGAAGACCTCAAGATGGTCGTGGCAATAAAGGCAACGCTCATAGAGGAACTCAATTAGCTTTCGGCTCATTCGGGATCAAGACTCTTGAACCAAAATGGATCGATAGCCGTCAGATTGAAGCTGCTCGTGTGGCTGTCAATCGTTATATGCAACGTGAAGGTCAGGTTTGGATTCGTATATTCCCGGATAAACCAATCACTCGTAAGCCTGCCGATGTACGTATGGGTAAAGGTAAGGGAGATCCAATGGGATGGGTTGCTCCTGTAACTCCAGGCCGAATCCTCTTTGAAGTAGAGGGTGTATCTTTTGATGTCGCTAAGGAAGCATTGCGCCTCGCAGCTCAGAAACTTCCTGTTAAGACTAAGTTTGTTGTAAGACGTGATTTCGATAAAAACGCTTAATTATGAAGATTAAAGAAGTAAGAGAGCTCCAGACCAAGGATTTGGTTGAGAGAATGGAAGCAGAAGTGGCAAATTATACACAGATGAAACTTAATCACGCTGTTACTCCATTGGAAAATCCATCACTGATTAAGGCTTCTCGTCGTGACATTGCGCGCATGAAATCAGAGCTTCATCAGAGAGAACTTAATAAATAACAAAGGTCCAAGATGGAAACAAGAAATTTAAGAAAAACTAGAACGGGTGTTGTTACAAGCAATAAAATGGATAAGACTATCGTAATTGCTTCAAAGTTTAAGGAAAAACACCCTATATATGGTAAGTTTGTGCAGAGTACAAAAAAATACCATGTGCATGATGAGAACAATGATGCAAATGTAGGTGATACTGTGCTCATCATGGAAACACGTCCCTTAAGTAAAACTAAGAGATGGAGATTAGTTCAAATAATTGAAAAAGCTAAGTAATTATGATACAAGCAGAATCAAGACTTACAGTTTGTGACAATAGTGGTGCTCGTGAGGCTCTTTGCATACGCGTTTTAGGCGGGACTCGCCGTCGTTATGCTAGTGTCGGTGATGTTATCGTTGTTGCAATCAAGAACGTTATCCCGTCAAGTGATATAAAGAAAGGTGCAGTGTCTAAGGCTTTAATCGTTCGTACAAAGAAGGAAATTCGTCGTCAAGATGGTTCTTATATCCGTTTCGATGATAATGCCTGTGTTTTACTAAATAACACAGGTGAACTTCGAGGTAGCCGTATCTTCGGCCCTGTTGCTCGTGAACTACGTGCAGCTAACATGAAAGTCGTTTCTTTAGCACCTGAGGTTCTATAACAATTAAAGAGTTTAAAGTAATGAAATTACATATTAAGAAAAACGATACTGTTTTTGTCAATGCTGGAGAAAGCAAAGGCAAAACAGGTAAGGTGCTGAAGGTTATTGCAGAGAAGCAGCGTGCTATCGTTGAGGGTGTCAATATGGTATCCAAGAGCACAAAGCCTAGCGCAAAACATCCTCAGGGTGGTATTGTTAAGCAGGAAGCTCCAATACACATCTCTAATTTGAATTTGATTGATCCGAAGTCAGGAAAACCTACTCGTATTTCTCTTAAGAAGAACGAAGATGGAAAAACTGTACGTATAGCTAAGAAATCAGGGGGGGAGATTAAGTAATGAATACAGCAAGTTTGAAAAAAGATTATGCTGAGCGTATAGCTCCAGCTTTGATGAAGCAGTTTAATTATTCTTCATCTATGCAGATTCCTGCTCTGAAAAAAATTGTTATTAATCAGGGTCTCGGTGATGCTACACAGGATAAGAAAATCGTTGATGTAGCCGTAACTGAATTAACCACCATTACTGGTCAAAAGGCAGTTGCAACATATTCTAAAAAGGATATTGCGAACTTCAAACTTCGTAAGAAGATGCCTATCGGTGTTATGGTAACATTGCGTCGTGAGCGTATGTACGAGTTTCTCGAGAAATTAGTTCGCGTGTCATTGCCTCGTATCCGTGACTTCAAAGGAATCGAGAGCAAGTTAGACGGACGTGGTAATTATACATTGGGTATCCAAGAGCAAATTATCTTCCCTGAGATTAACATAGATTCAATCGACCGCATACAGGGTATGAATATAACATTCGTAACATCAGCTAATACTGATGAGGAAGGTTATGCACTGCTTAAGAGTTTCGGTCTACCGTTTAAAAACGTTAAAAACGATTAATAGTCATGGCAAAAGAATCAATGAAGGCTCGTGAAGTAAAAAGAGCCAAAATGGTAGCCCAGTATGCTGAAAAAAGAGCAGCTCTGAAGAAGATTATTGCAACTTCGGAAGATCCCGCAGAGGCTTATGAGGCAGCTCGTAAGTTACAGAGTATTCCGCGTAACGCCAATCCTATCCGTTTGCATAACCGTTGTAAACTAACAGGTCGTCCAAAAGGATATATTCGTCAGTTTGGCCTCTCACGTATTCAGTTCCGTGAAATGGCTTCATCCGGTCTTATCCCTGGCGTTAAGAAAGCAAGTTGGTAAACAGATTTTTTAATATTGTCGGGAAGGTCCCGATTAATTAAACATTTATATTTTATGACAGATCCAATAGCAGATTATCTAACGAGGTTGAGAAATGCAATCATGGCTAAACACCGTGTTGTTGAAGTTCCTGCCTCAAACTTGAAGAAAGAAATTACAAAAATTCTCTTCGAGAAGGGCTACATCTTGAATTACAAATTCATGGATGAAGGACCTCAAGGGACTATTAAGGTAGCCCTTAAGTATGATGCCGTTACAAAGACTAACGCCATCAAGAGTTTACAAAGAATATCTTCACCAGGTCTACGTAAGTATACCGGTTACAAAGATATGCCGAGAGTTATTAATGGACTGGGTATTGCAATTATATCCACATCTAAAGGTGTAATGACAGACAAAGAGGCTTCAGTGCAGAAAATCGGCGGTGAGGTACTTTGTTTTGTATATTAATTGGAGGATATAATTATGTCAAGAATAGGAAAATTACCAATTAGCATTCCTGCAGGAGTGACAATTTCACAGAGTGGAGATGTTGTTACTGTAAAAGGTCCTAAAGGTGAGATGAGTCAAAAGATTAGTTCTGCTATTAAGATGAATGTAGCTGATGACACAATTACCTTTGAGATTGATGAAAAAAACGTTGAGGTTGGTACAAAGCAGAAACAGGCTTTTCATGGACTTTACCGTGCTTTAGTTAACAATATGGTTGTAGGCGTAAGCGAAGGATATAAAAAGGTTCTTGAACTTGTTGGTGTTGGTTATCGCGCTTCAAATCAGGGAAATATTATAGAGTTTGCTCTAGGTTATACACACCCTATATTTATTCAGCTGCCGAAAGAAATCAAGGTTGAGACTAAGTCTGAAAGAAACCAAAACCCTCTTATTATTCTTGAGTCTTGTGACAAAGAGTTGTTAGGACTCGTGTGTGCAAAGATTCGTTCTTTCCGTAAGCCTGAACCTTATAAAGGAAAAGGTGTTTTGTTCCAAGGCGAGCAGATTCGTAGAAAGTCTGGTAAGACCGCAGCTGCTAAGTAACATTTAATAATGTACGATTATGACAACAAAGAAAGTAGAAAGACGAATAAAGATTAAATATAGAGTTCGTAAAAGAGTTACCGGAACGGCAGAACGTCCTCGTATGAGTGTGTTTAGAAGTAACAAACAAATTTATGTACAGGTCGTCAATGACTTGACAGGAATGACTGTTGCTTCAGCTTCTTCTTTAGGCATGGAATCAATGCCTAAGATGGAGCAGGCTGCTAAGGTTGGTGAGTTGGTTGCAAAGAAAACAGTAGAAGCTGGTATCAGTTCTGTTGTTTTTGACCGTAACGGATATCTCTATCACGGAAGAGTTAAGGAAGTTGCTGACGCAGCACGTAAAGGTGGACTCAAATTTTAAACGATTATGGCAATAAATAAGATTAAAATAAACAGCGATGTTGAATTAAAGGATCGCTTGGTTCATATAAGTCGTGTTACTAAGGTAACAAAAGGTGGTCGTACCTTTTCATTTGGTGCTGTTGTAGTGGTAGGTGATGGTAATGGCGTTATCGGTTGGGGACTTGGTAAAGCTGGTGAAGTTGCTGCTGCTGTTGCTAAAGGTGTAGAAGCTGCTAAGAAGAACCTTGTAAAGGTTCCTGTACTTAAAGGTACTATACCTCATGAGCAGACTGCTCACTTCGGTGGTGCTGAGGTTTTTCTTAAGCCTGCATCTACCGGTACTGGAGTTGTTGCTGGTGGCGCTATGCGTGCCGTACTTGAGAGTGTTGGTATAACAGACGTTTTGGCTAAGTCAAAAGGTTCTTCAAACCCTCACAATTTGGTAAAGGCTACAATCCTTGCTTTGAGCAGTATGAGAGATGCATATACCGTAGCTCAAAACCGCGGTATCAGTATGGACAAAGTATTTAGAGGATAAGGAGAATTAATTATGGCAACAATAAAAATACAGCAAATTAAGAGCAAGATAGGTGCTCCGAAAGATCAGAAGGCTACACTTAACGCATTAGGCTTGCGCAAAATACGTCAGGTTGTTGAGCATGAAGATACTCCTTCTATACGTGGCATGATTGCTAAAGTTCATCATTTAGTGATAGTTACAGAATAATTAATCACCAACTTAAATAAAATTCGAAATGAAACTAAATAATTTAAAACCGGCAAAGGGGTCAGTACATTCTGAACGGAGAATCGGACGTGGTGCCGGTTCTGGTTTAGGTGGTACTTCAACCCGTGGTCATAAAGGTGCTAAATCAAGATCCGGTTATAAGAGAAAGATAGGTTTTGAAGGAGGTCAGATGCCTTTGCAGCGTCGTATTCCGAAGGCCGGTTTCAAAAATATCAACCATAAAGAATTTTTGGCAGTTAATCTCAGCACTCTTCAGAAAATTGCAGAGGCTAAGAATCTGGAAAAAATTGGAAAACAGGTACTTATTGATGCAGGATATGCTAAAGCTAGTGATTTGATAAAGATTCTCGGTAACGGTGAACTTAAAGCAAAAATCGAAGTTGAAGCAAATGCTTTCTCAAAAAGTGCAGAAGCTGCAATTAAGGCAGTCGGTGGTAATGCAACTATAATCTAAGTCAATGAAAAAGATAATCGAGACACTACAGAACATTTGGAAGATTGAGGATTTGCGTCAGCGCATTCTTATTACTCTTCTATTCGCGGCAATTTATCGTTTTGGATCTAACGTGGTTCTTCCAGGTATTGATCCAAGTCTATTGAGTAAACTACATACGCAAACAAGCGGAGGTTTAATGTCGTTGTTGGATATGTTCTCTGGTGGCGCATTCTCAAACGCATCTATATTTGCGTTAGGAATAATGCCTTATATCTCGGCATCTATCGTTATCCAGCTCTTGGCCGTAGCTGTACCTTATTTTCAGAAGATGCAGCGCGAAGGCGAGAGCGGACGACGTAAAATAAATCAGTATACACGTTATCTGACAATAGCAATATTGTTGTTCCAGGCACCGTCATACTTGATTAATTTGAAGATGCAGTCAAGTGCTGCTTTAAGTTCAGGTATTGAGTGGCCGGTATTTATGATTCCGGCAACTGTCATCCTCGCTGCAGGCAGTATGTTTGTTCTATGGTTAGGTGAGCGTATCACTGACAAAGGTATCGGTAACGGTATTTCACTTATCATTATGATAGGTATTATCGCTCGTTTCCCGAATGCACTTGCGCAGGAAGCTGCTTCAAGATTCAATGCTATAACAGGTGGCGGATTAGTAATGTTTATCGTTGAGATACTCATTCTTTTTGCTGTCGTTTGTGCTGCAATCATCTTGGTTCAAGGAACTCGCAAAATTCCTGTTCAGTATGCAAAGCGCCTAGTAGGTAACAAACAATATGGCGGCGCTCGTCAGTACATACCATTGAAGTTGTTCGCTGCAAATGTAATGCCTATTATCTTTGCTCAGGCCTTGATGTTTATACCCCTAGCACTAGTTCAGTATTCATCGGAAAACTCAAGTTGGGTTCTCCATTCTCTGATGGATCACACGAGTTGGCTTTATAATGTTGTATTTGCTGTGCTAATCATAGCTTTTACATATTTCTATACAGCTATTACTATGAATCCTACTCAGATGGCTGAGGATATGAAGCGTAACAATGGATTTATTCCAGGTATCAAACCAGGAAAGAGTACTGCAGACTATATTGATACAGTAATGTCTCGTATTACTTTACCAGGTTCATTGTTTATCGCATTTATAGCTATTATGCCTGCTTTGGCAGGTTTGCTTAATGTCCAGCAGGGTTTCGCGCAATTCTTTGGCGGAACATCATTGTTGATCCTTGTCGGTGTTGTGCTGGATACTCTGCAGCAGATTGAAAGTCACTTGTTAATGCGCCATTATGACGGCCTCTTAAATTCTGGTCGTATACATGGTAGAGCTGGTGTTTCTGCTTATTAAGAGAATTTGTTGTAATGAACATTTTTCTTAAGACTGAAGATGAGATTGAGCTGATGCGTCAGGCTAACCTTTTAGTAGGTAAAACTCTCGGCGAATTAGCAAAATACATAAAACCGGGTGTGACGACCCTTCAATTGGATAAAATTGCTGACGAGTTTATCCGTGACAACGGAGCTTTGCCAACATTTAAAGGTTTCCCTAATCCATACGGAGGGCCGTTCCCCGCAAGTATCTGTACATCTGTAAATCAGATTGTGGTTCATGGCATACCAAATGAAGAAACAGTACTCAAAGATGGTGACATCGTTTCTGTCGATTGTGGTACACTCTTAAATGGTTTCAATGGAGATTCTTGCTATACATTTTGTGTCGGTGAGGTTTCTGATGAGGTTAAAAGACTTCTTAAAACTACAAAAGAAGCTCTTTATTTAGGTATAGAAAGTTCGATTGCAGGTAATCACGTCGGTGATATCGGATATGCAATCCAGAGACATTGTGAGGAGCAGGGGTTCGGTGTTGTCCGCGAATTTGTTGGTCATGGCATTGGAAAAGAAATGCATGAAGATCCGCAGGTCCCAAATTATGGTCGGAGAGGCAATGGGGTTCTATTAAAACCAAGTATGTGCCTTGCTATAGAACCGATGATAACGATGGGCGAGAAGTCAGTGTGGATGATGCCAGATAAATGGTCAATAACCACACGTGATGGAAAACATGCCGCACATTTTGAACACACGATAGTCGTCCGTAAAGGGAAGGCTGAGATTTTATCTTCATTTGAGGAAGTAGAACGCATAGAAGGAAAATTATATTAATATATGGCAAAACAATCAGCTATAGAGCAGGATGGAACTATTATAGAAGCATTGTCTAATGCAATGTTCCGTGTTGAGTTGGAGAATGGTCACGAAATTACTGCGCATATCTCAGGAAAGATGAGAATGCACTATATCAAGATTCTTACCGGTGATAAGGTTAAGGTAGAAATGAGTCCTTATGATTTATCTAAAGGTAGAATAGTATTTAGATACAAATAAAACAAAAAGATATATGAAGACAAGAGCATCATTGAAGAAACGTACCCCGGAGTGCAAGATCGTACGCCGCAAAGGTCGTCTGTTCGTTATCAACAAAAAGAATCCCAAGTTTAAATTGCGTCAGGGATAGTTAGTTTTAAACAAATATTTTATTTACAAATATGGCAATAAGAATTGTTGGAGTAGATTTGCCCCAGAATAAGCGTGGCGAAATCGCATTGACCTACATCTACGGAGTAGGTCGCAGTAGTTCAGCAAAGATATTGGATAAAGCAGGCGTAAGCCGCGACTTGAAGGTCAGTGAATGGACTGATGACCAAGCAGCTAAAATCCGTGAAATTATCGGCGCTGAATACAAAGTTGAAGGTGATCTCCGTTCGGAGATTCAGTTGAATATTAAGCGACTTATGGATATTGGTTGCTACAGAGGTATACGTCATCGTAACGGTCTTCCTGTTCGTGGTCAGAGTACAAAGAATAATGCTCGTACCCGCAAAGGTAAGAAGAAGACTGTTGCTAATAAGAAAAAAGCTACTAAATAATAATTAGTCATGGCAAAGAAAACAGTCAATTCAAAGAAAAGAAATGTAAAAGTTGACGCTGTAGGACAGTTACATGTTCATAGTTCATTCAATAATATCATTGTATCTTTGGCAAATAGTGAAGGTCAGATCATTTCTTGGTCTTCTGCAGGTAAGATGGGCTTCCGTGGAAGCAAAAAGAATACTCCGTATGCAGCTCAGATGGCAGCAGAGGATTGCGCAAAAATAGCTTATGACTTGGGACTTCGTAAGGTTAAAGCTTATGTAAAGGGACCGGGTAATGGTCGTGAGTCTGCTATTCGTAGTATACATGGTGCAGGTATTGAGGTTACAGAAATCGTAGACGTTACACCGTTACCACATAACGGATGTCGTCCTCCTAAGAGAAGAAGAGTATAATCTTTAACTGTATCATAAATAATTAATCAAAGTAAAAAAATAAATATGGCTAGATATATAGGACCGAAATCAAAAATCGCGCGTCGATTTGGTGAGCCCATCTTTGGGCCAGATAAAGTTTTGTCCAAGAGAAACTTCCCTCCTGGACAGCATGGCAACAACCGTCACAAGAAACAGTCAGAGTACGGTGTCATGTTGGCAGAGAAGCAGAAAGCTAAGTATACATACGGAGTACTGGAGCGTCAGTTCCGCAATATGTTCGAGAAAGCAGCTAGTTCAAATGGTATTACAGGTGAGATCCTTCTTCAGAATCTTGAGAGTCGTCTTGACAACATCGTGTTCCGTTTGGGTATTGCTCCTACTCGTGCAGCTGCTCGTCAGTTGGTAGGCCACAAGCATATTACTGTCGATGGTAAGGTTGTAGGAATTCCTTCCTACTCTGTTAAAGCAGGCCAGATTGTTGGTGTTCGCGAGAAATCAAAATCTCTTGAAGTTGTAGATGGTGCACTTGCAGGTTTTAACCATAGCAAGTATCCTTGGCTTGAGTGGGATGAGAATTCAAAAAGCGGAAAATTGCTTCATAAACCGGAGCGTGCCGACATCCCTGAGAATATAAAGGAACAGTTAATTGTTGAGTTGTACTCTAAATAAATCATTAAATTAATGGCGATATTAGCATTTCAAAAACCTGATAAAGTTATAATGTTGGAGGCTGACGCTAAATTCGGCAAGTTCGAGTTTCGTCCGTTAGAACCTGGATTTGGTGTTACTGTAGGTAATGCTCTCCGTCGCATTCTGCTTTCATCGCTTGAAGGTTATGCCATCAACACTATCCGTATAGCTGGTGTTGAGCATGAATTTTCTTCAGTGCCCGGTGTCAAAGAAGATGTAACCAACATTATCTTGAATCTGAAACAAGTTCGATTCAAGCAAGTAGTAGAAGAATTCGAGAACGAGAAAGTTAGTATCACAGTCGAGAATTCCACAGAATTCAAAGCTGGTGATATAGGTAAGTATCTGACTGGATTTGAAGTGTTAAACCCCGATTTGGTGATTTGTCATTTAGATGCCAAAGCTTCAATGCAGATTGATCTTACTATTAACAAAGGTCGTGGATATGTATCTGCCGAAGAAAATCGTGAATTCTGCACCGATGTGAACGTAATACCAGTCGACTCTATTTACACGCCTATCCGTAACGTTAAATACACCGTTGAACCATATCGTGTTGAGCAAAAGACCGACTATGATAAATTGGTTATTGACGTAACAACGGATGGTTCCATTCATCCGAAAGACGCACTAAAAGAGGCTGCAAAAATTCTTATTTATCATTTCATGCTCTTTTCAGATGAGAAGATAACATTGGAAACAACTGATGTTGATGGCAATGAAGAGTTTGATGAGGAAGTATTGCACATGCGTCAATTGTTAAAGACTCGTCTTGTTGACATGAATTTGTCAGTGCGCGCACTCAACTGTTTGAAAGCAGCTGATGTAGAGACATTAGGCGATTTGGTACAATTCAATAAGACAGACCTCCTTAAGTTCCGTAATTTTGGTAAGAAATCGCTCACTGAGCTTGATGATTTGCTCGAGAGTCTGAATCTGCAGTTTGGAACTGACATTTCTAAATATAAATTAGATAAAGAATAAACAAAAATGAGACATAATAAAAAATTCAACCACTTGAGTCGTACTGCATCTCATCGTTCTGCTATGTTAGCAAACATGGCGATATCCTTGATTATGCACAAAAGAATCACTACGACTGTTGCCAAAGCTAAGGCTTTGAAGAAGTATGTAGAGCCCTTGATTACCAAGTCAAAGGAAGACACAACGAACTCTCGTCGTGTTGTATTCAGTAACTTACAAGATAAGTTTGCCGTAACTGAGTTGTTCAAGGAAATTTCAACAAAGGTGGCTGATCGTCCAGGAGGTTACACTCGTATTATCAAGTTAGGAACACGTCAAGGCGATACCGCTTCTATGTGCTTCATCGAACTTGTTGATTACGATGAGAACATGGCTAAGAACGTTACAACCAAGAAGACTCGTACACGTCGTTCAAAGAAAGCTACTGATGCCCCAAAGGCAGAAGAGACTCCAGTGGTAGAAGAAGTGAAAGCTGAAGAAACAGCTGTAGCTGAGGAAGCCAAAGTAGAAGAATCTCCTAAGGCTGAATAAATTAGCAATTCATACATTATTATAAAGCGTCTTTCTATTATGAAAGGCGCTTTTTTTTTGTAATAATCCTCAATTTTTCATCTAAAAAAAGAGTTTTATATACTAATATTCTTATATTTGCAAAGTTATATAATTAATATTCAGGTATATGAAAAAGGTTTTTTACTTATCAGTTTGTTCCATATTGCTTTTAACAAGTTGTGGTACATACACAGGTGAAGGAGCTGCTGTTGGCAGCTATGCGGGATCTATTCTCGGATCAGCTATCGGAGGCATAATAGGAGGCCCTAGAGGCTCTGATGTCGGAACATTGGTAGGAATGGCAGGAGGGGCGGTTGTTGGAGCTTCAGTGGGTGCTGCAGCAGATCAGAAGGCCACGTCTGATTATCAGAATTATCAAGATAACAGAAGGAATAACGCTAATTCTCCTAATCAAGACTACCGTAATGTGTCCCCAGATAAAAATTATACGCCTGGAGACGATCGAATTAACATGTATAATGACGAGACCTATTCTGGTAATTATAGTGCTGTAATTCCTCATTCTTATATTCCTCGTACTGGCACTAATGCTACTTTAGGATTCTCTTATAAACTTAATTCAGCCTTAGAGATCGTTCATCTTCGATTTGTTGATGATAATCGAGATAGAAAAATCAACGCAGGGGAGGAGTGTAGGGTCATATTTGAGATTATGAACCGTTCGAATACTGTTTTGTACGATATACAACCCATAGTTGTTGAGTCCACGGGTAACAAGCGTCTATTTGTATCGCCCAATATTCATATAGAAAGTATTCAACCAGGAACTGGTATTCGCTATACAGCCATGATAAAGGCAGATAAACGTTTAAAAGATGGAAGGGCCATCTTTCATATCTCTGCAGTACAAGGAAATGGTGTGATAGTATCCAAAATTAATGAAATAGAGATACCTACGGTATCACGCCGCAGGTAAATGGAAAAACGCAGGGCTTTAAGCTCTGCGTTTTCATTTATATCTTATCCAATGCTTGTTTAATATCCTCGAGAATATCCGTAGGATCTTCGATACCAACAGAAAGACGAATTAAATCAGGAGCAATACCAGCAACCTTAAGTTGTTCATCAGACAATTGTCTGTGAGTATGGCTTGCCGGATGGAGGATGCATGAACGAGCGTCGGCAACATGAGTAACAATACAGATGAATTCAAGCGAATCCATGAATTTAATGGCAGTATCACGGTCACCTTTTAATCCAAAAGCGATAACTCCACAAGAACCGTTAGGAAGATATTTTTGTCCTAATGCATAATTCTTATTATCCTTCAGTCCACAATAGTTCACCCATGCTACGCGCGAATCATTATTCAGGAATTCAGCAACAGCCTGTGCATTTTTACAATGTTGTGGTACCCGTAGGTGAAGAGTCTCTAGACCAACATTAAGTAAAAAGGAATTTTGTGGGCTAGGTATAGAGCCTAGGTCGCGCATCAGTTGGGCTGTCATCTTGGTTATATATCCCAATTTCCCGAATTCCTTTACATAAGTCAGTCCATGGTATGACTCATCAGGAGTACAAAGTCCGGGATATTTATCAGCGTGAGCGTTCCAGTCAAAGTTGCCACTATCCACGATGCATCCACCTACTGTCATAGCGTGACCATCCATGTATTTTGTCGTAGAATGGGTTACGATATCTGCACCCCATTCAAAAGGTCGACAGTTAATAGGGGTTGCAAACGTATTGTCAATAATAAAAGGAACCCCGTTTTTATGAGCGATTTTTGCATATTTCTCAATGTCTAGCACGTTGCATCCGGGATTAGAGATCGTCTCGCCAAACAAACATTTTGTATTTGGTCGGAAAGCCTTTTGGATTTCCTCCTCACTACCTTCTGAATCTACAAAAGTACATTCTATACCTAATTTCTTAAGAGTTACATTAAATAGATTATAGGTACCTCCATAAATCTCGTTAGTGGCAACAATGTGATCACCAGCTTCACATATATTAAATACAGCAAAGAAATTGGCAGCTTGTCCTGAAGAGGTTAAGATAGCTCCCACGCCACCTTCTAGTTCTGCAATTTTTGAAGCAACAGCTTCGTTCGTTGGATTTTGTAATCGTGTATAGAAATATCCAGAATCCTTAAGATCGAACAGTCTCGCCATTTGCTCACTGTTATCATATTTGAAAGTAGTACTCTGGTAAATTGGTAGAACTCGTGGTTCGCCATTCTTTGGTTGCCATCCCGCCTGTACGCATAGGGTAGCTTTGCTTCTTTTCTTTTCCATTTTTTCGTTACAGTGTATTTTTAATCTTCTTTCTTCTTAGTACTTACTGTTTCAGGTATGAGTCGCTTTCTACCATGATGGCACAATTTTGTAGTCATTATCGTTATTTTCTAATTCTAGTTTCGGAATATCTTCATCCTCTAAACGAAAAGGAACAATTGTATCCCTGAACACTTCCACTTCAACAATGGCTATACCTCTTGATAGTATTCCTAGTTGTTTTGCCGCACCGTATGATAAATCGATCATCATTTTTTTCCCGAAAGGCCCTCGGTCTGTCACTTTTACAATTACCTCAGCACCGTTTTGGGGATTCTTTACTTTTAGCATCGTGCCTAAAGGATAATACTTATGTGCGCAAGTCATACTGTCGGAATGGTATTTTTTCCCATTACTCATCTTCCTTCCATTGATATGTTTAGAGTAATAAGTAGCTTTACCTCTTTCTTGTGAGAAGAGAGAGGTAAAGCAAAATATGAGAATTAGAACAACTACGTTTACTCGATAATGCACTCCTTTTTAATTAAATTATTATACTATGCCTTGAGCCATCATTGCATTAGCCACTTTCATAAATCCGGCAATATTAGCACCTTTTACGTAATTGATGAAGTTGTCTTCTTCAGTACCGTATTTCACACATTGTTCGTGAATGTTGTGCATAATTTGATGCAGTCGTTTATCAACTTCTTCTGCACTCCAGCTAAGCCTGATAGCATTTTGACTCATTTCCAATCCAGATGTAGCCACACCGCCCGCATTCACAGCTTTACCAGGTGCATACAGGGCTTTAGCGGCGAGGAATGTATCGATAGCTTCGGGTGAGCAACCCATGTTAGATACTTCCGCAATACAAAGAACGTTATTTTTTATGAGATTTTGTGCATCTTCACCATTTAATTCATTTTGTGTAGCACAAGTTAACGCAATTTCACACTTAACCTCCCATGGTCTGCGATCTGCAACGAAAGTACTACCTTTGAACTTGTCGGCATAGGGTGCTACTATATCATTGCCGCTAGCACGTAATTCCAGCATGTAATCTATCTTTTCTCCGCTGATGCCATCAGGGTCATAAATATAACCGTCAGGCCCACTGATTGTTATTACCTTACCTCCCAGCTCCGTAGCTTTCTTTACTGCACCCCAAGCCACATTACCGAAACCACTTACGGCAATCGTCTTGCCTTTAATGTCAATGCCTCGAGTCTGTAGCATTTGATTGACGAAATATAGAGCTCCATATCCAGTTGCTTCAGGACGAATAAGAGAACCACCCCATTCAACACCCTTTCCGGTGATCATTCCGCTCCACTGGTGTGTAAGCTTTTTATACATTCCAAATAGATAACCAACCTCTCGCTGACCTACACCGATGTCACCGGCAGGTATATCCTCTTCAGGTCCTACAACCTTAAATAGCTCCGTCATAAAAGCCTGACAGAATCTCATTACCTCTGCATCGCTTTTTCCTCGGATTGAGAAATCTGAGCCACCCTTTCCTCCACCCATTGGCAAAGTGGTGAGTGCATTCTTGAAAGTTTGTTCAAATCCTAAGAATTTAAGAATAGATAGATTCACCGAAGAATGAAATCTTAATCCTCCTTTATACGGGCCGATTGCACTGTTAAACTGTACTCTGTATCCGATATTTACATGTACCTCTCCATGATCATCCACCCATGGCACGCGGAATGTTAAAATTCTTTCCGGTTCTACAATACGCTCAATGAGTTTTGCTTTTTCGAATTCAGGATGCTGGTTATACACATCCTTAATAGAAACAAGTACTTCTCTTACTGCTTGCAGATATTCTGCCTCTCCTAGATGTTTTTTCTCTAGATCGTTCATTATTTTATTAGGATCCATAGTAATATTGTTTTAATTAGTTAAACTATCATTTTGTTATTAAA
>OBMA010001267.1_pt1 | contig 15456 bp, 19 predicted proteins | sample 1539141 | NCBI WGS metagenome assembly OBMA01 (sample SAMEA3991484, study PRJEB22521) | metagenome | biome: anthropogenic terrestrial biome; feature: sewage plant; material: raw primary sludge | place: Sweden | collected 2012-09-26 | reverse complement strand
GCACCACGGGATGTGGATATACAGGCTCAAGGGCGGCAAAGCAGTCAATACCACATCACTCACGGTTTGTTTGGCTTTGGGAATAAACTGAATCGGGGTTTCGTTTTTAGAAATACTCATGGGCACATTTTACAGCATCGGCAAGAGAACCACAGACGTAAAAAAAACCAAGCCGAAACTTGGTTTTTCGCAGACAGTTCATCCAACATCAACCATCGCCATGCAATAGGTTTTGAATCTTCGCACCCAAACGCATGACTTTTGCCAAAGTTTCAGGTTTGAGTTTAATCATTTCTTCCGCCCATGTACTGGTGGTTTTCATCAACAACAGCGTTTCACGAATACGCTCCATCGCCGCTGGGTCTTCTTGTTGCGCTGATGGGTCTTCTAAACAATCTTGCAAGGCTTGAATCACAGGATTAAATTCACGCACTTTGCGCTCATGTATGACTGTGCGCATCAATTCCCACACATCGGTCGAAGTGCTGAAATAATCGCGTCGATCACCAATGATGTGCACCACATGAATGAGGTTCCAGTTTTGCAATTCTTTCAGGCAATTACTCACATTGGAGCGCGCAACGCTCAATGTTTCGGTAATCTCCTCGGCATGCATCGGGCGACCATAAAAGAACAACAGTGCGTGAATTTGCGCAACCGTACGGTTAACGCCCCATTTTGTCCCCATTTCGCCCCAATGGAGGATAAATCTTTCGGCGATCGGTGTTAGTTTCATACTGAACATAATAAAGTTTCTAAATTATTCTGTCAATGATGAAATTTATATTTCCATGTTTATTACGTGGTTTTTAGATGAAATCCGACAAGAGCACATCAAAAAGTTAAGGGTTGCCACTTTCAGATAAAAACCAACGCTGCGCCGCCACATCAAACTATCACAAAACTCAGTATTTATTTACATGATTGATAATCATCATCTATCGATAAACGTGTTTGGATGCCGCGGCATACGGCCAAGTAACTCTGCAAAACCCGCCACATCTGCAAAACTGCCCGCTTGCAACATTTGTAGCGTATCAGAATCCAAGGCACTGCTCGGTACAAACTGCGCCAATTTTGCCATGATGCGCATTACACTCCATGGAATCGGCACAACCCATGCGCGTTGTCCAGAGATTTGCGCACGATAGCAAGCAATCATTTCACGATAGGTCATGCGCGCCGCCCCGACCGCATCAACCACGCGCGCGGGGCTTGACCATGCAAAGTCTTGGTTGATTTGGCGTGTCACCAGTTGCGCAATATCATCAATGTGGACGGGCTGCATCCAAGACTCACCCTGTCCTGGCACGGCAATGATGGGCATACGCGCGAGCAGTCGAAACATTTTTGCCGAATCACCATCGTGTCCATAAACCACCGAAGGTCGAACAATCAAACTGGGGATAGACAGATTGATTAAATGTGCTTGTGCTTGCCCCTTGGTGCGCATATAGGCGGTTTTCAATTCGCCGCCCGCACCCAAAGCCGAGATATGCACCACTTTACAGCCCACTTGTGCACACGCGGTAAACAAAGCTTTTGGGGTGTCTGCATGAACCGCCTGCATGGGCACAGCCGTAGAGTCACGCAAAATACCCACCGCATTGACCACCACATCAATCCCCATCAAACGAGGCAACCATATCGCTGCATCGGTATCGCGTACAAAATCGACCGAAATATCATCAGCACGTTTGGGTTGGCGTATGGCACGCACGACATGGTGACCTGAGGCAATCAATGCTTGTTCTAAATGCCGACCGATAAAGCCCGTGGCACCGCACAGTAAAATTTTCATAACGCCTCCTCATAGATGAGATATTCGCAAGCAATCAGTTGATTTTATTATTATATCGATAGCGCGGATTATATCGTTTCTAATTGTTTTTCGCTGTACTCTACTACATCAGCGTGCCAACAAATTGAGCCACGCTCGCGCAAATTTTTCTTGTCCAGTACCTGCAAAGTGACAATTGTCAAATCGATCCAATTCACCCAACAATGCATCAGAGTTCACACCTGCAAAAATTTTTCTCTCTGGACTGATGAGTGCCCTCTGCGCTTGAGTCACAGGATTATCGGCACGCCAGTTGGCATCCATCCAGCATTGGCTGGTTTGTGAAACATAAATCGGCGCGTCCATGCCCTGCTGGCGCAATGCATCGGCAATACCTGTGAACAGTTTTTCATAATCTGCTTGAGGTGTGTGTTTACCATAATCGGTTTCGCCTTGATGCCACAGCATGTGGGTCACACGATATTGCGACAGCAGTTTTTGCGCGCTGCTTTGTAACATCTGCTGATACGGACTGCCCACTTCCCACTGACTAATGCCTGAGCCAGCAATACCTGTGGGTGCTAAAATCACTTGGTCTGCAACACCTTGCTGTATGAGTAAATTCCCCAAAAGTGTCCAAGAATCGCCCTCTAAACCTGTGGCACCCAGTAGTGGTGATTTGGCAATATAACATTTACCATCGAAGTAATTGATTATTTTATCGCCGTATTGCGAAGCATAGCGTTGTCCACCATGATTGGCAGAGTTGGACTGCCCTGAAATTAACAACACCATGGTACGTTCGGTTTGTTTAGGACAACTGACCTCAGTTTTATTGGGGTATTTGGTGAGGCGATGAAAAGCATCGCCTTGTATCGGATCACCCACGTGATTGGTTGGATTGGCATTCAGAGGATTGGGTTCATTAAAAATACGTCGCATATCTGCCCAAATGTCTTGGCTACCCAATGCACGCACTTGTAAAAACGAACCCAAAACCGCACCCCCAAGGGTACACAACAACATGACCATCAAAACTCGAAATTTAGTGCTCATCACAATCTAACTTTAAAAATATTTTCTACAGCCAACAGTATATAAAAAACCGAGGCAACACCCTCGGTTTTTGTCACACCCGTTTCATCACCCCAAACCCATGACCTCACGCACATCGCGCATGGTTTCTTGTGCCATCTTGCGCGCTTTGTCCGAACCATCGGCAATGATGCTGCGCACCAAAGAAGGGTCATCGACATAGATTTGTGCACGCTCAAGCAGCGGCTGCTGCTCACGCAACACCGACTCAATCACAGGCTGCTTACACTCCAAACAACCGATTTTAGCGTTGGTACAGGAGTCTTTTACCCATGCGCACGTCGGTGTGTCGCTGTAAATTTGATGAAACGCCCACACAGGACACTTGTCTGGGTCGCCCGCATCGGTCTTGCGCACACGGGCTGGGTCAGTCGGCATGGTGCGGATTTTTTTGGTAATCGAATCGGCATCCTCGCGCATGGCGATGGTGTTGCCATAGCTTTTCGACATTTTTTGCCCATCTAACCCAGGCATACGCGAATCCTTAGTCAACAAAGCCTGTGGCTCAACCAAGATGATTTTACGCGAGCCTTCCAAATAACCGAATAAACGCTCGCGGTCTACATGAGTCAAATTTTTCGACTCATCGAGTAAGGCATGCGCCTGCTCAATCGCTTCTTCTTCGCCCTGCTCTTGAAATCGATTGCGCAATTCGAGGTATTGCTTCGCCATTTTACTGCCGAGTTTTTTCACCGCTTCTTGGGCTTTTTCTTCAAAGTCTTTTTCGCGCCCATACAGATAGTTAAACCGACGCGCGATTTCGCGGGTCATTTCCAAATGCGGTACTTGGTCTTCACCCACAGGTACATGCTCGGCGCGGTAAATCAAAATGTCCGCCGCTTGCAGCAAGGGGTAACCCAAGAAACCATAGGTACTCAAATCTTTTTCTTTGAGTTTTTCGATTTGCTCTTTGTAGGTCGGCACGCGCTCCAACCAACCCAAAGGCGCAGACATCGCCAAGAGCAAAAACAATTCAGCATGTTCAATCACTTGCGACTGCACAAAAATCGTTGCTTGCGCTGGATCTAAACCTGCTGCCAACCAGTCAATCACCATTTCATGAGTGGATGATTCGATGATACTTGGGTCGTCATAATGCGTGGTCAGCGCGTGCCAATCGGCGACAAAAAACAAACATGGATACTCGGATTGCAAGCGTACCCAATTTTTAAGCACGCCATGATAATGACCCAAATGTAAAGCACCTGTGGGGCGCATCCCCGATAAAACGCGTTCTGGAAACATGAAATTCTCTGAATAAAATCACGCAAATAGCGCGTGCAGTGGATATAAAATTAAATTGATAATGCTTTGCGCCACGTCGACAATCGGATACACCCAATAGTTAAACAGCAAACCACCCGTCATAAACGCCAACCCGAGCACAATAAACATGCCGTATGGCTCCAACTGAGCGAACGAGCGCGCCATATTCGCGGGCAAAAGCCCCATCAACACCCGACCACCATCGAGCGGTAAAATCGGCAACATATTGAACGCAAATAAAATCAGGTTGAATATCACCCCCACCGAAGCAACTTTATAAAAAAAATTGCTTTGTGTATCCACCACAAAATAACCCAACACAAACAACAAAATCGACCACGCAAAAGCCATAATTAAGTTGGACATAGGACCGGCTAATGCCACCATAGGCATGTCTTTGGCAGGGTTGCGTAAACGCGAGGCAATCACAGGAACGGGCTTAGCATAGCCAAAGAAAAACCCACCAGGCATGAGCAAGGTAATCAGCGGCAACAAGATGGTGCCGATGGGGTCAATGTGCACAGTAGGGTTGAGTGTCATACGCCCCATGCGCTCGGCAGTGTCATCGCCATAATATTTGGCAACGTATGCGTGTGCTGCCTCATGTACGGTGATCGCCAACAACGCAGGAATCACAAAAACGGTGATTTTTTGTATCATCACAGCAATATCAAAATCGCCCATATTTACTTTCTATAAAAAATTTCAAGTCGGCATTTTACCTAAAAATACACAACTTAGGTGGTGATTGGTGGTGCAGTCGGTGATTGGCTAAGCCCACAGGTGATGCACAACTTGCAATTTGTCGGGCAAATTTGGTACACGTCCAACATCCATTTTGCTTTCCCCCACCCCATGAAAATCCGAGCCAGAAGAAGCATGTAAATTTAAATCCAAACACATCTGCGCATAATGGCGAATTTGCTTTTTGCTGTGCGCGCCTGTGATGACTTCAATCGCCTGTCCACCCAAGCCAACAAACTCGGCGACCAACTCACGCTCACTCGCTTCATCGTGCGGATAACGTCCTGGATGCGCCAGCACCGCCACGCCGCCTGCGCCGTTTATCCAGTTCAATGCCTGTTCAATGCTCGCCCATTCGTGCGCGACAAACCCAGGTTTGCCCTCAACCAAGTAATTTTGAAACACGTGGCGCACACTTTCGGCTTTTTTATCCGCCACCATCACCCGCGCAAAATGCGTGCGTGCGAGCAAATCCATGCGTCCGCCTGCTTCCGCCAGTGCCCGCTCAAGCGCGTTTTTAACCCCAACTTCTTCGAGTGCCTGCGCCATCACCACGGCGCGTTTGGCGCGTCCACCCGCGTTGGTCGCTAAACCTTCTATCAGTGCAGCATTGTGAACATCAATGTTCAAACCAACTATATGCACACTCATACCGCGCCACGAGCACGACACCTCGACCCCATCGACAAAGCGTATACCTGCCTTTTGCGCACAATCACGCGCAATCATCAATCCTGACAATTGGTCATGGTCGGTCAACGCCAAATCGGTGACGCCATTGCGCGCCGCGCGCGCCACCAATTGCTCGGGTGTCAGTGCGCCGTCTGAGGCAGTCGAATGACAATGGTAGTCCGTACGCATGATTAAGACTCACCCTGTGGAGGTTGCGGGGATTGATTGGTTTTGAGCAAATCAGGCTTGAGTGTGCCATCGCCCAAACTTTGAAACAATACCGCGGTTTGCGAAGCCATGATTTCGCGCATTTGTAAAAACATTTTACGGCTTTGCTCAATATAATTGCTCATCATGCCTTGCATCATCGGGGCTTGCATCGCGAGCAGTTGTTGCCAGACTTCGCTGTCGATTTTTTGTTCGGCATCGGTCTGCGCACCGCCTGCCAAATCACTTTGAATATCGGCAAACGCCTGCATGTTTTTTTCCAAATACGAGCCAAGCATCCCTTGCATCACGTGTCCATACGAGCGGATGATTTGTGCGAGCATTTCAGCGGAAAACAAAGGCACGCCGCCACTTTCTTCCTCTAAAATAATTTGTAATAAGATGCTGCGTGTCAAATCCTCATTGGTTTTGGCATCCAGCACGCGAAACTCATCTTTTTCCAACACCATGCGCTTGACATCCACAAGAGTAATATAGGTTGAGGTTTGGGTGTCGTACAAGCGGCGATTAGGGTATTTTTTAATAATATGCAGTGCATCACGTTCGCGCATTGGATACTCCTTGAACTATTTTATTTTATGTGGTGTGGGCTTGCGTGCATTGTAATCGTTTCACACTTTGGGTGCACTGCAATATTTTATAGCGACAACGGTGACAATTCAACGCACGCCGCATCGCTAAAATATTGCCAACGCGCACGCACCGCGTCATCCACACAGGTGGCGTAATTACGTGTCTGACCGAGTTTTTTCACCACGGCTCTACCGCCGCGTATATCCAAAATACTCTCGGTATAACGCGCCACAGGCGCGCCTGAATCCAACAGCATAATACCCTCACCGAGATACGCGCGAATATCATCGGCAATAAATGGGTAATGCGTGCAACCCAACACCACCACATCCGCGCCAAATGCACGAACGGGCTCTAAGTATTGCGCCAACAATTTTGTCCAAGTTTGCCCCGACACCTGCCCTGTGTCAATCGCTTGTGCCCAGCCGACGCAGGCAATCGATTGCAATTGCACGCCATTCTGCTCATTGATGGTGCGCTGTATCAAGACTTGGTATTTCGCGCTGTCCACGGTGCGCTGGGTGGCGAGCATAGCAATTTTTTTGTTTTGGGTCAATTGCACTGCAGGCTTGATGGCAGGTTCTAAACCGACAAAAAACACATCGGGATAACGCGCACGAATATAAGTCGCGCCCGCCGCCGTCGCGGTATTGCACGCCCAAACAATCGCTTTGCAGCCCTGCGCCAAAAACCACTCGGTCATCAGCACCATGCGTTCGCGTATCCATGCTTCGGATTTGTCACCATACGGCACATTGGCATTGTCTGCCACATAGATGAAATCCTCATTGGGCATGCGCGCGTGCAGATGTCGCCACACGCTCAAACCGCCCAAACCTGAATCAAACACGCCAATCGCACCCGTGCGCAGATGTGCCAAACTCGATCCTTGCCCGGCACGCAACGCATTGGGATTGAGCGGCGCGGTGGTATCCAACGCCTCAACCTGTACGCTGTGGTTCATTGTTGGTTCTGCCATACTTCAAGTTCTTCTTCAAAAAAACCTGCCGCGCGGCGCGCAGGGATATTAAACGGTGGGCGCATTCGCGGGGCACGATGGTGCTCGGCAATACGGCGATACTCGCGCATCGGTTCGTGCTGATTTTGCGCACACGCATAAATGAACCAACGGTGTCCCAAAGCCACATGGGTGATTTCATCGCGCAAAATGATGTCCAAAATTTGTGCGGTGTGGCTTTCACCTGCTTGGCGGAATTTTTCTTGCATAACTGGACACGCGTCCAAGCCGCGCGCTTCCAAGGTGCGTGGTACCATTGCCATGCGATCGACGAATGAATCTTTTGTGCGTTCTGCCATATCCCACAAACCACTGTGCGCGGGATAATCGCCATACTGCGCGCCGAGTTGATTGAGTCTGCCTTGTATGAGTGAGAAATGATAGGCCTCCTCCGCCGCCACGCGCCACCAATCCCAGTAATAATCCGCGCTCAAACCCGCAAAACGCACCATCGCATCCAATGCCAAGTTAATTGCGTTGAACTCAATGTGCGCCAATGCGTGGATTGTGATTGCCAAACCTTCAGTGGTGTTCATGCTGCGCCGTGGGGTTTCGGTCGCGCGGATGAGTTCAGGTTTATAGGGAATACCGGGGCAGTGTTGATTTAGGTCTGCGTTGTTGCTCCAATCGCGCTGCGCATCCAAGCGCAACTGCCCTGCTTGTCCCCTTTTGTAGAGTGCGCGCAAAGCGACCTGCTTTTCCAATGGGGTTTTGAATTTCAATACGTGCAATGCCAACGCGCGCAGTTCGCACTCATCACCGAAACTCGGCACGATTTTTGGTGCGTGTTCAGTCGCATTCAACCAATCTTCAAACGAATAAATCCCCGCGTTTAAGGTTGTGTTCAGGTAATCGGTGGCAGAATCTAAGGGATAATTTAAGGCAGAATTCATGGGCGCAATCGTAACAACTCAGCTAAAATGCCATTTTATACTGTTTGCGCCTCGCGCCAAGCACAGACCTAAAATTTATTTGGACGACGCATCATGCCGATTTATCAATTTAAAAATTTTAAGCCCACCCTTGCTGCGCGCACTTATGTCGCGCCAACGGCTGTGCTGATTGGTCAGGTGGTGCTCCAAGCGGGTGCAAATGTGTGGTTCGGCGCGGTACTACGCGGTGATAACGAACCGATTACGGTCGGCAAAAACAGCAATATTCAAGAAAACAGCGTCTTGCACACCGATGTCGGTGCACCGTTGAACATTGGTGCGAACGTCACCATTGGACACAGTGTGACCCTGCACGGTTGCACGATTGGTGACAACAGTTTGATTGGCATGGGTGCGATTGTGCTCAACCATGCGCGCATTGGTGTGAACAGCATTGTTGGTGCGGGCGCATTGGTCACTGAGGGCAAAACATTTCCAGACGGCGTATTGTTGGTCGGCTCACCCGCTAAGGTTTTGCGTGAATTAACCGAGGAAGAAATCGCGCGCTTACCCAATAACGCACACCATTACTCGGCGCGCGGACAAGCCTACGCCGCCGAACTTCAACCCATTGTGTCTGAGTGATGAGCGCGACCGAAAAACCAGAGCCAATTGTCCATCAAACCATGGATGCCTTTCTCGCCAGTGTGGAACGACGTGCGTATAAACACGCACTGTATGCGGTGCGCAACGAGGAAAACGCGCTCGACATTGTCCAAGACGCCATGCTCAATTTGGTGCAATCTTATCGTGACAAACCGCCTGCCGAATGGCCGATGCTGTTCACTCGAATTTTACAAAATGCCATCCACAACCATTTTCGCCGTAACAAAGTGCGCGACTATTGGACACCAAATTTTTCACAATTTGACACCAGCGTCGACGATGAGGAGTCCAATTCCATCGACGTGATTGAGTCGATTATGAATAAAACCGTGGGCAACACCGCGTTTTCGACCGAAGACGTGGTGATGCGCGAGCACATTCTCAATAAAATTGAAGAATTGATAAAAAATCTGCCCGCACGTCAACGAGAAGCGTTTATGTTGCGTTACTGGGAAGACCTCTCAGTGACAGAAACCGCTCAAGTTATGGGCTGCTCGGAGGGTAGTGTCAAAACCCACTGCTCACGCGCGACCCACGCATTGGCAATTGCGCTGAACGAAATCGGCATTACAGGAAGTGCTTTATGAAAAATCAAACCGACACCCCACTCAGTGAACATACTCAGCAAACCACCTTGGACGCGGCAAGCATTGCGCACAGTGTGTTGCTCGCGCGCGCCGCTTTGGACTTTGGTGCGGAAAGTATCTCTCACGACGTGAGCGAACGTTTGCGCGTCGCACGCATGCATGCTTTGGCATCATCCACCCAAAAAACCAAGCACACAGTGCAATCGAGTGCTTCTAACTTTAATTTTGGCTCATGGTTTCATCATCTGTCAGGTTGGTTACGTGGTGGCATTGCTACGGGCGCAGTAGCCATCGCATTTTTACTCACTTTTGGCACAACCCAATCTGATTTAGACAGGTTGTCTAATAAAACCAATCTTGCAACCACCCCCCACAGCGTGATGGCTTCAATACCTGAAATACAAGCAAGTCGTGCCCTTGTGTCAAACACCGCTACCCATGCACCAATCCAAACCAAAGCCCATACTGTTGAGTTGAGCACCATCGACAACATCGCGTACGCAAGTGCGCCCAACAACAGCACTGACAATCTTAACCCCAATGATGAACAACTGGATATTTTTTTACATGAGAAAATCCCTTTACAAGCGTATTTGAACGATGATTTTAACCAATACGCAAATCATCAAATGGATCGGTCTAATCGGGCAAGTATTGAGCACAACCATTCAACACAATCAAAATAAGCGTTTATTTGCGAGGTTATGTATGAAACACCGAAACACAGTGCACACTGCCCTTCTGATTGGTACTTTAATGCTTTCAACGAGCGCGTTTGCGCAATCGTGGGATAGTTTGTCAGCTGACAGTCAAAACACCTTGCGTCCACTGCGACTTTCATGGTCTAACTTATCAGACACCCAAAAACAAAGTTGGCTCAAACGTGTACCTGAACTCAAAGCAATGCCCGCCGACCAACTGGCAACGGCACAAGAGCGTATGGCTGAATGGACGGCTTTGTCGGATCAACAACGGGCGCAGGTGCAAGAACGGTTGCGCAATAGCCGACAACCCGATCCATCAACCCGTGCCAAACTTTGGAAAAGTTTTACGGGGCAGTAAGCCGTATTGAGCCCACTCTCACTGCACTTTTGCATCGAAAACAGTTAAAATAGCGCACCGTTATCACTTTGATAACGGTGTTTGTTTTTGATTACGACCACGTTTACCGCGCTATGACCCACACACCCACACTGACTCCGCCGACCTTGGCACGCCGCATTTGGGCTTCACTGTATGAATTGACGCTTCTGTTTGGCATTGTGTTTGTCACCGCGATGGCGGTACAAACCATACTGAGCATCCTCGGTATTCGCCTGCCCAATTGGGCACATTCGCTGATTGCTTTTTTAATAATGGGGCTGTACATCGTGTATTGCTGGACACGCTCAGGTCAGACCTTGGCACAGCGCACTTGGCAACTCAAAACTGTGGGCATGGATGGCAAATTGATTACGGCTGGGCGCGCTTGGTTGCGCTACACTTTGTCGTATCTCGGTGTATTGCCCGCATTATTGATTGCGTGGACACAAATCCACAGCCAAGCACAGATGCCGAGCGTCGCCAGTATTTTCACGCTGAGTACGGCTTTGGTTTTGGTCAACTGGTTGGCTCTGTTGGGCACAGCACTGATACACCCGAACAAAATTGCCCTGCACGAGCGGCTGTCAAAAACCCGTACGGTTTTGGTCGAAAAATAATTATTGCGTCAGTGTGACCTTGCGTTGAATGTCCGCCACATCCATATGCTCAATATAGCGAATGAGGTTGGACCAAATCGGATGGTAGCCAAAACCGCCCTGCGCCATCTCGGCAATCGCATCTTGTTTGCGCCAACCTTGTTCAACGATACGGTAAATCGCGGTCATCATGCCAGTGCGATCGGCTCCGTGTTTGCAATGCAGCAGCACAGGCTGATTGTTGGGATTGCGCACGATTTTTAAAAAGCGCACGACATCAGTTTCCTTAACCTGCCATGTGTCAAACGGAATTTGCTCGTAGCGCACGCCCGTGGGAACCACCAGCGCACCATCGCCCTCGTTATTGCGTAAATTGACCACGGTTTTAATCTCTTTGGGCAAACCATACGACACCGCTAAATTCTGATTGAGCAGATTCAAGCCCTCGGCAGTTGGTTGTGCAGAGCGATACAACACGGGTGAGACTTGAAATAAATTCGGTAAACCTTGGTGCAACTGTGTTTTACCGACAGGCTGCGCCCAATTGAGCGGACGTTGCTCAGGCGGTAATGCTGGCGCAACCGCGCAAGCGGTTAAACTCAACGCCACCGAAGCGTACGCTGTATATTTCCTTAAAATATTCATCGATTTTTACCCATGTTTCATCAACAATTCAATCTCACTCGCAGCCACAGGCACATCACGCGTCATCAACTCGCACCCACTCTCAGTGACAATCGCATCGTCCTCAATGCGAATACCGAGGTTCCAAAACGCTTCAGGCACTTGCGCGCTCGGGCGTATGTACAATCCAGGCTCAATGGTCAGAGTCATACCCTCTTCCAAGTTGCGAAATATCGGCAGCGTTTTACTCGCGTCATTCGGATCGGGTTGCTGACCGACACTATACGCCCCGCAGTCATGCACATCCAAGCCCAACCAATGCCCCGTGCGGTGCATGAAATAAGGCTGATAGGCTTTTTGTGCAATCGCTTCATCGACCGAGCCAACCGTGTTGCGGTCTAAAATCCCCAAATCCAATAAACCCTGCGTCAACGCACGCACCACCGCATTGTGTGGCACGTCAAACGCCACACCTGCGCGGGTGAGCGCAATCGCCTCGGATTGCGCGTTTAAAACCACATCATACAAAGCGCGCTGTGCCTTACTGAATTGCCCATTAACAGGAAATGTGCGCGTGATGTCACCCGCATAGTAGCCATACTCCGCACCCGCATCAATCAAACACAAATCACCGTCTTTCAGTTCAGTCAAACCCGCACGATAATGCAACACGCACGCATTTGCACCCGTGGCAACGATGGTGTTGTACGCGGTTTCTTGCGCGCCACGGCGCATGAATTCATGGCGAATTTCGGCTTCTAAATCCAACTCGCGCCAACCGACTTGACAGGTTTGCATCGCGCGAACGTGCCCTGCGGCGGAAATTTTGCCCGCTTGACGCAGCCAATTTTGCTCCACTGCATCTTTGCGCAAACGCATTTCATCGAGTAAGACATACACATCGCTTTGAACGCTCGGCGCATTCACCCCGCTGCGCGTCAAGGCACGCGTGGCATTGAGCGCATTGCTCAGCCGTGCGTCAAACGCCGCGTTGTGCGCCAAAGGCGCAAAGATACTTTGGGCATTGCTCAATAATTTTGGCAGTTGCGCATCCAATTCATTCACCGAGTGTGCTTCATCCACACGCAAATGCTCAACCGCCGCCTCAGGACCCAAACGATAGCCATCCCAAATTTCGCGTTCTAAATTTTTTTCCCGACAAAATAAAACACTGCGCGCGGCATCAGGTGTGACACACAGAAATAGAAACGCCTCGGGCTCAGAAAACCCAGTCAAATAGTAAAAATAACTGTCTGGGCGAAAGTCATAATGCGCATCGCGGTTGCGCGCTACCTCGGCTGCCGTCGGTATGATGGCAATCGATGTGCCCGTCGCAGATTGCGCACGCATGGCTCGAACCAAAGTTTCGCGACGTACGACAAAAGGCTCAGGGTTGAATGGTTGTAGGTGGAGTGGTTTCATTTTTGTTTTCTGTGGGTTTAATTGAAAGCATTTTAGCATTGAAGTTGTTGCAACACATATGGGGTTATAACCGCCTCCATCAATCAACCGACACCGTCATTGCAAGCAGCTTTATCGCGAAGCAATCCAAGCAGCATCAAAAAAAATCCACCTTGTATGTGGATTGCTTCGCTGATGCATCATCGCTCGCAATGACCACGCAGTTTTTATGGCACACCCCCCTTATCAAACAAGACCGTCATTGCGAGCAGTTTTACCGCGAAGCAATCCAAGCGGTATCAAAAAAATCTACCTTGTATGGATTGCTTCGCTGATGAATCGTCGCTCGCAATGACCACGGTTGTTGATGCAACAAATATCGCGAACATACCCATAAAAAAACGGGCAGGTTTTTGCAAACCTGCCCATTCTTTAATACCAAGTATCTAAAATCAATGCGCCAAGATTTTTGACAAAAACTGTTTCGCGCGTTCGGTGCGGTTCTCAGGTTGCTCAAAGAAGTCTTGTTTTGTGCAATCCTCGACAATTTTCCCTGCGTCCATAAAAATGATGCGATTGGCAACTTTGCGTGCAAAGCCCATTTCATGGGTCACACACATCATGGTCATGCCTTCGTTCGCCAATTCGACCATCACATCCAACACCTCGTTGACCATTTCTGGGTCGAGTGCTGAAGTTGGCTCATCAAACAGCATAGCAATCGGATCCATCGCCAAAGCACGGGCAATCGCCACACGCTGCTGTTGACCACCCGACAATTGACCTGGGAATTTGTGCGCGTGCGCACCCAAGCCCACACGCTCGAGCAGTTTTTTTCCTTTGGCGTAAGCTTCATCTTTGCTGCGTTTGAGCACTTTCATTTGCGCAATCGCAAGGTTTTTTTCAATGCTCATATGCGGAAACAACTCAAAGTTTTGAAACACCATGCCAATGCGTGAACGCAGCTTATTCAAATCAGTTTTTGGATCAGTGAGCGAAATTCCATCGACCACGATGTCGCCTTTTTGAAATGGCTCCAAAGCGTTGACGGTTTTAATCAAAGTCGATTTCCCCGAACCCGATGGACCGCAAACCACGACCACTTCACCTTTGTTAATCGTTGCGGTGCAATCGGTCAAAACCTGAAACTCACCATACCATTTGGATACATTTTTAATTTCTATCATTGTGTGTACCTTTCAATTATTTAGCGAATAATCGCAATTTTCTTTTGCAATCGTTTAACGTAGGTGGATAAAGCATAGCAAATCACAAAATATACCAAAGCCACGAACACATAAAACTCAGTTGGACGGTTGTTAATCCCAGCCAGCGTACTGCCCGCACCCAAAAAGTCTTTCCAACCCACGGCATACACCAAGGTGATGTCTTGGAACAAAATAATGGTTTGCGTGAGCAATACAGGCAGCATATTGCGCAAAGCCTGTGGCAAAATCACCTGTGCCATCGTCTGACCATAACTCATGCCCAAGGCATAGCTGGCACTTTGCTGACCGCGTGAAATACTTTGTATCCCTGCGCGCATGATTTCTGAGTAATATGCCGCCTCAAAAATCGCAAAGGTAATCACGCCAGCAACCAACGCACCCAAAGGCTTGGGATATTGCGATCCTGTGACCCACTGAATCACCAGAGGCATCATCAGATAAAAAACCAGCAACACTTGAACCAAAGGCAAACCCCGAAAGAAGTCCACATATAATTTTGCAAAACCTGACAACCAACGATTGGATGACAAACGCATCATCGCCAAAGGCGTGCCAATGAGCATACCCCCAATCAATGCCAACACCGTCAACTGCAAAGTAAACCACAAACCTTTGCCCAACATGGTCATGGCTTCTGAGGTAAATAAAACACCATAATCAAAGTCCATTATTTACCTCCCGTAATCATGCCTGGCACTTGGATGCGTTTTTCGATGCGCACCATCAAAAACTTAATCGCATAGGTGAAAAACAAATAAATCAGTGTGGTGATTGCCAAAATCACGACCACCTGCGAGGTTTCTTCAATCATGTTTTTAGTCAAAGCATAAAAATTCGCCACTGAAACCACGAACGCCACCGAGGCATTTTTAAACATATTCATCATTTCTGAAGTCAATGTCGGCCAAACGATGCGAAACGCCTAACCACCACCATCACCATCCATGCGCGGCTGGACGACTGGAAACGGGGCCAGCGGTGATCAGCTGGCTGCTCACCCATGGCCCGGCGCGAAAGGCGCT
>OBMA010001266.1_pt1 | contig 15459 bp, 15 predicted proteins | sample 1539141 | NCBI WGS metagenome assembly OBMA01 (sample SAMEA3991484, study PRJEB22521) | metagenome | biome: anthropogenic terrestrial biome; feature: sewage plant; material: raw primary sludge | place: Sweden | collected 2012-09-26 | reverse complement strand
AAGCAATCATGGATATGGTATGAGCGAAGAGTTTCTGACAAAGCTTTTCCAGCCGTTTGAACAGGCGGATCCGTTGAATGCGAAATCCGGTACGGGACTTGGCATGCCGATAGTCAAAAACCTTGTAGATCTGATGGGAGGAAGTATACACGTAGAAAGTGCCGTCGGAAAAGGGTCGACGTTTGTCGTTGAACTTGACCGGAAAATCGGTACACCGCAGGAAGAGAAAAAAGTAAGTAATGTGGGATCATGTGATACGCTGAAAGGGAGCAGCATACTTATCTGTGAAGATAATCATATCAATATTATGGTGGCGACGGGAGTACTTGAAAATGCAGGATGCGATGTTCATGTAGCGGAAAACGGTCAGATAGGGGTTGATATGTTTAGAGATTCAGAGCCAGGACAGTACGATGCGATACTTATGGATATAAGGATGCCGGTGATGGATGGACTTGAAGCTACAAGGGAGATTCGTGCTCTAGACAGAGATGATGCAAAGACTATTCCAATCATAGCGATGAGTGCGAACGCATTTGATGAGGATATCAGAAAAAGCCTGGATGCAGGCATGAATGCTCATCTTGCAAAACCGATAGAACCTGAGATACTATATAGTGAACTTAAGAAGTACATACATCGCTGAGATGGGCAATGAGATGTTTTTTTGTAGATGTGCAACGTGCTATGTTAATACAAGATGATCAATGTGTTATCTCATATCTATTTGGTGTTTTGCGAGAGATGTAGTATTATTATCTCGTTGATGACAACTTTTATAGAATAGGAGGAACAATAGGATGATAGTACAGAATATTACAGATATTGATGGTTTCTTCAAGGTTATCGATTCATGCAAAGGAAAAGTTGAACTTGTTACAGATGAAGGCGACAGACTTAACCTTAAGTCAAAATTGTCACAGTATGTATCACTTGCTAAGATCTTTTCAGACGGACAGATAGAGAAGATCGAAATAGTTGCGTATGAACCTGATGATACGCAGAAACTGATTAATTTCATGATGAACAATGGTGGTTGACCACATAATTTCAGAAGATATTCTGACACGGCCGTATCGATATGATACGGCTGTTTCTTATGAAAACACGTATATTTATTCAGATGATCATGGACGCCTCACAGATATGTATTTGGAAAATAACAGGTATGCATGGCAAAGAAACTGATTGACACTGAATATTCACGTGTTTATAATTTTAAATATAGCAAAGGCGCTTATGATGTTTATTCGTCATAAGTGTTTTTTTATATATTAATGATAAAGGTGAAAAGTAGTGATTGATAATGATGCGGTGACAAAAGTAGCAATTGTATTATTGTGTCAGTGTCAAAAGTTGGGTATGTTGAGATGTTTATTTGGTAGGGAGGCAGATTGTGGAAGCGTTCAGTGATTTTGTGAGCAAGCTAGATGGCATTGTCTGGGGACCGATAATGCTGGTTCTTCTTATTGGTACAGGGATATTTATAACTATAAGAGTGAAATTCAGAACATGGAGAAACCTCGGGTATGCGATTCGAAGCGTTACTTCAAAAGAAGCAAGGACAACAAAGAGAGGGAGCGGAGATGTGTCTCCATTTGCATGTCTTTGTACAGCACTTGCAGCTACGATCGGTACCGGCAATATAGTTGGTGTTGCGACTGCGATGTTCTCAGGCGGACCCGGTGCTCTTGTGTGGATGGAGATCTGCGCGTTATTTGGTCTTTCAACTAAATTCAGTGAATGTATGCTGGCGGTCAAGTATCGTGAGACTAATGCAAAGGGCGAGATGATGGGCGGTCCGATGTTCACGATGAAGAACGGCTTTAAGAACAAGAAAGCCGGAGCTGTGATGGGAATGACATTTGCAGTCCTTGCAGTCATCGCGTCATTTGGTATCGGAAATCTGACTCAGGCAAATTCGATATCAGGAGCACTTAATACAACATTTTCAATTCCGACATGGGTGACGGGAATCGTCATAACGATATTTTCGCTTCTGATAGTAGTGGGAGGCATAAAGTCCATATCAAAGGTGTCAAGTGTCATAGTACCGCTCATGGCAGTGCTTTATGTTATCTGTGGTCTTATAGTCATAGTAATCAATTATCGGAATATACCTACTGGAGTGTACCAGATATTTGTGATGGCTTTTGCACCTAAAGCGGTAGGCGGCGGAATCCTTGGAGCGATCACTGTTTCTATCATGAATGAGATCCGTTATGGATTTGCAAGAGGATGCTTCTCAAATGAAGCCGGACTTGGCTCTGCTGCGATCACAGCGGCTGCAGCTACAACTGACGACTGTGTTCGTCAGGGATATATAAACATGACTGGGACTTTCTTTGATACGACAATTGTATGTACGATAACAGGTCTTGTTATAGCAACATCAGGAGTACTTGGAACTCTTGGAACTGACGGAACACCTCTTCAGGGAGTAAATCTTACAATGGCAGCATTTTCAAGTGCACTGGGACCGTTTGGAGCAGTGGTAGTCTCAATCGGAATAGTTTTATTTGCATTCTCAACTATCATAGGATGGGAATATCATGGAGAGAAAGCTTTTGAGTATGTGTGCAAGAACCGCGTAGCTATCATGTGTTACCGAATATTATATTCAATGATCGTGTATGTCGGAGCTACACAGACGCTTGATCTTGTGTGGAACCTTTCGGATGTGGCAAACGCGCTGATGGCTATTCCAAATCTTATCTGTCTACTTGTTATGAGCAAGGAGATAGTTTCAGAAGTAGAGCGCTTTCAGCCAGTGGTAGATGCTGAAAAAGCTGAACATAAGCGGAAGAAAGCAGAAAAAGCGGCATAAGCTGAAAAAAGCAGAAAAAGCAGAAAAAGCAGAAAAAGCAGAAAAAGCAGAAAAAGCAGAAAAAGCGGTATAAGCATCATCGAAATGTATAATTATAAATACGGAGCGCACAAAGTATATTATGACATCGTTTAATTAAGTCATTGTTGACATGGATATACTCTTGGATTTATCATTGCTTTAGTCGCAGAGAGGCAGCAAGGACGTTACCCTGCTGTCTCTATTGTTATTCAAAAGGAGGACATAATTATGAAAAAATCTATCGAAACAGGTTTGACGGCAGTACTTGCAGCAGCAATGCTCGCAGGATGCGGATCAGCAGCATCTACATCATCTTCAGCACCTGCAACAGATGCAGCTTCTTCTACGGCAGCAGTAGAAGAAGCTGCAGCAGGATCATCCGCAGCAGCAAGTGACGGCAAAGTATATAGGATAGCTACAGATACAACATTTGCACCATTCGAATTTGAAGATGATAATGGAAAGATGGTCGGCATCGATCTTGATCTGCTTGATGCGATCGCTAAAGATCAGGGATTCCAGTATAAGGTCGATTATGTAGGATTTTCAGCAGCAGTAACAGCTCTTGAGTCAGGTGAGGCTGATGGTGTTATCGCAGGAATGTCGATAACCGATGAACGTAAGCAGAAGTATGATTTCTCAGAAGCATATTATAATTCAGGTGTCGGGATGGCTGTTCTCAAGGATTCAGATATTGCTTCATATGATGATCTGAAGGGAAAGACAGTAGCAGCAAAGATTGGTACTACAAACTGTGATTTTGCTGAATCTATCGCTGATAAATATGGATTTACAGTAACACAGTTTGAGGATTCATCAACCATGTATCAGGATGTACTTGCAGGGACATCAGCTGCATGCTTCGATGATTATCCTGTACTCGGATATGAGATTCAGAGAGGTGTTGGGTTTAAGCTTCCGCTTCCGATGGAAGAGGGTGCGGACTTCGGTTTTGCTACAATGAAGGGGACAAATCCTGAACTTGTAAAGATGTTTAATGCAGGACTTGAGGATTTGAAGAAAGATGGTACATATGATAAGATAATCTCAACTTATATAAGCAAATGATACGGGACACGAAATTACTGTTCTGACTTTTATGGAGCAATGTCACGGGGACATTGCTCCTATTTTATGATAGGAGAATCCTATGAATTTCTTTAGCACACTGGTAGATAACCTTCCAACATTTGGACCGGCACTTCTGATGACATTGAAACTTGCAGCGGTATCGCTTGTATGTGCCTCTGTTCTCGGCGTCATTACAGGTCTGTTCTCGGTCTCACCGTCTAAGATATTGCAGACGATAGCAACGATCTATATCGATCTTATCAGGGGGACACCGCTTCTTGTTCAGACGTTCATAGTGTATTATGGCTTCGCACAGGCACTGCGCCCGACTGGATTTCAGTGGTCAAATATAGGCGGCCCGTTTACGGCTGGTGTTGTAGCGCTTTCCTTGAATGCCGGAGCGTATATGGCAGAGATAGTCAGAGGCGGTATAGAAGCTGTTGATGTAGGACAGGTCGAGGCAGCCAGAAGCCTTGGACTTACATATGGACAGACGATGAGGAAAGTGATTCTTCCGCAGGCTATCCGCACAATGCTTCCGTCGATAATAAATCAGTTTATTATCTCTCTTAAGGATACGTCGCTCATATCAATCATCGGTATAAGAGAACTGACGCAGAACGGCAAGATCATTGCAGCAAATTCTGCATCAATGGTAATGACGATATGGCTGATGGTAGCATTATTCTATCTGGTGATATGCGAGATCCTTGCAAAGATCGCCAAAGCGGTTGAAGGGAGAATCAGTTATGCAAAGAGATGAGAAGATAGTCGTTAAGGATCTTCATAAATGCTTTGGAGATCTTGAGGTTCTTAAAGGAATGGACGCAGTTGTTCATGATGGCGAAGTAGTGTGCCTTATAGGTCCGTCAGGATCTGGAAAGAGCACATTTCTGCGCTGCCTTAACGGGCTTGAAAAGAAAAATTCCGGAAGCATAATCGTAAACGGACAGGATATAGATGATAAAAAGATGGACATAAATCATTATCGGCAGAATATAGGAATGGTGTTCCAGCATTTCAATCTGTTTGATAATATGACGATAAAGAAGAATATCACTATGGCACCTGTAATGCTTAAGAAGATGACTAAGGCAGAAGCAGATAAAAAGGCAATGGAACTGCTTGAAAGAGTAGGACTTAAAGAGAAAGCGGACGCATATCCAAACCAGCTTTCAGGAGGTCAGAAGCAGCGCTGCGCCATTGCAAGATCACTTGCTATGAACCCGGATATCCTTTTATTTGACGAACCAACTTCAGCACTTGATCCAGAGATGGTCGGAGAGGTTCTTGAAGTAATGAAGGAACTTGCAAAAGAAGGTATGACAATGGTCGTTGTCACACATGAGATGGGGTTTGCAAGAGAAGTGGCTGATAATGTCATATTTATGGATGACGGTCTGATAGTTGAGACCGGTACACCTGATGAGATATTCACGCATACAAAGACACAGCGCGCAAAGGAATTCCTGAACAAGGTTCTGTAAGGAGATCCTGGAGGTAAATTATATGAATGATAAAAAACAAGAGAATAATCCGCTTGTTATTACGATCTGTAGAGAATTTGGGGCAGAAGGTCACGAGATAGGCAAAGTATTATCCGAAAAGACAGGAATCCCTCTGTACGATAAGGATCTGCTTGAGGCAGCAGCAAAAGAGATCGATGCGTCGATCGATCAGGCGGCAAAGATAGACGAAAAACCATCAAAGGGAATCATAAGTTCGTATCTTCTTGTTCATAACGAGATTCCTAATGACAAACTGTTTCATGCGGAAAGCAACCGTATACGCCTGCTGGCGCAGGAAAAGTCCTGCATTATAGTCGGAAGACTCGGCGATTATATCCTTAGGGACAGAGAAAATACACTCAATGTGCTTGTATACGCACCTTTTTCATTTCGTGAGGCTTTGATCCAGAAGAAGAGAAATATATCAAAGGCTGAAGCTACAAAGCTTGTGAGAAGGATGGACAGCACAAGAAATTCATATTATGACTTTTACACAGATGGGAAATGGAATCATCAGACAGGAAAAGACCTTATGATCGATAGAAGTGCTTTCGGTATCGCCGGATGTGCAGAGATGATCATGACAGCTATAGAGCTGAAAACGATATGACTACATTTGTGAAGGATTATAGCTGGAAATGATATGACTACATATATGATAGATTATAGCTGGAAATCCGGATCGTAATGTCATATCATGTTTTTTGTAAAATGATATGGCGCAAAACGCCGGAAGGGGAAAAGAGGTAATATTCATGAAGAAATATATTGCGGAATTATTTGGAACATTTGTACTGACACTGTTTGGCTGCGGCTCAGCAGCACTGTCAGGAGGCATTGACGGAAAGCTTGGTATACTTGGCATAGCATTTGCATTTGGTCTTTCGATCGTATCAATGGCTTATGTGATCGGTGATGTTTCCGGGTGTCATATCAATCCGGCAGTATCACTTGGAGTGTTTCTTAATGGCGGAATGAGCTTTAAGGATTTTGTTGGATATGTTATCGCTCAGTTTATAGGCGGTATCGCAGGTGCTGGTGTGCTTTTTGGAATTGAAAAGAGCTGTGGACTTGATAAGGCAGCAACGGGACTTGGACAGAATGGGTTCGGAGATGCGTCATACCTCCACATCAGCATGGGAGGGGCTTTCCTTGTTGAAGTGATACTTACAATGGTATTCGTCTTCACGATTCTCGGAGTTACTGCAAAAGTTAAGAATCAGGCTATTGCCGGTCTTGTCATCGGTCTTACACTTACGTTTGTACATATTCTCGGAATACCGCTTACAGGTACAAGCGTAAATCCTGCAAGAAGTTTTGGCCCCGCGATCTTCATGGGTGGAACTGCACTTTCACAGGTATGGCTGTTCATCGTTGCTCCGCTTGTGGGCGCTGCAATTGCAGCTTATTTATATAAAGCTGTTGCCAAAACAGACAAGGAATAATGATTTCATAGTTTAATATACTTCATCATCATAGTATAGAGAGATCTACAGCATAAAGAGTAGAAAAATAGCAGGACCTCTGAAATGGCACAGTGTGTTATTTCGAGATCCTGCTGTTAAGTTGAGGATTTCGATGTGGGTGTTAAAAGTACTAGCTGTGTTGTGATGCTATGAATTTCCTATATCAGGCGATATGAAAAAACTATAGAGAAAGTTAGAAAATGACTTGACGTGTCCGGAAAGTGGCAGTATACTGCAATTCATAGTAATCATACCAAAAAGGTATACAATCACGAAACCGCATTTTGACGCGTTAAGGCGTATGTGATATATTGATGCAAGTGTCATGATCAGGTACTTGTCATACGACAGAAGAGGAATAATTATGAGTTTAGATGAGCATAATAAAATAGATGATAAAAACCAGGCTGATGTGAATGCAAACGAAAAAAATACGATAATTCGAGTCGAGAATGTAAGCAAGACCTTTGCCGGTAAAGATGGTAATGTCGAAGCACTTAATGGTATAAATCTTGATATAGTCAAGGGTGAGATATTTGGAATCATCGGTATGAGCGGTGCGGGAAAGTCAACACTTGTCAGATGTCTTAATTATCTGGAAAGACCTACTTCCGGGAAAGTATTTATTGATTCAAAAGATCTAAGTTCACTTTCGGGAAAAGAGCTGCGCGCAGAGCGGACAAAGATCGCTATGATCTTCCAGCATTTTAACCTTTTGATGCAGCGTACGGTTCTTGATAATGTATGCTTTCCGCTTGAGATAGTTGGTCTCAAGAAATCGAAAGCGAGAGAGCGGGCGAAAGAACTTCTCGAAGAAGTAGGACTGTCAGATAAGGCGGCGAGTTATCCGGCACAGCTTTCAGGCGGTCAGAAACAGAGAGTGGCGATCGCAAGGGCACTTGCAAATCAGCCTAAGATACTTTTGTGCGATGAGGCAACGAGTGCACTCGATCCTAGTACGACAACTTCAATACTTGGACTCTTAAAGGATATAAATGAGAAATATGGAATCACGATAGTCATTATCACACATTCTATGTCAGTCGTGCAGGAGATATGTAACAGAGTAGCGATAATAGATAATGGCAGACTCGCAGAAACAGGTGCGGTCATTGATGTGTTCTCTAAACCGAAGAGCGAGGCAGCAAAACGACTCGTATATCCGAGCGGCAGTCAGGGCGTTCCGGAGATGAAAAGCAGACGTTGCATAAGGATAGTATTTTCATCGAATTCATCATATGAACCGGTGATCGGAAATATGGTCCTTAAGTGCAAGACACCGGTAAACATATTGCTCGCAGATACGCGTGATATAGGTGGAACAGCACAGGGACAGATGATATTACAGCTTCCGGAAGATGATAATACGGCAAATGAGATGATAGAATATCTGAAGGAAAGAAATCTTGGAGTGGAGGAGCTGAAAGAATATGTTGGCTGAATTCTGGAGTGAATACGGATCAATGCTCGCAGGTGGCTGCGGAATCACACTTTATATGACACTTGTGTCAACTCTCCTGGCCTATGTTCTCGGGATCCCAATGGGAATCATACTCGTTGTAACGAGACCCGGCGGACTTAAAGCATGCAGACCTGTATATAAGATAATGGATGTTATAGTCAATATAGTAAGGAGCATTCCGTTTCTTATTTTACTGATAATGATAATGCCGATGACAAGACTTATCGTTGGAAAGAGTTATGGATCAACGGCGACAATAGTTCCGCTCGTAGTGTCGGCGGCACCTTTTATCGCAAGAATGGTAGAATCATCTCTGCTCGAAGTTGATGCCGGAGTTATAGAAGCCGCGCAGAGTATGGGAGCAACAGACATGACGATCGTATTTAAGGTAATGATGGTGGAAGCAAGAACATCTCTGATAGTAGGTGCGACTATCGCGCTCGCTACGATCCTTGGATATTCAGCTATGGCCGGCGCAGTAGGCGGCGGCGGACTTGGAGATATAGCTATCAGATATGGGTATTATCGTTATCAGACTGGTATCATGCTGATCACAGTAGCACTTCTTGTAGTTATGGTTCAGATCATGCAGGCTATCGGGATGAAGATAAGTAAGTCGTTAGACAGACGTATCACAGAGTGAACAGACGGATCATGACAGCATGGTTCGGACAAAAAGGAGGAGAAGTTATGAAAAAATCACTTACAGCAGTAGTACTTGCAGGCGCACTTGCAGCAGCCACACTGGCTGGATGCGGCAGCACATCAGCATCAGGCGCATCATCGCAGGCAGCATCAAGCGAAGCATCATCGGTGGCAGCTTCAACTGAAGCATCAGCATCTACAGAAGCATCACAGGCGGCAGAGACTTCATCAGTTGCAGCCGGAAGCAAAGGAAAGATCACTGTTGCGGCGACAGAAGTTCCGCACGCAGAGATCCTTGAAGCAGCAAAGCCTATCCTTGCGAAAGAAGGATGGGATCTTGAAGTAACAACATTTGAAGATTACATTCAGCCGAACCAGGTAGTAGCATCAGGCGAGATCGACTGCAATTATTTTCAGCATCAGCCATATCTTGATGAGTACAATAAGGAAAACAATACTGATCTTGTAGCAGTTGGCTGGATCCATTATGAGCCGCTTGGAATCTATCCGGGAAACACAAAGGATCTAAGCAATATTCCGGATGGAGTAAAGATCGCGGTTCCGAATGATACGACTAACGAAGCGAGAGCTCTTCAGCTTCTTCAGCTTAATGGTATCATTAAACTTAAGGATGGCGTTGGTCTTAATGCAACAGCAAAGGATGTTATAAAAGATCAGTCACACAATGCAGAGATCATTGAGCTTGAAGCTGCTCAGGTATCACAGCACGCAAGCGAAGTTGATTACATGGTTCTTAACGGAAACTATGCAATGCAGGCTGGATATGACGTAGAGAAGGATGCACTTGCATATGAGAAATCAGATTCAGATGCAGCCAAGACATATGTTAATGTCATTGTTACTACACCTGACAAGAAGGACAATGAAGGCATCAAGGCTCTTGTAGATGTTCTTAAGTCTGACGAGATCACAAAGTTCATCAATGACAAATATAAGGGATCAGTCCTTCCTTATGATGGAGAAGCACTGAACTAATATGATCCAGTGATCTTATAAAGATTGCTGTCATTTTGAAAATTTGTAAATGAAATTTTAGCAGTAAAAGAGATAGAAAATAAAAAGTTATAGAAAATAAAAAGCTATTGAGAATAAAAAGTCTGTATATATGTGTGGCAGCATATCAAAAAACACCATGCAATATACAGATTTTTTTACCGCTAAAGCCCTGGCATATGAAAGCCCTGTTAGATCAATACATGTAAAGTGCATTTGAAAGTGAGATAATCCATAGCGTCATAGAACGATAATGGTACATAGTGTCATAGCACGAGCATGGCACTTGTTAGTGTCCGGATTATAGCGTAAAGTAGCTATTGTGTGTAGACGTGGTTACTGTATTGTGAGCAGACGTGATTACTGTATTGTGCGATGACGCAATTTCTTTTAGGGAGATAAAGATAATGAATGAGACATGCAGACGGATTCTGATGACAGTGTTTGGGGTGACAATATGTGGACTGTCAGTGGGAATGTTCAGCTATTCAGAGATGGGACTTGATCCGTTTCAGGTATTTGCCCATGGCACATGGAAACTGACAAGCCTGGACTTTGGCACATATTACGTGATACTTAATGCAGTGCTGCTGGTGGTCATCTTTTTTGCAGATAAAAAGAAGATAGGGCTGGGAACGCTGATCAACCTGTTTCTTGTCGGATATATGGCTGAATTTTCGGAATGGGGAATACGTAGAATGATCCCCACATCAGGTATAGCGGTCAGGATAGTGATGCTTCTTGCTGCGATAGTGATCATGTGTTTTTCGTCAGCGATATATTTTACCTCAGATCTCGGAGGATCTACTTATGATGCTGTGGCTATAATCATTTCAGAGAAGAAAACTAACTGGAAGTTCAAGTTTATAAGGATAGTGACAGATATAATATGCGTCGTTATCGGAGTCCTGCTTGGAGCAAAGGCAGGTATTGGGACGATAGTCACTGCGTTATTTATGGGACCTCTTATTTCATATTTTAAAAAGAAGGTTGCGGAGCCGATGAGGTATGGGAAAAAATGATACTTGTGTTACAATAAATGATGCAAGTGCAGAAGGCAATTATTGATTATGATGTTACAAATTGTTCTGTGTAGTTTCTATTACAAAAAAGAAGAGGTATATCATGGCATCAGTAGATGATTTCTTTGAAAAAGTTATTACCGTAAAATGGGCACCGGACAGAGAGAGCATAGATATAATCGATCAGACTCTTCTGCCGGGAACGATAAAGAGAATCAATATCAGTACACCTGAAGAGATATGGGAAGCGATCAAGAAACTCAGAGTCAGAGGGGCACCGGCTATCGGTGTTACAGCAGCATACGGAATGGCACTTCTTTCAGCGCATTCAAATACTGACTGTTTTGATGAATTTTATAAAGAGTTTAAGAAGAATAAAGACTATCTGGCATCATCAAGACCTACGGCAGTCAATCTGTTTTGGGCACTTAACCGCATGGACGACACAGCGCAGCAGAATAAAGAAAAGCCTGTTGCTGAGATAAAAAATATTTTATTTGAAGAAGCAGATAAGATACGAGAAGAAGACGTACAGATAAGCCGGAATATCGGTGAGATCGGATTTGGGCTACTCAGGGATCTTAAGAAAGACGGGAAAGAGATCGGAATCATGACGCACTGCAATGCGGGAACTCTTGCTACAGCAAAGTATGGAACGGCTACGGCGCCTATGTATATCGCTCTTGAACATGGATGGAAAGGCAGCGATATGCATGTGTACTGTGACGAGACAAGACCGCTTCTTCAGGGGGCAAGACTTACTTCATTTGAACTATATAACTCGGGCATAACAACAACACTTCAGTGCGATAATATGGCGTCGCTCCTTATGAAATCGGGTAAGATCGATATAATATTTGTCGGATGTGACCGTGTAGCTGCTAATGGTGATGCGGCAAATAAGATAGGGACTTCGGGGGTAGCGATACTCGCAAAGCATTACGGAATTCCGTTCTATATCTGCGCACCGTCATCAACGATTGACATGAATACAAAGACAGGCGAACAGATACCGATCGAGATGCGTGATATGGATGAGGTCACGGAGATGTGGTACAAGGAGAGAATGGCTCCTGAGGGTGTTGATGTATTCAACCCGGCATTCGATGTCACAGATCATTCGCTTATCACTGGAATCATAACGGAAAAGGGAATGTGTCATGCACCGTTTGACGGCGCATTTCATAAGATAGGTATATGATGCAAATGTCATAGATCGTTATGCATTAACGCTTGCAATGAGACTATCGTAATATTGATGGAGTTGATTTCATAAAGATTATGTGAAGAAAATGGGGGAAGCATATATATATGTCAGATAAGAATTGTACATATCCATCAGATGATGAAGCCAGGAAAACAATACTGGAAGTAGGAAAGCGGATGTACGACAAAGGCTTTGTTGCTTCAAATGACGGAAATATCACGTGCAAGGTTTCAGATGATGTTATCTGGACTACACCGACAGGAGTCAGCAAGGGATTTATGACAGATGATATGCTGATCAAAATGAAACTTGACGGTGAAGTGATCGAAGGCAGCTGCAAACCTTCAAGTGAAGTGAAGATGCACTTGAGAATCTATAAAGAAAACCCTGCGTTAACGGCAGTAGTACATGCACATCCGCTTATCGCAACATGCTTTTCGATAGCCGGGATTCCGCTTGATGACCGTATACTCGCGGAAGGTGTGGTACAGCTTGGAGTGGTTCCGTGTGCGCCATTTGCAATGCCCGGATCTGACGAGGTGCCGGATTCGGTTGCTCCATACTGCAAGGATTATAATGGGGTTCTTCTCGGAAACCATGGTGCTGTGACATGGGGAATGGATCTGATGCACGCATACTACCGGCTTGAGACATTAGAGTATTACGCTAAAGTCATACTTATAAACAGATTTGTTATTGGAAAATCAAATAAATTTTCTGATGCGCAGGTAGATGAACTTATAAAGATACGCGAAAATCTTGGCATATTTACAGGCGGAAGACCTGAGTAAGAGCAAAAATGAAAACGCAGAGACAGTGAGACATGCTGTAGAAACAGCAGAATGATATACGTCTGAGAGTATACAGATACTATGTGAAAGACGAAGAGAGAGGACCGATGAAGAAAAGATTAAAGAGCATAGCACCACTATTGTGCATCATACCATTCATACTTGGATGTTTCGGATACAGAAATGCAGGCGAAACGATATCGAATTCGATGTACGACGCGTTCGTACTTTATTTTGTGAATCCGGTATCAGATGAACTGAATGTATTCATCCAGATCGCACGCTGGACAGCGCCGCTAGCGACGGCATCTGGAATCATATATATCGTTCAGAGATTATGGAAGAACCTTTCGTGGAGGATAAACTGCTTATCGGGCGACTGCGTTGAGGTGTATTCTGATGCGGATATTGAAGTAAATATGGGCAGCGATGTCAAAGTGAGATACATGGGAAAAGAGTTTGGATGTCATGCCGGATCGTGTGTCATTATGTTCGAATCTGACGTTGACAGCTTCGGGTTCTATGAGGATCATAAGGATAAGCTAGAAAATAGAAAAGTCTATATAGGTCTTAATGATATTGAATATGGGCTGCTTCGGAGCGAAGAGCGGGATAATGTTGTTCTTTTTGATATAAACGGATCGATCGCAAGACAGCTGTGGAAGAATATCGCGTTGTGGGAAAGAGCTTACAAAGAAGGAAAAAGCGAGTTCACGATAACGATCATTGGAAGCGGAATGCTTGCACAGAATATTATGAGCAGCGCGCTGCTTCTTAACAATTTCAGCACTGAACAGCACATTGTCTATAATTTTGTCAGCGGCAGCAGAAATTATGAGAATAAGCACAGCGGCATGAATCTGTGGAATAAAGATGAGATCAACTTCTATGCGCCCGGTGCTCCAAAGGTATTTGATGTGCTGAAGCAGTCAGATATCGTTGTGATCGCAGATGAGTTACCGGTCGATGAGTTGCAGACAATATGCGTGAATTGTGCAACCAGAGAGATATTCTATTATTCGCCGAAGAGAGACTGTCTTGAAAAATACCTTTCATTTGCCAGACTGGTGCCGTTCGGAAGTGATGAAGATATCCTTACTGATGAGAATATAAGGAGAGGCGCGCTTATAAGCAAAGCCAAGGAATTGAACGACGCATACAGCAGGACATATGGAGGTCCATCCTGGAAGAAACTCAGCGGATTCCTTAAGTGGTCGAACATATCTGCAGCAGATTATAAGGATGTTATCGTATATCTCAGCCAGAATGAACACTACGATGAAGAGAGACTGGCTATACTTGAACATATCAGATGGTGCAGATTCTATACGCTGAATTACTGGAAATACGGTGTGACTGATAAAAAAGGCGGCAAAGACCCGGAGAACAGGATACATCTGTGCCTTGTGGATTATGACAGCCTTGACATAATCGATAAAGAGAAAGACCGTGACAACATAAGAAATGATCTGAAGAGTATATAAGAAACGGGATTCTACATCCTGTTGTCGATCTCTTTCTTTCTCAGCTTTTTTACTTCATACATGCGCTCATCTACCTGAGAGAGCGCATCACTTATCGATAGATCGCACTGTGGATAGAATACACTTGTTCCGGCAGATATTGTAATGAGATATGGCTTCTGCTTTGTGCAGTTGAATTCGGCGAGTTTCTGAGTGATCGCGTCAATGATACGTTTATCATCATCATTTTCAAAATCAGGAACGATACATGCAAATTCATCTCCGCCTATACGCCCGGCGATTCCATCAGGCAATATACAGCCTGAGAGCACATTTGAGATCTTCTTGAGAGCGAAGTCTCCTTCTTCGTGTCCAAACTGATCGTTTACAAGCTTTAAGTTGTTCATATCCGCAAAGATTATCATATATGGTCTGTTTCGGCGCTTACATGAAATTCTGATGTTCTCAGCAGCATTATAGAAGCCGCGGCGGTTGAATATATCTGTAAGACCGTCCTGCTTGGAAAGAGCATCCAGACGCAGCTGATTGCGTTCGTTAGTGCGCAGCAGATCGATCATCTTTACAGCGGAGCTAATCTGTGTCGAGAAGAATTCACCTATCTTATAGACTGATGGAATAAGACCGCACACTATGAATCCATAGACTACCTCATTTGAATAAAGTGGAAATGCTACCTGCGGAGCATCAAGACCGGTACTCCATATGCTGTGTGTTTTTTTCTTCTGTTTTACGTCGGGAACACTTCGCACATTGCCACCGCGCATTTCGGCTTTTTTATCTATATTTTCAGGCCATGCGAATTTACTGTCATAGAAATTGATGATAGGCTGTTCGAGTATATACAGAGCGGCGTCAGTGAATCCCAGATATGTGATGTTTTGAAGTATCGAAGCATAGTTTGAATCATGACCGTTTTCGAATTGCATGACACCTTGCGCGAA
>OBMA010001263.1_pt1 | contig 15464 bp, 14 predicted proteins | sample 1539141 | NCBI WGS metagenome assembly OBMA01 (sample SAMEA3991484, study PRJEB22521) | metagenome | biome: anthropogenic terrestrial biome; feature: sewage plant; material: raw primary sludge | place: Sweden | collected 2012-09-26 | reverse complement strand
TTCATTGTCAATACCGATACTGTTACTCATTATACCTAAGTTCTGCATGCTGCTGAGCATACTATTACCACTTCTACTTCTAGAATTATCCTGATCTTTTACTAGGATTTTGGCGGTTACCTCATAAACTGGTGTAGCATATCTAAGATAGATAAATGCAGCCATCAAGCAAATTACAATTGATACTACGAACCATTGCCAATAGATAATCAGTGTAGAAATTATGATTTGTAGGTTCAATGAAGATTCCTCTTCGACAACTTCTTTATCGAAGTATTCAGAAGTTGTTGCTGATTTTTTTTCTCTCATTATTTTAATATTCGAATAAATACATGTTTTTGTTTGCAAATATTTTATTTGCAGGTAATCTCGTCGGCAATTTTCATAAGATACTTACCGTACTCGTTCTTAATCATCGGCTGTGCTAGTTTTTGTACCATATCAGCCGTTATCCATCCATTGTCTAGCGATATTTCTTCCAGGCATGCGACTTTTTGTCCTTGACGTTTCTCAATAACCTCAATAAAGGTACTTGCTTCAGAAAGACTGTCGTGTGTACCTGTATCCAACCAAGCAAAGCCGCGAGCCAAAGTTTGTACTTTTAGCTCTTTTCTTTCCAGATATTCCTGATTTACAGTAGTAATTTCAAGTTCTCCACGACTGCTAGGCTTTATGTTCTTAGCTATTTCCACAACACTGTTTGGATAGAAATATAACCCAACCACGGCATAATTACTTTTTGGTTTTTGTGGTTTTTCTTCTATACTAAGGCAGTTACCATTTTTATCAAATTCAGCAACACCATAGCGTTCTGGATCATTAACGAAATAACCGAATACGGTAGCTTTTCCCATATTCTCAGCCGTCTCTACAGATTGTTTAAGCATTCTTGTAAACCCAGCTCCGTAGAAGATATTATCGCCTAATACGAGACAAACATCGTCCTCTCCGATAAATTTTTCACCAATGATGAATGCTTGGGCCAATCCGTCGGGTGATGGCTGTTCTGCATATTCGAAATTTACGCCTAAATCACTTCCGGTGCCTAAAAGTCGTTTAAAACCAGGCAGGTCAAACGGTGTTGATATTATCAGAATATCACGAATACCTGCTAGCATTAAAACTGAGATTGGATAGTAGATCATAGGCTTGTCAAATATAGGTATCAGTTGCTTGCTTATTCCCTTTGTTATAGGATAGAGACGTGTACCTGAACCACCTGCTAAGACAATTCCCTTCATATCTTTGTTTCTTTGTATTTAATTTGTGTTAATTAACTCTTTGTTATAGCTTAATAATTATATGCCAGTCTTATATCTGTGTGCAAAGATAATCAAAAATCGGGAAATAAGATATTTTATAAGGAAAAAAGGGCTTTTTTTGAATAAAAAGTATAACTTTGCACCTAAAATTTAAGTATATTATAAATTATGAGTATATTTTCGAACTTAATCGATAAAGCAAAAGAAGAAAATTCTACTTCAAAAGTAGGCGGAATGGAAGATTTCATGACGTTAATACGTGTCTATTTTCAAGCTGTCATGGCATCGGAATTAGGCATAACTAACCTTGCTGTCTTACCTGATCTTCGCGTTTTTAAAACAACCCTTCATGTGCCTACTGTAAATAATAAATTAGGAGTAGGGGAGCGTAACCGCTGTCGCAAGATGCTTAAAGAACTTTATTCAATGGAGGATAGTTTCTTTAAGGAAATTGACTATTCTATAAAGAAGAATTGTCGTAAAATACAAGATGTTCAAAATTATCTTTATATGTTTTCAGGCTTTACTCAAGACCTAATGATGCTTGCTGGAAATATGATGAAAATAAAACTACGTTTACCTTCATTTTTTAAGAAGGCTCTTTATAGCATGACGGCTAAAACAGTAAGAGATATATTTAACAAAAATGATTTCAACGATGCGGGAGTAATGAAAACCTGTCTCACTGTTCGACAATATTCTCAACGGTTGAACTTCTCAGAGAAATGGGTAACCGATTTCGTATACCGTGTTGTTATGTTGGCAAAAAAGGAACCGAAACCTAAAGATAACAAATAAAAAATCAACTTTTTAGCTAAAAAAGTTTGAAGTTTTAATTTGTTTCACTATATTTGCAAACAAATTGTTATAAATATGAACTCGGAAGAGAAAACTTTAGCACTATTTGAGACTCGTGTCCGTCAATTAATGATCCGCTTCAATGAATTGAAAGAGGAAAATGTTAAGTTGCAGACAGAGATTGATGGAAAAAATACTGTGATAAAACAGACAACCAAAGAACTTGAAGATGCTAAAAAAAATTATAACAGTTTGATGATGGCTAAGATGATCGAGATTAGCAATGGAGATATGGAAAATGCAAAGTCAAAATTGTCAAAGCTTATCAGAGACGTTAACAAATGCATTGCACTCTTAAGAGATGAAAAGTAATTAAAAGAGATTAAGCGATGACAGAAGAAAGAGAAAAATTTACCATAAAATTGCAAGTTGGCAGACGTACTATAAGTGTCACAGTTCCTCGTGATATGGAAGAGGTGTATCGTTCTGCTGATAAACTTATCAATGATAAGGTGAATACCTACGCAAGTATGTATCCCGGCAAGGACTATGAACAGTTCCTGTGTATGGCACTTATTGACATTGCCCTGTCATTTAGACTGACAGAGAAACGCAATGACACATCACCGTACGCAGAAACTATAGAAAAACTCACTTCTGAAATTGAAGACGTTCTTGGCGAGAAACATTAATTTTTTAAATATAATTTATATATGATTACCATAATAATTGCCGTTGCTGCTCTCATAGTTGGGGGATGTGCAGGTTTTTTTGTCTTCAGATATGTAATCAAAGGTACTTATAATGCCACGATTGCCAATGCGGAAAAGGAGGCAGATGTAATTAAAGAGAAGAAACTTCTCGAAGTAAAAGAAAAATTCCTTAATAAGAAATCAGAACTCGAAAAGGAAGTAGCTGCTCGTAATCAGCATATTCAGCAGTCTGAGAATAAGCTAAAACAACGTGAAATTAGCTTAAATCAGCGTCAGGAGGAATTAGGACGTCGTAAGGCTGATGTTGATTCTCAACAAGTGCATATTGACAATCAAAAACAGATTCTGGCAAAGAAACAAGAGGAATTGGATAAGATGCAGTTGAAAGAGCGTGAGAAATTAGAAGAATTAAGTGGACTAAGTGCGGAAGAGGCAAAAAGTCGACTTGTTGAAAGTCTTAAGGATGAGGCCAAGACTGACGCTCAGAGTTATATTAATGAGATTGTTGATGATGCTAAATTGAATGCTAATCAACAGGCTAAGAAGGTCGTTATTCAGACAATTCAACGGGTGGCTACTGAAACAGCTATAGAAAACTCTGTAAGTGTATTTCATATTGAAAATGATGAGGTTAAGGGACGTATTATCGGTCGTGAAGGTCGTAATATCAGAGCCTTGGAAGCTGCTACTGGAGTTGAAATAGTTGTAGATGATACCCCTGAGGCAATTGTCATTAGTGCGTTTGATCCAGTCCGTCGTGAGCTTGCACGTTTAGCGTTGCATCAACTTGTTGCTGATGGTCGTATCCATCCTGCACGTATTGAAGAAGTTGTTGCTAAGGTTAAGAAACAACTTGATGATGAGATTATCGAAACGGGTAAACGTACCGCTATTGACCTTGGAATCCATGGTTTGCATCCCGAACTTATCCGTATCGTAGGTAAGATGAAGTATCGTTCCAGTTATGGACAGAACTTGCTTCAGCACGCTCGTGAGACAGCCAATCTCTGTTCCGTTATGGCTAGTGAGTTAGGATTGAATCCTAAAAAGGCAAAACGTGCAGGTTTACTTCATGATATTGGTAAGGTTCCTGATGAGGAACAGGAATTACCACATGCTCTATATGGCGCAAAACTGGCTGAGAAATTTAAAGAAAAACCAGATATCTGCAATGCTATAGGTGCTCACCATGATGAGATGGAGATGAATACCATGCTTGCTCCAATCGTTCAGGTATGTGACGCTATCAGTGGTGCTCGTCCTGGTGCTCGTCGTGAAATTGTCGAAGCATATATTAAACGTCTGAATGACTTGGAAGCTATTGCTATGAGTTATCCTGGTGTAACAAAGACTTATGCTATTCAGGCTGGTCGTGAATTACGTGTTATCGTTGGAGCTGAAAAAATGGATGATAAGCAAAGCGAGGCTCTAAGTGCTGAAATTGCAACTAAGATCCAGAACGAGATGACGTATCCTGGACAGGTTAAGATTACAGTTATACGTGAAATACGTAGCGTTGCTTACGCAAAATAAATAAAAGACAATTATAGGGCAGTTGCATTTATGTAACTGCCCTATTCTTTTTATACCTTCTTAGTTATGGCTGACAATTATTTAGAAAATCATTATGACAGTTATCTGTCGAAGAAACAAAAGTGGGAAAAATCCATTAAAAATGGAACATTGAAAGCCCGGAAGATGAAGGAACAAATAAGTAACACCAACTCTTCTGGTAAATAAGGGATATTGTATTATAAAAATACGATATCCCTTATTTCGATTATCTATCTTTTTATCTTAATTTGAAGTAATAAATATGTTTTTCTCAGAATTTTATATCTGATGTGTCATATATTGTGTAACTTTGTAAACCAAAAGTTTTTTATATGATATTAATAGCCGACAGTGGTTCCACTAAAACAGACTGGTGTCTTGCGGACAGAGGAATGATAGTGTCTCGTAAGGACACACAAGGGATAAATCCTTTTCATCAGGATGAAGATGAGATAAATCGTATTATTATTGAAGAGTTATTACCGGTTTTAGGTGATGCTGAGATTGATGAGGTCGTTTTCTACGGATCAGGTTGCAGGGCCGAGAAGATATTACCGATGCATAATTTGTTGTCGGATATATTTCCAAATTCAGATGTTGAAATTAATAGTGACCTTATTGCTGCGGCAAGGGCTGTCTGTGGAAGAAATGTAGGAATAGCTTGTATTCTGGGCACTGGCTCAAATTCGTGCTTTTATGATGGTACGAAGGTCGTGATGAACACTCCTCCTCTGGGTTACATCCTTGGAGATGAGGGTAGTGGAGCTGTTTTAGGAAGGATGTTTATCAATGCTCTCTATAAAGGAGAATTGCCCCTATCCATACGGGAGGAATTCACAAAGAGTACCAATTTGTCACTTTCTGATATTATAGAAAATGTGTACTGTAAACCGTTGGCAAACCGTTTTTTAGCTTCACTCTCTACGTTTATAAATAAGCATATCGATAATAAACAAGTCTACGAATTAGTAGTCAATAATTTCCGCTCCTTTTTCAAACGCAATATTAATCCTTATGGGAGACATGATGTCAATGTTGGTGCTATAGGAAGTGTTGCATATTACTATCGTAAACAGTTAAATGAAGTAGCTGAGGCCGAAGGATATACGTTAAGTACAGTTGTTCGGAGTCCCATGGATGGTCTTGTGAAGTTTCATTTGTGATTTTCCTTTTAAAATAAAGCCTCCTGATTATTAATATAATCATTATCCTTTGTTTTTTACTAAAAAAATAGTACTTTTGTGACCGATATGATATCAAAACGTAGTTTAAATAGAGTCTTTTGTTACATATTGGATAGTTTAATAATAAATAACTTAGAAATATATGAAAAAATTATTGTTAGGTGATGAGGCGATAGCTCAAGGTGCGATTGATGCAGGTTTGAGTGGCGTCTACGCATACCCTGGCACCCCTTCAACGGAAATAACTGAGTATATTCAGGATTCGCAGATAGCTCGTGAACGTGGAATACACAGTCGTTGGTCTACGAATGAGAAGACTGCAATGGAAGCAGCCTTAGGTATGTCGTATATGGGTAAACGTGCTTTGGTGTGTATGAAACATGTGGGTCTGAATGTATGTGCTGACCCGTTTGTTAATTCTGCAATAACTGGGACAAATGGCGGTATCGTTGTGCTTGTGGCAGACGATCCTTCAATGCACTCCTCTCAGAATGAACAGGATAGTCGTTTCTATGGTAAATTTGCCATGATTCCTATATTTGAACCTTCCAATCAGCAGGAAGCTTATGATCTGATGTCTGAGGCGTTTGATTTTTCCGAGAAACTTCATCTTCCAATAATGATGCGTGTTACTACCCGTATGGCTCATAGCCGGGCAGTTGTAGATGTAAAAGAAACGCCACGTGATCAAAATGAGATGAATTATAATGCAGAGGCAAAAGACTGGGTGTTGTTACCTGCATTTGCCCGCAAACGTAATGATATCGTGACTTCTCAGCAGCCTATGCTTGAACAGCTTGCTGTTGAAAGCAAATATAATCAATACATTGAAGCTTCGGATCATACTCTGGGTATTATAGCAAGCGGTATTGCTTTTAATTATGTTAAGGAATGTTTCCCTCAGGGTAGTCCTTATCCAATATTGAAGATATCTCAATACCCACTACCAAAAGCTCTTGTTGTAAAGATGACAGAAGAGTGTGAAAGCGTTTTAATAATAGAGGAAGGGCAGCCATTCATAGAAGATGTTGTGAGAGGTGTTATGCCTGGAATTTGTGTGATAAAGGGCAAGTTGACAGGTGAACTTCCTCGTACTGGTGAACTTAATCCGGATTTGGTTAAGAAAGCTTTAGGATTCCTTCCAGAAGAGACTTTTGCTCCCTGTGAAGATGTGACACCACGTCCACCAGCTCTTTGTCAAGGGTGTGGTCATCGTGACGTATATACAGCTCTGAATCTTGTTCTCAAGGAATTTCCTAATGCCCGTGTTTTTGGTGATATTGGTTGCTACACGTTAGGATTCCTTCCTCCGTATAAGGCGATACATTCTTGTGTGGATATGGGAGCAAGTATTACAATGGCAAAAGGTGCTGCTGACGCAGGTCAGTTCCCCGCAGTAGCTATTATTGGTGACTCTACATTCACCCATTCTGGAATGACCGGTTTGTTAGATGCTATTAACGAGAATTCGCCAATTACAGTTATTATAAGTGATAACCTCACAACAGCAATGACTGGAGGTCAGGATTCTGCAGGTACGAATAAGTTTGAGGCAATTTGTCGTGGATTGGGTATGAATGAAGATCATCTAAAGGTTGTTGTACCTCTTCCTAAAAATATGGATGATATAACTCGCATTCTTCGTGAGGAAATCAGTTATAAAGGCACGAGCGTCATTATACCACGTCGCGAATGCATCCAGACATTAAATCGTAAAATGAAAGCAGCTAAAGCCAAGAAATAATGAAAACAGATATCATATTATGTGGTGTGGGAGGACAAGGTATTCTCTCTGTCGCAACAATCATCGGTGAAGCAGCAATGAAGGAAAATCTATATATTAAACAGGCTGAAGTTCACGGGATGAGTCAACGTGGTGGTGATGTTCAGAGTAATTTGCGCATTTCATCAGATCCAATTAATAGTGATCTTATTGCCCTTGGACAGGCAGATGTAATCATCTCGCTTGAGCCAATGGAAGCTTTACGCTATCTGCCTTATCTCAACAAGAATGGGTGGATTATAACATCAAGCACTCCTTTTGTAAATATATCCAACTATCCTGATATAGAGAAGCTTAAGTCGGATTATGCAAAATTAAAAAATGTCATACTCTTTGATGTCGATCAACTGGCCAAGGAAAATAATATTTCTCGTTCGGCCAATGTGATACTTCTTGGAGCTGCACAGAAAGCATTAGGAATAGAATATGATAAACTCGAAGGTGCCATCCGTCGTGTTTTTGCCCGTAAGGGGGATGTTATTGTTGATGCCAATATCAAAGCTCTTGCAATAGGAAAGGCTGTTCAGAAATGAGATCGACACCCATATCACATGAGCTTATCGATAAAACAATTGATGAGTTTGGAATTAAAGATTTCTCACGTGCAACCATACGCGAAGTAAAAGCAATAGCCACAAATGCAGAGAAGGCTTCTGGCGTTGAGTTTATCAAGATGGAGATGGGAGTACCGGGGTTGCAACCGTCTTCTATTGGAGTAAAGGCTCAGATTGATGCCTTGAGCAAAGGTATTGCACGTTTGTACCCAGATATTAATGGACTTCCTGAGTTGAAAAATGAAACATCACGTTTCATCAAGGCTTTTATAGGTGTAGACTTATCCCCAGAGGGTTGTGTTCCGGTGTGTGGAAGTATGCAGGGTACATTTGCATCTTTCCTTACATGTACACAGGCCGATCAGACAAAGGATACTATCTTGTTTATTGATCCGGGCTTTCCTGTTCAGAAACAGCAATTAATTGTGATGGGACAGAAATATGAGACCTTTGATGTATATGGCTTCCGTGGTGATAAACTCGGCGAAAAGTTGGAGAGTTATCTAAAGAAAGGTAACATCGCAGCAATTATCTATAGCAACCCGAATAACCCGAGTTGGATTTGTCTGGATGAAGATGAACTAAAAGTCATTGGAGATCTTGCTACTAAATACGATACCATCGTTTTAGAAGATTTGGCTTATTTTGCAATGGATTTCCGCAAGAATCTCAGTGTTCCATTCCAACCTCCATATCAGTCCACTGTCGCTCGTTATACAGATAATTACGTATTGCTAATTAGTGGAAGCAAGGCCTTCAGTTACGCGGGTGAGCGTATCGGAGTAAGTTGCATATCTGATAAACTTTATCATCGTGCATATCCTGGATTTGAGAAACGTTATGGTGGTGGAACGTTTGGAACGGTATTTATTCATCGTATTCTTTATGCTCTGTCCAGCGGAACTAGTCATAGTGCACAATATGCAATGGCTGCGATGCTTAAAGAAGCTACTGATGGTACTTACGATTTCCGTAAAGATATAAGTATTTATGGGGAGCGGGCTCATAAACTAAAAGAGATTTTTCTTCGTCATGGATTCACTATTGTATATGATAAGGATCTTGATGTTTCTGTAGCCGATGGCTTTTATTTTACTATAGGATATCCGGGAATGACAGGTGGTGAGCTAGCGCGTGAACTCATGTATTATGGAGTAAGTGCCATTTCTCTTGTTACAACAGGTAGTGAGCAGGAAGGGCTCAGGGCTTGCACTTCTTTTATCAATGATAATCAGTATGAGCAGTTGGAAGAACGTATGGTAATCTTCGAAGAGAACCATCCTCTAACTTAGTAAATGCCAGAATATCAAAACTGGAAAAATGTATAAATAAAAAAAGGATGCTTATAAAAGCATCCTTTTTTATATGTAATATTAATCATTCCTAACTGAAAATATTATCCTGTTATTTCTCTTCAGGATCATTCATGTTTCCTCCTATTTCATCTAAAGGTTTGCCATCTTGTCCTCTTGAACCATTTTTTCCTTGAGGTTTTCCTTTCAGACGCTCATCTTTATTGCTTTTCTTTGCTACTTTCTTTAGCTCTTGTGCCTTTTTCTGATTAGCTTCAGCAACGCTGTCTACCTCTTCTATATTCATATCGATGCGTTCGAAATGGAATTGTGGAGATTTTATTAATCTCACATCAAAATTCTTCTTTGAATCATATTTCCGTTGCATTTTCGCGAATTTCTTTTCGAGATCTTTCTGTTTTAATGCGAAAACGATGATACAAGTTCTATTTTTTAATGACAGTTTATCTTCTAAGTATCCTTTTAGCTGATACGAGTAGTTTTCTCTGCTCAGCAAGAAATTATTTCTCGAATCAATATAGGCATTCTCAATGGTTTGCATGTCTGTGAAACATACGATAGAATCGTTAAATGAAGCAGCAAAGCCGAATGCATATACTTTCGGCACGATTTTAGTTTTAGCTGATACACTGTTTCCTATTAAGAATGCCATAGTGATAGCAGCTATTGGTAAGTACTTTAAAAATTTCATAAATTTGTTATTATCCTAAATACGTTTTCAATAATTTATTCTTTGTGTTTTGGCGTAAATGTCGGATAGCCTTCTCTTTTATTTGGCGTACTCGTTCACGAGTAAGTCCGAACTTGTCACCGATTTCTTCAAGGGTCATCTCTGTCTGATTAATGCCAAAGAATGCTTTTATAATGTCGCGTTCACGATTGTTCAGAGTCCTCAGCGCACGGTCTATTTCACTTCTGAGAGACTCTAGAATAAGAGCCTTATCAGCCATAGGAGAATCTGTGTTCTCGATGACATCCAAGAGACTATTGTCTTCGCCATCAACAAAAGGTGCGTCAACAGACACGTGTCTTCCACTCACTTTCATGGCATCAGCCACTTTGTCTTCCGGTAGGTCTACACTCTCTGAAATCTCTTCCGGAGAAGGTCTGCGTTCATTGATCTGTTCAAATTTACTTAACGCACGGTTAATCTTATTTACAGACCCAACCTGATTGAGGGGTAGTCTTACTATACGACTCTGTTCTGCGATAGCCTGTAAAATGCTTTGACGAATCCACCATACCGCGTATGATATGAATTTAAAACCACGTGTTTCATCAAATTTTGTTGCAGCCTTGATGAGCCCTAGATTACCCTCATTAATTAAGTCGGGTAGACTCAGTCCTTGATTCTGGTACTGCTTTGCTACAGAGACAACAAATCTTAAATTAGCCTTTGTCAGTTTCTCTAGAGCTTTACGGTCGCCCTTACGGATTCTTTGAGCCAATTCTACTTCTTCATCCACAGAAATAAGTTCTTCATGTCCTATTTCCTGGAGATATTTGTCGAGCGAAGCGCTCTCACGATTAGTAATCGATTTTGTGATTTTCAGCTGTCTCATTTCGGATTACGCATTTTAGGCGTTACAAAATTAGCAAAAAAAACCGAACTACCTAATTTTTTATCATCTTTTTGACTAAATAATAAAAAAGCGGGTTATAAAAGCTTATAATCCGCTTTTTTCTATTTGTATTATTTTTATTAATCAGCCAATGGTACTGCGAAATATGCTTTCTTACCTGTAGGATATACTCCTTGCATGTAAAGAACCTGATCTTTACTAGCAGAAGCAGTTTTAACAGCTTTCTGTAGATCATCGATAGTCTTCATAGGTTCATCATTCACTTTCTGGATGATGAATCCCTTTGGAACACCACTATCTTTCAGTTTACCGTTATTAACTTTTATAACCTCAAGTCCATAAGTTATGTTCAACTGTTTCTTCTGTTCGTCGTTGACAGGCTTGAATGAGCCACCAAGAACATCCATATCCGCATTCTTAATTACGCCGGTGGTGCCTTGTGCATTTTTCAATGTAAGCTCAGTAGTGTGTTTCTTTTTATTACGTAAGTAATCAATAGAAACTTTATCACCAGGACGTAATTTTACAAGAAATTCTTGAAGCTCAGCCATCTTTGTTACATTCTTACCGTTGATAGAAGTAATGATGTCTCCTTTTTGGAGTCCTCCATCTACAGCAGCACCCTCGTCTGAAACTTTATTAACGTAGATACCTTCCATTGTGCCTAAGTCCACATCGTTTCCTTTCCTCTTTTCGTCGTCGATATATTCATGGGCATCCATACCTTCGATGCCGAGAAGAGCACGTTGTACAGTACCGTATTTTTTGATATCATCCACCACCTTATTCATGATTGTTGTAGGGATGGCAAATCCGTAACCACTGTAAGAACCTGTCTGTGAATAAAGCATAGCATTGATACCGACGAGTTCACCTTTCACATTGACGAGCGCACCACCTGAGTTACCTGCATTGATAGCTGCGTCAGTCTGTATGAAAGATTCAATACCGTTGGCTTTGAGTGATCGAGCTTTTGCGCTTACGATACCTGCAGTGACCGTTGAATTAAGATTGAATGGGTTACCTACGGCAAGTACCCATTCTCCAATCTTCAGATTGTCGCTGTTGCCGATAGGCATAGTAGGTAGATTTGTTGCATTGATTTTGATGAGTGCCAAGTCTGTCGTCTTGTCATTTCCCACGATAGTAGCAGAAAATTCCCGATTGTCATTTAGCGTAACTGTCAGCTCATCAGCACCATCCACCACGTGATTGTTGGTTACGATATATCCGTCAGAGGAGATAATAACACCGCTACCAGTACCTTCCTGTTTAGGTGTCTGTACCTTGCGTTTTTGTGTTCCTCCTTGTCCTTGTTGTCCCTGTCCGAAAAATCCGAAGGGATCATTAAAGAAGTCACCGAAAGGATCATTCTGTACATCAACAGTAGTGACTTTGCTGTTCTGCGTAAATTTGATGTGCACAACAGCAGGAACAGCTTTTTCGGCAGCATAAGTTAAATCTACAGGCTGACCAGGCAGGGCAGCCTCAGCTGAAGCAAATGGCGCAAAAGCAAATAGTGCCACAAACGCCAAAGAAAGAAATTTTTTAGATGTCTTTTCCATTTTAATCAACTATTATTATATGTTTAAGTTTTAATTTTCGCAGTGCAAAAATAGGGTCAAAAGTTGTGAAAATGCCATTTTGTCGCAATATTTGCTATCTTTTAACAATCTAAATATTACTATTAACAGCACTTAAACGGAATGAGAGACAATTTTACATTCATTTATTTTTGTAGTGTTATCGATTTGCACTATCTTTGCACTTGAAAAGCAGTGTTCCGGTCTGTCGCTGGCATCATTCTGTGGTGCGAGAGGAAAGTCCGGGCAACATAGGGCACTTCGCTTCTTAACGGGAAGCTGCCGGTGACGGCAGGTCAATGCAGAAGAAAATAACCGCCTCTTAGGAGGTAAGGGTGAGAAGACAGAGGTAAGAGACTGTCGGCCGTCGGGTGATCGTTCGGTTGTGCATTCCGAAGGTTGCAAGTTCGCGTATACCGTCGTTTGAGGGCTGCCCGCCCGATTGGCGGAGGGTAGAATGCTTAAGCCGTGTGGTGACATGCGGATTAGATAAATGACAGACATCGCATTTGTTGAAAGATATTTTGCGAGACAGAACCCGGCTTATAGGAACACTGCTTTTCATTTTTCAGGATTACCATACTTTGATCAATATTATTATTAGTATTAATTCGAGCATACGATGAAAACAATTAGGCAACTTAAGAAATTCTTTACCGTAGATATCTGGCGTGTTTCACCGTCAGAATTAAAAGGCGTGAGATATATCGTTTACAGTATCATTAAGAAGATGATTCTTGCAGTTCGTTTTTTCACTAATGATCGCGTAATGAATCGTGCTTCAGCGCTTACTTATTCCACCATCCTTGCAGTAGTACCTATTCTTGCCGTTGTTTTTGGTATAGCCAGAGGGTTTGGTTATTCTAAATATATAGAGGTCTGGTTTCGAGAGTCTCTTTCCGGTCAGGAGCAGACAGCTACGACAGTGATTGGTTTTGCCAATTCGTATCTGGTACATGCGAAGAGTGGTATCTTTTTAGGATTTGGTCTTTTACTTATGTTATGGACCGTCATGCTTTTGACGAACAACATTGAAACCACCTTCAATGAGATTTGGCAAGTGAAGAAAGGCCGCAGCTTATTTCGTACGATAACAGATTATACAGCGATGTTTTTCTTGTTGCCTATTCTTATCGTGATATCTACAGGTATATCGATATTTATGACAACTATCATGAAGGAGATGCCCTATTATGAACTTTTTGGTCCAATGGTGCATGCTCTTATTGGTGTATCACCTTATGTCATGATGTCTTTTATATTTATTGCCCTTTTTGTATTTATGCCAAATACTAGCGTTAAATTAAAGAATGCCATCGTTCCTGGTATTCTTGCGGGGTGTGCTTTCCAGGCTTTACAGTATTTTTATATCAATTCTCAGATATGGATATCATCCTATAATGCCATTTATGGGTCATTTGCTGCCATACCTCTTTTCATGCTTTGGACACAGTTGTCCTGGAGCATTTGTCTCTTTGGGGTGGAGCTTACTTATACAAACCAGAATGCCGAGGAATATTATTTTAGTGAGGATGGTAGTAATGTGAGTCACCGTTGCCGTCTTTTACTCAGTGCCTTATTGATGAGCATGGTATGTCATCGGTTTGCAGAAGGCAAGCATCCGTACACAGCATTGGAAATGTCAAGGATACACAATATACCGATTCGTCTTACTACCGATCTTCTCTATGATCTGGTGAATGTACATCTTATTATAGAAGTAGTCGGCGATGAGAAAGGCTCTTCTGCAGTTTATTTACCATACGAGGATATCAATAATCTTAATGTTGGAGTTATGGTAGACCGGTTGGAGTCGTATGGTAAGGAATCATTAGATCTCAATTATAAGATTATATATAATGAGAAATGGCGTCAGATGTTACAGAATAGAGTCGATTTTCTGAATGCCGATCGTGAAATTTTACTCAAAGATTTGTAAATTCTGATATCATTGTTCAGCCATCATCTTTTTCCAGTGCCGGTATCCTACAACGGCAATAATCGTATAGATACCATATAATACAGCTGTGAATGGTAGATCCTTATACCAGTATAGTCCGCAATAGATAGCGTCGACAAAGAGCCAGATAAGCCATTGTTCAACATATTTGCGTGCTAACATCCATAATCCTATGATACTCAGAGATGTTGTGAAGCTATCCCACCAAGGGACAGTACTAGGAGTATATTTAATAAGAATCCATGATATGGAGAAAAATAGAACAAGGAAGATGGCTACGCATCGTACCAGCAGTTTCTTTTTGAAATGACTGATAGGAAGCGGAGTCCCTTCCTTTTGGTCATGTTTATGACCATAGTTCCATATAATCCATCCGTAGATAGCAGCAAAGAGGTAATACACGTTAATACCCATGTCGGCATATAGGCCATGGTCATAATATTTAAATATGTCTATTGCCGGCATGATGATGCTGGTTAGCCACAAATATTTTATAGCCTTATATTCCTGAAAGAGATAGACGAGTCCTATCGCAGTGCTGATAATATCTAACGGATCCATAGTCTTTTTAGAAGTTTAATGATAAATGTGCTAAGAAATGTATCGGAGCCTGACAGGAATAGGTGGAATAGCTGTCGTAGTAGCTGTCTTGATAAGCTTCAACTCCTCCCTTGCCATTGCTACGGAACTGGAGGCCGCAAGCACCATTACTCTCATATTCTTCGTTAAAGATATTGTAGATAGTACATCCCACGGTTATGCTCTTAAAGGTTGGAATCTTAAAGGTATATGAGAAGTCGAGGTCGCTCACGAAATAGGCATCGATCATTGTGCTTACATGTGATCCGTCAGCATCAATATAATAACGGCAACCGGAGTTTGTCATATATTGTTCGCTCACATATTGAGATCTCAGAGAAGCTGCAAGACCTTTATATTCATATCTGAAAGAATTACTGATGATACATGAAGGTGAGTAGGAAAGGTTAGTGGTACCCACATTGAGATATGATTCTTCCCATGTGGTCGGATCGACCAGTTTCAGGTTCATGTTATGTGCCTTGTTGCGACTCAGCGTTGCATTCGCATTCCATGTAAATCCCTTGAATAGTTTTGCCTCTGCCATGAGTTCGATACCAGCTCGGTAACTGTCATCCACGTTCATTGCAATCATTTC
>OBMA010001262.1_pt1 | contig 15469 bp, 7 predicted proteins | sample 1539141 | NCBI WGS metagenome assembly OBMA01 (sample SAMEA3991484, study PRJEB22521) | metagenome | biome: anthropogenic terrestrial biome; feature: sewage plant; material: raw primary sludge | place: Sweden | collected 2012-09-26 | reverse complement strand
ACCAACTTGGCCCAAATCGAAATTTACCATTCTTCAATATTTTACCACCCTCTCGTATTTCTAAAAGGACACTTAATTGTTTTCTGGTCTGTACTGATGATTTAATTTGATCTATTTATTTTATCATCATACAAGATTCCTTTTCTTTAATTTCGCGCATAATAATAATCGTTGGAAAATCAACTGTCAAAAGCCACCAAAACAGCAGACAAAGTTGACACTACAGCATTGGACACATACTACCAGAACGCTCATTTGCATTTTGCCACACTTGTACACTAGTTACTCGCACTATCTTGCGGTGGTCACTAAGGCGCACTACACTCGTTACGCCATTTGGGTTTATTGCAGCACGTTCATTTACTTGTCCTCCTGATTTGTTAATACCTCTTGCAATTGCATTAAACATATATATATAATATATACATGTATATATTTCTTGTAAAGTTTTCAAGCTCTTCTATTGGTCTCTTTACGATAGTCCTCATCTACTTAGCCGAGCACTATTGAAATGTAAATGCTGTGATATTATTTGAAATTAATTAGTTTTGAAACGTAGTAACGTAACGCAAAGCAAAAAAGAAACAGGACAAGGATGAACAATGATGCAATGGAGCATACCCTTGGTGGAGGTATACTTACCACATCTGGGTCTAAGCAGAGAAAGACCTCTAAGTTTGTAATGGGTAAATATACGTTATACGAAACCAAAGATCGAATGTATATTGTTGGAAGCAATAAAAGGGAAACCATGTTTCGTATTCTAGAAATTGATCTTACTGTACCCCGTGGAGAATTAACTGTGTTGGAGGATAATGTCTTCTTCACCAGAAATGAAATCATGAATGTACTAGCAAGTTTAGAAGAAGCAACTGAAGATGGTCTACATAAGAAAATTACAGGATACGGTCTTCTGGGATTCATTAAATTCACCTGTTGGTACTATTTAATAATGGTTACCAAGTATAGCCAAGTTGCAGTGATTGGCGGTCATGGTATTTATCACATTGATGGTATTGATATTATTCCTATTACGAACAACTATAAAAAACCTGAAAAAAGTTCAGATGAGGCAAGGCTATTGAATATATTTAAGGATTTAGACCTAACAAAAACCTTTTATTTCAGTTATACCTACGATATCACAAATACTTTACAAACCAATATATTGCGAGAGAAATTAAAAGCGGTTGACCGATGTGATATTACAATACCTTGCGGGATAACCGACTATAACGAAATGTTTGTTTGGAATAACAATTTATTATCTCCTATTTTTGCTTGTATTGACACTGTTTTTGATTGGTTCCAATGCATTATACATGGATTTATTGACCAGGTTAATGTTTCAGTTTTGGGTAAGTCCATATATATTACTTTAATCGCAAGAAGATCTCACCATTTTGCTGGTGCACGCTTTCTAAAGCGTGGTGTTAACAATAAAGGACATGTTGCTAACGAAGTCGAAACTGAACAGATTGTAACAGATATGATTTTGACTCCATTCCATCAACCGGGAAATGGATTTTTTGATAGTGATCGATACACTTCTTTTGTACAGCATCGTGGCTCAATCCCCTTATACTGGACCCAGGATGCGTCCAATTTAACCACAAAGCCACCTATAAGAATCAATGTGGTAGATCCATTTTTTTCTCCGGCTGCGTTGCATTTTGATAACTTGTTTCAAAGATATGGTGGCGGAACCATTCAAATACTGAACTTAATTAAAACCAAAGAAAAGACGCCAAGAGAAACTAAGTTACTCTGGGAATTTGAACAATGTATAGATTATCTGAATGAATTTTTACCAACACTAAAGAAATTAGATTACACCTCTTGGGATATGAGCAGGGCTTCTAAACAAGATGGTCAAGGTGTTATTGAATTCTTAGAGAAGTACGCGGTAAACACTGTCACGACGACAGGAATATTTCATAATGGTCCAGACTTTGCTTCTACAAAGATCCAGGAAGGAATATGTCGAAGTAATTGTATTGACTGTCTTGATAGGACCAACGCCGCCCAATTCGTCATTGGCAAGAGAGCACTTGGTTGCCAGCTCAAATCTTTAGGAATTATCGATAATAGTTATTTAGAGTACGACTCTGATATCGTCAACATACTAACTGAATTGTTTCATGATCTGGGAGATACTATTGCATTACAATATGGCGGTTCGCATTTGGTTAACACCATGGAGACATATAGAAAAATAAATCAGTGGAGCTCCCATTCAAGGGATATGATCGAAAGTATAAAAAGATTCTACAGTAATTCATTCGTTGATGCACAAAGGCAAGATGCGATTAATTTATTCCTGGGTCACTACTCCTGGAGGGAAGGATTTCCCTCTTTATGGGAAATGAATACCGATTTCTACTTGCATAATGCTTATAGTCTTAATATGCCTAAAAGGAGCTATACTCATTGGTGGAATGATTACAACATCAAAAGTGTAAAAGAATTGATTAATGAAGAACTTATTGCAACAGGTAATGATGTGACAAGAGAGAAAATTATAAAAAACGTAAGAGGTTATCCTGGTGCCTTTGACAATTACTGGAATGAATATTATCTGCCAAGATCAGTAACTTGGATTCGCGATCTCTTTGCATATAATATGAATTCAACAAGAAGATATCATAATGCTTTGTCCAAACAAGACAAGGCTATGTCGCCGTTCACTTCTAGGAAGCAAAGTTGGCTGAATAATAAGCTAAAGATGATCACATCCAGTAAGAGTTTAGAAAAGGCTGAAGGTAGGGTAGTTGAGACTACCGATTTAGACAGAGATACATCTCCAAAGCAAGAATTAGAATTGTATGAACATTACCTGCACATAATATCTGACAGAAGCCAAAAGTTGGAAGAGAAAATGAATTCATTTTCGTATTCAAAATATCCAATTTTTATCAGTCATGAAAGTAGTGAGATTCCACCAATGAGAAAAGTAATAGGAGAACCACTAGTTGATATTGCAGAAGATTTCACTGATGTATACGATGATGATGATGATGGCGACGATGAGAATGACGAGATGACAACAGAAGCACTTCTTATTGCTCCTGATCATGTGTCTGTTGACGAAAAATTTTACGAAAAAGTCCTCAATGTCGATGATTATAAACCTGCTCTTGATGACTATTCTGCTGTTATACACATTAAGCCCGACAATTTGCAGCTTTACAGGGATTTGTGCTTTTCTAAAGATATACAACTTGATTTTCAATAAATTTATATGACTCTTAAATAGAAATTTAAATATTCGGTCAATTCTCTGGAAAACTTGTTCAACAACATGTTGGTGTTTTAATATTTTTTTATTTTTAGGTGCTAAAGGCTATTTCAACTTAAATTTAAAATTGAAAATTTCCTTGTTTCATTGAATGTATAAGAAACTTTATATTCTTCAGCGTTATTAAGCGCATCTTATACCTCCCACGCTATTATCATTAATGAAGGCTTTTACGCTAATTATCTAACTTTTCCAATTTTGTCTAATGAGATATATTACACTTTTATGTGATTGCGTCCAAGAAAAAAAAAAAAACCTATATAACTAAGTCGTACCAAATACAAGACAAAGAAGCCGATCTTGGAATTCGATAGAATCTTTTCCGCAAATGAATGACAGGTTTTCGTTGACAAGTCTGTTTCCCAGGTGTTTGACCACATGTTTGTATATTTGGACTGCATACATAACATTGACAAGGATTCATCAAATACCTAGGTGGTTTCTCGCGCTAACAATAGTTCCGACATTGGCAGTGGCTCTATACACTTATTATAAGGTTATTGCTAGAGGTCCCGGTTCTCCTCTAGATTTCCCTGATTTGTTAGTCCACGATTTAAAGGCAGCGGAAAATGGACTTGAACTTCCTCCGGCGTATATGTCAAAAAGGTGTTTGACCTTAAAACATGATGGAAGATTTCGGGTGTGCCAAGTATGCCATGTTTGGAAGCCCGATCGCTGTCATCATTGTTCATCATGCGATGTTTGCATATTGAAAATGGATCATCATTGCCCTTGGTTCGCTGAATGCACTGGTTTTAAGAATCAAAAATTTTTTATTCAATTCTTAATGTACACAACATTATACGCGTTCTTAGTCCTAATTTATACTTGCTATGAGCTTGGGACGTGGTTTAACTCCGGTAGTTTCAACCGTGAATTGATAGATTTTCATCTATTAGGGGTGGCCCTATTGGCGGTTGCTGTTTTCATTTCTGTTTTAGCATTTACCTGTTTCAGCATTTATCAGGTTTGTAAAAACCAAACTACTATCGAGGTACACGGAATGAGAAGGTATCGAAGGGATCTTGAAATCCTCAATGACAGCTATGGAACAAATGAGCATTTAGAGAATATATTTGACTTGGGTTCTTCAATGGCCAACTGGCAAGATATAATGGGTACATCTTGGTTAGAGTGGATACTTCCTATTGAGACCTTCAAGTACAAAAAGTCTAAACACACAAAGGATGAAAAAGGTTTATATTTTAATGTAAGACCTCAAGTACAAGACCGACTGCTAAGTAGTAGATGTTTAGAAGATCAATTACTGAGAAGAGTAACACCAAGACCCTCATTAGAAGCCGATAGGGCGTCTGTAGAAATTATCGGTGCAAATTAGTCATAAAACTAGAACGAATGAATGTTACGATAATACGAAAATTATCCAAGATGGTAAAAATTTATCATTACAATTACAAACATTATATAAAAAAATTATTTATGCATTATACCAAAAGAACTCTTAGTTTTTATTTATAACTTTCTATTTGATAAAATAGTTCTTACAGCAGAAATGAGATTAACCCTAGCAACAAACTGCCAATACGGATGGTTAATTGACCAGCGGCGCCCGAGTATGTAGAAATTGAAGGAGGCTTAATAGTAGATGAGGAATACCAGGTAATTATTGTAGATAGAGATGTGCTGGAACTTGTTGGCAATGAAATAATAGTACCTGCATCTAAAGTTGCAGAATGAGGGGAAGAAAGGGCGGTACATGTGACACAAACCTCAGTTGCTGTTGCTTTTTGGAATGTGCTAGTTTTCAATGTATCTATGGCAACTAAATTTGTGTGCTCGGCGTATTGGGCAGAATCTACTGTGGTACTGTAGCCAGCCACTACGCTTTCCTCGGTTGAAAGAGAAGTTTTGGAACCCTTAATGGTGGATACTGGGACTAAACTTGTATGTTGTGCATATTGGGCGGCACCCACTGTAGTACTGTAACCCACCACTACACTTTCGCCAGTAAATGTATATATAACTGAACCATCTAGTGTGGAAATTGGAATCAGACTACCATATTCTGTAGCTTGCCCAGACTCAGTACATGTAGTTAAAGTAAAATAGCCGCTTTCATCAGTACTCATAATGACTGTTGGTGTTTCCAGCGTAGAAATTGGAAGCATACTTCCATATTCAGTAACTTGAGCCGACTGTGTAGATGAAATTACACTATACGCATCACCTTTATCCGTTGCAGTAGCTTCGGTCAATTTGGTGGAGGACACCATACTAAAGGTACTGTTTCTACTTGTACCTGTAACGACTGTAGGCTTCAGGGTGGAAATTGGAAGTAAGCTGTCGTACTCCGTAACCTGGGCTGATTCTGTGGATGAAATTACACTATAGGTATCACTTTTATCTGTACCGGTAACTACGGATTGATTGAGCCCAGTGGTGAAAGCCAAACTCGAACTACCGTCTCTACTGGTGCCTGTAGTAGCAGTAGTTACCTTAGTGTCAATTGTGGACGATAATAGTGAGCTGCTATGATATGAGGGTTGAAGCGAACCAGAATGGGTTGCATGAGTGAAAGTAGCATTTCTGGCATTAGCAGCTGCTGTCGCAGCGTTAGTGTTGATTGTTGACACCGAAAGTGAACTGTTGTTTACGATAGATTGCGCTATTTCAGTTGAAGAGGCCACCTTATTACTACCAGTTTTATCGGTACCAGAAGTGGTGGTACTAGTAGTAATAGTCGAGATTGGTATCAAACTCCCTATTTCAGTAAGTTGTGCAGACTCTGTAGTAGTGGTTAGAATATAAGACCCAGAGGCAACCGTTGTGTTTGAAACAAATGGGCCGGATGATAAACTGGACGTAGTAGAACTAACTGAAGAAGTATTAGTGATACTAGAAGAAATACTTGTTCCTGTTATGTTAATCGCGAACGGAGCAATGGTGGCTGATTGAGTTGCGGATGATGTTGTGGAGTTGGAGACATATGGCGGATTAGTAGATTGACTTGCAGATGAAGCTCCTGAAACAGTAGTGTTTGCCAGGTATGGAGAGCTAATTACAGATTCAAGAACAGATGAGGATGAGAGTGTAGTGGAGTTACTAACATATGAAGGAGTAGTAGTATGTTGGGTAGCTGATGATACTGATATTGTGACGTTACTAGTGTATGACAGAGTGCTTGACAATTGTTCAGCAGATGAAACTGCTACAGTAGAAGTAGATTGGGTAGCAGCGGTAGTTGTAGAATTATCAATGTAAGAAGCCTGTGTGACAGATATACTAGCTGAACTGATAATACTATATGTTTCAGTAGCAGACAGAGAAGATGAAGGAGTAGTAAAGGTTGAGTTTGAAGAACTTGGAGCCGATAAAGAAATACTTGAAGAAGAAGCTTGTTCACTGCTAGAAGAAACCGTAGAGACAGCGGACATGGAAGCGTCCGCCGAGGTGCTAGCACCGTTAACTGTAGAAGAAAGGATCCCGCTACTCAATGATGCAGTAACCGCAACTTCAGGGATAGCGGATGATTGCGAAGTATAAGAAGAAAGCGTTGAATTTGAGTATGTTGGTGTTATAGCAGCATCAGAGCTAGTTGTGTCATCACTGGTGGTGGAATCAATGTTAGCAGCTGACTCAGAATATAATTCTGAGGCTAGGGTGGTTGAAGTATCTCTCTTTCCTAAAAGTTTGACAGATGTACCTTCATCGGGATATGTTAATTCGACAGTATTTGATATGGAAGAGGTAGATAGCTTCTTTGTGAAATAAGTCACACGGAAGTATAGCCCACCGCTGATTGTAGAATTAAATAAACATTTAATTTCATCTTCTGTGGAGTAGTCATGAACAGTTGTATATGGGATAGCATTAATAGGTTCGTTAAAAGAATCAACGGCAGTGACAACCTCAAACTTAGTCAACGAAGTATCGAATACGTAATCTGAGGAGGAAGATGTCTGAGAAGTCAAATAAACGGGATTTATGAACGTTCTCATTGGTAAGTCAACGGTAAACCAGGCGGTATTATTAGTTTTGTATATACCACCATCTGTTGTTATAGCAGAAGTATTTTTAGCGACGTAATCAATAACGTCATTAAACATAGTATTTTCTGAATAGAAACTGTAAACAATGCTTTTTGGTTCTGTAACTTTGGATTTAGCATCTGATGTAAGCTGTGCAAGGAAGTTAAATGTAGTAGTTATGTCTTCTGAACTCTTTTCTGGAATAGAAATGGTGAAATTGTTCGTCGATTTATCTGGGCGTGATATCGTGGCAACATTGTTAGAATTATGTTTTATGCTGAAGGATTCTTGAGGGAATGAGCTGAAAGCATCTGGTACTTGGAATGTTATATTTTGCTGACTTCCCTTTGGGATAGACAGTTGCCCTTCTATTATGAACCAATGATCTGGATCCGTACATTCTTTTGTTTTGGTATAACTATCTGTTATTTGAATATCTTTTAAAATCGGTTGCGTTTGTGTGAGAGCGTTTGCTAGGCCGAGTATCGAAATGACTCGTACTAGATGTAACAATAGTTTATTCATTGTAGTGTTTTATATTATGCTTGTTTATGTTGATTCTACTGAAAGAAAACCATCAGAAAGTTTGAGTCTAAGGACACAAGTTTTAGGTCGGCAAGAATGTATTCTGCTTTTATATTTGTACTGTTATGGACGAATAAAAAAAAAAACAAGCCACATTAAAAAGGAAGTACTAAATCGTATTCTTAGCATCAAACCAGCATCTTACTCATAAAAGCTTGAGTACCTTTTCGGAAGTGTCAGCCGAAAGTGTCAGTAAATTAGTCCCTTGTCAGCCTGCTGTTTTTCCTCACGGCGCGGAGCCAGCGCGTCCGAATTAGGAAAATAATAGAGCCAGCAAGAACCATTTCACTAAAGAGGTTACTAAAGAGGTTACTAAAGGAACCAGCAGAGGCTATATTAGTTGTGAATGGTACCATTCTATGCATAAATTTATTGAGATATGATCCTCCATGGTGGAACTTCGTTTAATATCAAAATCCTTAGCACTGTTTTTTTTGCTTTTTCTTTTTTGTGTTTCTTTTTCTTTGGCAGGGAAACGACATATCCAACATCCTATACACTATTGATCTTCGTTATGGCATTACTGCCATGCTCAACATCATTTTTCGTCTTGTAGCTTATTCTCTGATTATTGTTATTGCAAGAGGTAAACGCTCATTGTGAATAACAATTTCGGAAACGGAGATACAATCTAGAAAAAAATAACAACAAACGAATTCGTTGCTAGGATTCACTCAATACACAGTATAGCCACAAAGAATAGGATATTCCAGCATGGTTTTGCCTATAATAATTGGTTTGGGCGTGACAATGGTTGCTCTAAGTGTCAGGTCTGGTCTCAATGCATGGACCGTCTACAAGACCCTGTCCCCTTTAACTATTGCAAAACTAAATAACATTCGCATAGAAAACCCGACGGCGGGCTACCGCGATGCACTTAAGTTCAAAAGCTCACTGATAGACGAAGAACTGAAAAATAGATTAAACCAGTACCAGGGAGGCTTTGCACCGCGAATGACAGAGCCCGAAGCCTTGCTCATCTTGGATATCTCCGCCAGAGAGATTAATCACTTGGATGAAAAATTACTGAAAAAAAAGCACAGGAAGGCTATGGTTCGTAACCACCCAGACAGAGGAGGGAGTCCCTACATGGCGGCCAAGATAAATGAGGCGAAAGAAGTTCTCGAAAGAAGCGTTTTACTAAGAAAGAGATAAAAGAACTTTATATATCATGTAGCCAATTGCTACACTTCCTTACACCACATAGTATACGGCGATAATCGTCAACACTTCCGGGAAAGTGCGGCCATCGGAGACTTTCAAACAAGTCATTAGAATTAGAACAAAGAACAGTAGTGGAGAGCATATATGTGTTTGCATACCCTCCAAAAGAAAGCGATTATAGTAACATTAATATGAAGGCATCGCTTACGTTTAGTCTCTCCGGAATATACGCCCCCTGTAGCATTTCTAGGGATATATATCTCGAATACGGCGATAAAAAAGCTGAATGTTTATATGGGACAATTAGATTGCCTCAGTACGGTCCAGGTTGCACGCCTGGTAAAATTGTACATTGTGTCCTGGATGATTCACTGCCCTTCTGTAGCATTGTTGTACCTTCCAAACTTTTTGGGTTTATGCCGACACAGCCCACTATGGATTTTTGCTATTTTGAACCCATATTAGACAATGTAGTACCTGTACTGGATAGCGTAACGTTTCTGATTAATGAACAATTGTACTCAAAACTAATGGACCTACCGCAAGAGATGCAACAAATACAATTTTTGCATTACAAATATAACATCAACTCCATGGAAACCGTGGTTCATTCTCGAGATATTTTAACATCTGGTCTTTGCCAAATTTTAAACTGCTCACCTTTCCCGCAGGGCCTTGTTGATTTTACAGAAACCCAATTGATATTAGTAAATGATACTGAGCAGAAACTAAGTACTCTAAAATATGCTAACGAAGATGAAGAATATGCATTACCTAAAATAGGGACAAATTCTGCTTTATCAGTTGATCTTGAATCTCTCCCCTGCACAATTTCAAGAGATCTTTTGCGACCTGCACCCCACATCAATGACGATGATTCAATATATGCCTTTACAGACGCTGAAACTCTACTGCGCCTGGATGTCACAAGTGGATCGTTTATAACAGTGTCAAATATGGGTTGCGTCAGGCTAGTTAAGCTGTTTGTTTTACTACTCCCCAACGGCTTTAAAAAAAGAACAATATACGCACCTCCCAAAATAATAGCAAGCTTTCCAGACTGCAGCGTCGTGACAATATCAAAGTCCAATATAGGCCATACAGATATTCCCATTGCTAATCAAGTTTTCATCTCAAGAGTTGGAGGCTGGCTTCAATCTCAGAAATGCTTTCAAAATATTATTCTAACCACCTTGAAAAAGTTTTTTAGCGGGAGCAAAAGGATTCTTTGTCAAAATGATTTAATCCCAATCGCTTTTGATTCAAGTATGGCTGATCTCAATATAGCAGAGGAAAATCATGAGTCTGATGACGAAGATGAGCTAGGGCAGTACTACAAGAACGATTCCCTTGTATGGTTCTTTGTCACAAGCGCAGAGCTCGATTGCTTCTCTAAAGATAATTCTCATTTTATTATTGATCCTAATCGGACGAAGCTAATAACAACTAATATCACTAACAGAAGACCATTACCCTTGAGTAGATCCAATCTTCAGAGATATTACGGTTTTGCTGAAACTTTTTACTATGATTTGCATATCTTCCCCTATGTAAGACAATTGGTTAACATATTAGAAACTTCCTTCAATTGTTCTCAAAGGGGAATCACCCTAAATGCCTCTGTGTTACTTCATTCCACTACAAACAATGTGGGCAAGGCTACAATGGTGAGATTTGCTTCAAAATATCTTGGTATACATCTACTGGAGATAGATTGCCTTTCGCTCACTTCAAATTCAAGACAACTGGATTCAACATCTAAGATTATTGGTTACATTAGGGCTAAATGTGAAAATGTCCTACCGTACGCATCACCTGCTGTGATTTTTTTGGCTCATTTGGATTCAATTTTGCTTGACGTAAACGCTAATCAAGATCCAGAGGCAATCAAATTACAAAAATCTATAAACTTCGAAATGTCTAAACTTCTGGACGATTTTACGTTTAAATTCCCAGGAACTACATTTGTTGGCTCCGTAAATAACATAGATAACGTGCCTTCCAGCTTTAGATCACATATGAGATTTGAGATTCTCGTACCCGTTCCGTCTGAAGCACAGAGACTGCGTATCTTTCAGTGGTACTTATCTTCACATGAACTAAACAGAGATGTCCAACAAAAGGTTCCAGTATCTTACATGGATAATATTTCATTTTCATCACTCTCTTCATATTCTGCTGGTTTAACTCCTTTAGACATCAAATCAATTGTGGAAACGGCACGAATGACGGCTACTGCGCGTTTTTACCAAGAATCAAAGAAGTATGGATGGCTTCCGCAATCAATTTTGATCACTCAGGAGGATTTATCAAAAGCTACTTCGAAAGCTAGGAACGAATTCTCGGTTTCGATTGGTGCCCCACAAATCCCTAACGTAACTTGGGATGATATAGGTGGTATTGATTTTGTTAAAGGTGAAATATTGGACACAATAGACATGCCGCTAAAACATCCTGAATTATTTACCTCAGGTATGAAAAAGAGAAGCGGTATTCTTTTTTATGGTCCACCGGGTACAGGTAAAACTCTAATGGCTAAGGCCATTGCAACAAATTTTTCTTTAAATTTTTTTAGTGTTAAAGGCCCTGAACTGTTAAATATGTACATTGGTGAGAGTGAAGCTAATGTGCGCAGAGTGTTTCAAAAGGCGAGAGAGGCTAAACCTTGTGTCATATTTTTCGATGAAATCGATTCAGTAGCACCCAAACGTGGTAATCAAGGTGATTCGGGTGGTGTTATGGATCGTATCGTTTCACAGTTACTAGCAGAGTTAGATGGGATGAGTACCGACGCTGACGGTGTATTCGTTATCGGAGCAACAAACAGACCAGACTTATTGGACGAAGCACTACTAAGACCAGGACGATTCGATAAATTGTTGTATTTAGGCATTCCGGATACGGATACCAAACAATTGAATATTTTAGAGGCTCTGACTCGCAAATTCGTGCTCGACAACGACGTAAAGTTTATTGAGTTGGCAAAGCTATGTCCATTTAATTACACCGGGGCAGATTTTTATGCTCTCTGCTCAGATGCAATGCTTAACGCCATGTCAAGAATTGCACGCATGGTAGAAAAGAAAGTTTCTCAGCATAACGAATTGACGGAAGAGAATATCTCTACACGTCGCTGGTTTGATAAGATTGCGACAAAAGAGGATACTAAGGTTGTCGTAAAAATGGAAGACTTCTTGAAAGCACAAGAGCAGCTCACCCCAAGTGTGTCGCGGGCTGAACTGAATCATTATGAAGCGGTGAGAGCTAATTTTGAAGGTGCTTAAGTAATATCAACTCAGAACGTATAGGTAAATTTGTAAATATATGTCCCATATTTTGCCTTGAAATTTATCTTTTTATTTACTTACCCTCCCCGGCTCATAGTATCTATCGAAAGGGAAAAACAGAAAAGATACTAGTAGTTGATTATACATAATAAAAATTTGAAGTAATAACCATAAAGGTTCATAAAACAATTGCGCCATACAAAACATTCGTGGCTACAACTCGATATCCGTTCAGATGGTATATGAAGCAACACCTTTTGATCCGATCACGGTCAAGCCAAGCGATAAAAGACGCGTTGCATATTTTTACGATGCAGACGTTGGGAACTATGCATATGGAGCAGGTCACCCGATGAAGCCGCATAGAATAAGAATGGCACATTCCCTTATTATGAATTATGGCTTGTACAAGAAGATGGAAATTTACAGAGCTAAGCCGGCAACGAAACAAGAAATGTGTCAGTTCCATACTGATGAATACATTGATTTTTTATCGAGGGTTACTCCAGATAATTTAGAAATGTTTAAAAGAGAAAGTGTCAAGTTTAATGTCGGAGATGATTGTCCTGTCTTTGATGGGCTCTATGAGTACTGTAGCATATCTGGTGGTGGCTCTATGGAAGGAGCTGCTCGTCTGAATAGAGGCAAATGTGATGTTGCTGTCAACTATGCGGGTGGTTTGCATCATGCAAAAAAATCAGAAGCTTCTGGGTTTTGTTATTTAAATGACATAGTACTGGGCATTATTGAACTACTACGATACCACCCCAGAGTTCTGTATATTGATATTGATGTGCACCATGGTGATGGTGTAGAGGAAGCGTTTTATACAACGGATCGTGTCATGACATGTTCTTTCCACAAATATGGTGAGTTTTTCCCTGGCACAGGTGAACTGAGAGATATAGGGGTGGGTGCAGGAAAAAACTACGCGGTCAATGTGCCATTAAGAGACGGTATCGACGATGCTACGTACAGATCTGTGTTTGAACCTGTGATAAAAAAAATTATGGAATGGTATCAACCTTCTGCTGTCGTGTTACAGTGTGGTGGGGACTCCTTGTCCGGCGATCGTCTTGGTTGCTTTAATCTTTCCATGGAAGGCCATGCTAATTGTGTAAACTATGTGAAATCCTTTGGGATCCCAATGATGGTTGTTGGTGGAGGAGGCTATACTATGAGAAATGTTGCAAGGACATGGTGCTTTGAAACAGGTCTACTAAATAACGTTATCTTGGATAAAGATTTACCGTACAATGAATATTACGAATATTACGGTCCAGATTATAAGTTAAGTGTTAGACCTTCGAATATGTTCAATGTAAATACTCCCGAATATCTTGACAAGGTAATGACCAATATATTTGCTAATTTGGAAAACACAAAGTATGCCCCTAGTGTTCAGTTGAATCACACACCTAGGGATGCCGAAGATTTGGGTGATGTTGAAGAAGATTCTGCCGAGGCTAAAGATACGAAGGGTGGTTCGCAGTATGCGAGGGACCTACATGTTGAGCATGACAATGAATTCTATTGAAAAAAAGAGTTGGAAGTATATACGAATATAAATAATGTGAAACAAAAGAAGAAAAGTGAATAAAAGGCACTTAAGACGCTATCCAATTGTGTATGAGAAGTGCAAACTCAATTTTTTTGCAAAAGACTTTTCTCAAACCTTTAATTGATGCGTTCCGTTCATACACCAACCGCGTCCCATACGTTTCGAAGAAAATTGCCTATATGTGTTATTTACATACTAGAGATGTTTTAATATTGAAACAGTTGTATTTCTATTGTAATTACTATCTAAACGTCTCGTCCCACCGCTGTTGATAAAGCGGTGCCAATATAATTTATAATCACGCCTGGGTAAATGACTTTTAATTTCTTAAATCATCGAAGTATGCGAAAACAAGAAGTCTTTATTCATAATAAAAAAGAAATTCAGTTACTACGACTTTTATATGTCATTCAATATTTGGTAAAAATTTTACAGTATTAACCCTATCCTCATCTGATTCACTCTCTTCTAATTGCATATATTTTCAAATTCGCTTTCAGCGCTGTACAAAACCAGTAAGCAGATCTCGTACGAAGACTCAAATAAGTTGCATTGTTCGTATTCAAGGAAACCGGGGCAAAATTTCCGACCATATTTAAGTATGTCAATATTTCCAAGTCAAGGATGCATGCTGTTCTTCTCTTCATTAACTAGCTAACCAATTAGCTGAACGGCTTTGTATTTTACTTAACATATTGTCTATTGCATAAAAAACCACTATTCAGCATGACTGACTTGTTTAAACCTCTACCTGAACCACCTACCGAATTGGGACGTCTCAGGGTTCTTTCTAAAACTGCCGGCATAAGGGTTTCACCGCTAATTCTGGGAGGAGCTTCAATCGGCGACGCATGGTCAGGCTTTATGGGCTCTATGAATAAGGAACAGGCCTTTGAACTTCTTGATGCTTTTTATGAAGCTGGAGGTAATTGTATTGATACTGCAAACAGTTACCAAAATGAAGAGTCAGAGATTTGGATAGGTGAATGGATGAAATCAAGAAAATTGCGTGACCAAATTGTAATTGCCACCAAGTTTACCGGAGATTATAAGAAGTATGAAGTAGGTGGCGGTAAAAGTGCCAACTATTGTGGTAATCACAAGCGTAGTTTACATGTGAGTGTCAGAGATTCTCTTCGCAAATTGCAAACTGACTGGATTGATATTCTTTATGTTCACTGGTGGGATTATATGAGTTCTATCGAAGAAGTTATGGATAGTTTACATATTCTTGTCCAGCAGGGCAAGGTCCTCTATTTGGGTGTGTCTGATACACCTGCCTGGGTTGTTTCTGCAGCAAATTACTACGCTCAATCTCACGGGAAAACTCCTTTCAGTATCTATCAAGGTAAATGGAATTTGTTGAACAGGGACTTTGAGCGTGAGATTATTCCAATGGCAAGACATTTTGGTATGGCCCTAGCTCCATGGGATGTTATGGGAGGCGGAAGATTCCAGAGTAGAAAAGCAATGGAAGAGCGGAAGAAGAATGGAGAGGGCCTGCGTACTTTCGTTGGTAGCCCTGATCAAACAGATGCAGAAAAAAAGATTAGTGAAGCATTGTCCAAGGTTGCTGAGGAACATG
>OBMA010001260.1_pt1 | contig 15475 bp, 15 predicted proteins | sample 1539141 | NCBI WGS metagenome assembly OBMA01 (sample SAMEA3991484, study PRJEB22521) | metagenome | biome: anthropogenic terrestrial biome; feature: sewage plant; material: raw primary sludge | place: Sweden | collected 2012-09-26 | reverse complement strand
GGTTTCGCACTTCTTGTGCAACTACTGCAAAACCACGTCCTGCTTCTCCAGCAGTTGCTGCTTCTACGGCTGCATTTAGTGAAAGAATATTTGTTTGAAATGCAATTTGATCGATAATTGTTATTGCTTCATTTATTGAACTTACTTTTTTATTTATTTCATCCATTGCATTGTTTGTTTGTATTGCTAAATTTTGTCCATCTTTTGCTGAAATAATTACAGCATTTGAAAGCTGGGACATTTCAATTGTTTGCTCAGATGTTTTTGATACATTTTCTGTAATATTTACAAGAACTTCTCTTGTATTATCTAAACTTTTTGCTGCTTCATTTGAGGATTGATTTAGTTTATCAACATTATTTAATAATAATTGAGATGAATCTTGCAAACTAACACCATTTACTTTGTTTTCTAATAACATTTGGGTTATGGCATTTTTTAGTTTATTTATGGCATCAACTAAAATACTAAGTTCACTATTTTGAGTTATTTTATTAAGATTTAACTCTTTTGTATAATCATAATTTGTATATTTATCTAAGATATTATTGATTGAAGAAAAATGCTCTTTTGTCTCTTTTATCATATCGTTAACTTCTTTTTTAAACTCTTCAAGTGGTTTATTTGATGTTTTAGATTGAATTATATTTGTATATTCTCCATGTTTAACTTTGTTCATTACAGCTTTTGCTTCTTGAATTAAAATTAATTCTTCTTTTTCTTTTTCAATTAATAATTTTTCTCTATTGTCTATTACTTCTTTTATTTGTGCATATTCACTTGACATTGAAGTATTTATTTCAAGACTTACATCTTTATTGTCCATATTTTTGAGAAATTCTATTAATTTTTTTGATAGATAATTTCCATTTTTTCTTTCATCTAACTCATGAATAACTAAAGCTATTGAAATAATAATTTGAATAGTTTGTGAAATAATATTTTCTGTGAAAAAAAATGCGTTGATGGGAAGAAGAATTATTCCTATTAAATGTACAATTGTCATTCTAAAATATAATGATTTGAAATTAAGCATTGGTGCTCCTTTAATATAAAAAAAGAACTTTATCTAAATAGGATAGATTTTGTCTTGATTAAAATCAATCAGCCTTTATTAATCAAAACAATGCCAAAATAGCCTTATGAAAGATATAAAATTATTTATTATAAAATTAACTATCAGCATTATTGTTTTAGCTATTGCGTTTATTTTTCTTGAAAAAAAACCTCCTGTAACTGCTATAAATTTTGATATAAAAAAGCAAGACACGACTCCCACTCCTTCAAAATTAAAATGGCATGAACCCTTCAAAGGGGTAGAAAACGTACCTTCAAAACCAAAAGCTGAAACTAAATAGACCAATTTAGCTCCTTATCATATTTTAAAGTGTAGTATCCTGCTCAAATTTAAAAACAAGGAATGAAATGACTGAAACTAAGTATGATAATCTAGAAGATGATATTGAAAATGATGAAATAACACTAAGTTCTAGTGAATATAATCAAATTTTAAATATCCAACAACAAATTCTAGAAATGCTAGCTTCTCACATTCCTACTTCTAAAATACTTTCAAAACTTTGCTGTTTAACCGAAATCTTAATTCCTAATTGTTTTGCTTATATAATGGTAAAAGAGCCTGACACAGATTTAATTACGATGAAAGAGGCACCTTCAATTTCACGAGAATTAAAAGATAGGCTTACAAATTTAAGAGCTGTTATACATGGAGGTTCTTCAGGAAATGCGATTTTTAAAAACAAAGTTCAGTTTGTTGAAGATACTTTTACAGATGAAAGATGGATGAATTTAAGAGATATTGCAAAAGATTTTAATATTTGTTCATCTTGGTCAATTCCCATAAGAAATAAACAAAAAAAAGCTATTGGTTCTTTTGCTATTTCATCTTTTGAACATAGAACTCCTAGTTCTTTTCATATAAAGTTATTAAAAACAGCATCATCAATAGCAAGCATAGTTTTAAAAGATGAAGAAGCAGAAAAAAGAAATAAGCTTTTTTCAAATGCTATGCAAAACTCCGCTGATGGAATATTAATAACCGATGAAAAAAATCAAATCATTAAAGTTAATCAATCTTTTTTAAATATGTATGGATACACAAAAGAAGAATTGATGGGTAAAAATCCCAATATTCTTTCATCTCATAAACTTGATGAAAAATTTTATAAAAATATGTGGAATGATTTAAATACCAAAGCTAAATGGAGTGGTGAAATCATCAATAAGAAAAAAGATGGCACACTTGTTCCTTTGTGGATTAGTATTACAGCTTTACATGATGAGAACTATTCAGCTGATAAATATCTAGCTATGTTTACAGATTTAACTCAATTAAAAGATGCTCAAAAGAAAATGGAGTTTATGGTTTACCATGATTCTTTAACAAATCTTTATAATAAAAGTTATTTAGAAATTGTTTTAAATACTGAATATGAAAAAAGTTTAATAATTTTAAATATTAATAATTTCTCTTATATAAATACAGCTTATGGTTTTGAAATTGGAGATGAAATTTTAATCACAGTTTCTAATATACTTGCAAATAATTTTAATATTAATACTTTATGCAAAATTAATTCTGATGAATTTGCTTTAGTATTTGATAGTAAAATATTAGTTGCTGAAAAAATAAGTGAAATACAAAACTTTTTTATGAATAATATGATTATTATAGAAAAAATCAAACTTAATATCACTTTTTCATATGGTGCTGTAATTGGAAAAAACAATCTTTTAAGAAAAGCTAGTTCTGCTTTGAAAAAAGCTAAAGAGAGTGGAAAAAATAGATTTGAAATTTTTGAAAAAAACGACAATGAAGATTATGCAAAAAGAGAATCATTTATAAACTATACAAATCTTATAAAAAATGCCTTAGATAATAGTCAAATAGTTCCATTTTTTCAAGGAATCCATGATAATAAAACAAATAAAATCACAAAATATGAAGCCTTAGCAAGAATCGTTTTAGATGATAGAATCATTTCACCTTATGAATTTTTAGAACCTGCAAAATTATCAGGATTTTTACCTGAAGTTACAAAAATGATGATTGATAAAATCTTTCAAGTTATGAGTAAAAATGAGTTTGAATTTTCAATAAATATATCAGAGGATGATTTAGCTGAAAATTATTTGATTGATTATCTAAATGAAAAATCAAAAATTTATAATATAAATCCAAAAAGAGTAATTCTTGAAATCCTAGAAGGTGTTAGTGCTGGAGGTAAAAAAAGCCAAATAAAACAACTAGATATTTTAAAAAGTTCTGGTTATAAACTTGCAATCGACGACTTTGGTGCTGAGTATTCTAACTTTGAGAGAATCTTAGATTTGGATATTGATTTTATAAAAATTGATGCAAAATATATAAAAGATATTGATGTAAATAAAAGAAGTTATGAGATTGTCCGAGCCATTAGTTTTTTTGCTAGAAACGTAAATATCTCTTGTATTGCTGAGTTTGTACATAATCAAAGTGTTCAAAATATTATCAAAGATTTAGGAATTAATTATTCTCAAGGATATCATTTTTCTAAACCTAAACGTGATTTACTCAGCTAGATTTACTTTCATATTTTTTAAATGCTTTTTGCTTTTCTTGAAAAAATCGTAATAATTATTCCTAAAAATATCATTACACTTGATAAAAGTAATGTGTTTGTAAGTAATTCATCTAAAAATATTATGCTAATTATTATAGAAATAATTGGCACAAAAAGCTGAATTATTCCAGCTGTAATAAACTGCATTTTTGGCAAAATCTCATACCATAAAACATAAGCTATGGCTGATGTGAAACTTCCTGAGATAAATGCTATTAAAATTCCTTCTTGTTTTATAAAAGTATCATTTGGTGAAAATATAAGATAAAAAACTAAAACAAAAACAAGCGATTTAGTAAAATTATCCATAGTATTATGTAAAGAATCCGATGATTTTTTACCTAAAACCGTATAAACAGCCCACGAAACTCCTGCAATAATCATCAAAAATCCATGAAATAATGACACTTCAAAACTCTCTTTTGGATATAACAAATATGCAAGTCCAAATAGTGCAAGAACTATTCCAATAATTTTTTGAAAGTTTATTTTCTCTTTATAAAAAAAGGAAAACACTATCATCACCATTTGAACAACTGTAAATAACAACAAAGTTCCTAATCCTGCATCTATATTTAAAAAAGCGTATGAAAAAGCAATGGCATATAAAAACAACATAAAAGAGCTAAGCCAGTTTGTTTTTAGATTTATTTCTAGTTTTTTTCTTTTTATTAACACCATTAAAATAAGCGTGATTGAGCCAAAGAATAGTCTAAAAGAAGTAAATGAAAAACTATCTATAAGTTCATTTGACATTGCATATCTGCAAAATATTGAGTTTAAAGATAGACAAAAAAGTGCTATTAAACTTAAGAAGAATAATTTTAAATCAATAAAAGAGCTACTATTATTCTTCATTTAAATCCTTTTAGTTTGCAACTAATTTCAAGCCTACAATAGATGCTACTAATGTAAACAAGAAAAATAATCTCAATATTCCTGCTGGTTCATTATAAAAAAATATCCCAACAGCAATAGTTCCAGCAGCTCCAATTCCAGTCCAAACAGCATAAGCAGTTCCTATTGGAAGCGTTTGGGCAGCTTTTGTAAGAAAATAAAAACTCAAACTTGCAAAAACAAAAAAAATAGCTGTTGGTATAACTTTTGTAAAATTTTCAGTTAATTTCAAAGTTGATGCAAAGCCAATTTCAAAGATTCCAGCAAGGATTAAATAAGCCCAAGGAGACATAATTATAATTCCTTTTCAAAGATTCTATCAAGTGTAGAAATAGCTAAGTATTTATCAAAATAAGCTCTATTGTATCCTTGTTTTGCTTGAGTTAGTAAATAGTTCGCATCTGTTAAATCAGTGCTTGTAGCAATTCCCTCTGCAAATCTATTTTTCTCAATACTATAATTTTCTTCCGCTTGTAAAAGTGCTAATTTTGAAGTTTCAAGATTATCAATTGCAACTTGTAAATTTGATTTTGCATTTTCATATTGAAGTTTTATATCAAGTTTTGTTTTACTTAAAATAGATGATGCACTTAAATATTTTGTTTTATAAATTTGCTTTTGAGCACTATCATATCCACCATTGTATAAATTCCAAGAAGCATTAACTTTTGCTATATTTTGATTATCTTCAATTCCTACTGCATCAATTTTACTTGTTGGAAATCCATCATAATATTTATTATGGGAAATACTTGCATCAACTTTTGGTAAATATCCTGCTTTTGCTGATTTTTCTAACTCTTGAATTGATTTTAAATTCATTTTCAAAGCTTCGATTTCACTTCTATTTTCAAGAAGTTTTTCATCAAAAGAAGAGATTTGTAAACTTTTTTCATCTAGATTTTCAATATTTTGCGATTCTAGATTTAATCCACCTAAAATATTTGAAAGTTTGTATTTTGAAACTTTTAAATCTCCTTGGGCTTTTACAACATTTTGTTTTGCACTTGACATATTTACTTGAACTTGAAGTAAATCATTTTTTGCAATTATTCCTTGATCATATTTATTTTTCGAATCTTCAAATTGTTCTTGGAATAATTTATAAGCACTATTATAAGTTTCAAGTGAATTTTTTTTATCAAGATAATCAATATATGCAATTTTTGTATTTAAAACCGTATCTTGTTTCATAGCATTTAATTCATATTTTGCTGATTCTGATAAATATTTTGCTGAATCTTTAAATGCTAAATCTTTAAAACCATTAAATAAATTATAAGACAATGCAACACTTGCAGCGGCTTCTTCTTCTAATTCATTTATACTTGCTTTATCTCTATTTAAATATGAATAATTCACATCTAATTTTGGAATAAAATTAGCTTGATTTGCTTTTACATTTTCTTGACTTTCAATATAATCATAGTTCTTACTTTGAATATCAAAGTTGTTTTTCAAAGCTATATCAACAGCTTCATTTAGTGTTAAGGCACTTACATTAACAGCAAAAAATGCTGTTAATGATAGGCTTATTAATTTTAATTTTTTCATTAGTTTTTTCCTTTTACGATTTGCTAACATCAACATTTAAGCTTGTGTTTTCAGTTTTTGAAGCTCTTTGCTCAAGTTTAATAAAAAACATCAATAATGCAGGTGTTACAAATATAGTAAATACTGTTGAAAGTGCTAATCCACCTGTAATTACAGAACCTAAACCTCTATAAAATTCGCTTCCAGGACCTGGAATTAAAACCAATGGAAGCATTCCAAAAACAGAAGTTAATGAACTCATATAAATAGGTCTAATTCTTGAACGTGTGGCTTCAATAACTGCACGTTTATGCTCATAACCTTCATCTCTTATTAGATTTAAACTTTGGTGTACAATTAAAATCGCATTATTAACAACGATTCCCACTAGAATAATAAATCCAAGCATGGTTAAAACATCCAAAGGTTGTGGCTCTAAAAATCTATCCGTTAAAGCAAGTCCAATAAATCCACCAGCAGTTGCTAAAGGAACCGTAAACATAATAACAATTGGATATAAGAAGTTACCAAATAATGCAGCCATTAATAAATATACAATTACAAGTGCTAGAATAAAATTCATACTTAACATTCCAATAGTTTCTGTTAATTTATCAGCCGTTCCACTAATTCCAATATCAACACTATCTGATATTTTTCCTTCTTTTTTCATGCCTTCAATGGCACCTTCTAAAATACCCATCGTTTCTTGAATAGTCATAATTGCTGGTGGTGTTATTTGAAGTGTAATAGTTCTTTTACCATCTAAGTGTCTAATTTCACTAATACCAGTTGTAGCCTCGGCACTTGCAAGGGATGAAATAGGTAATAATGCTCCATTTGGAACTGCAATTTGTGTTGATAAAATATCTTCAGGCGTTTTAATTTGCTCATCATTTGCTTTTAAAACTAAATCTATTTTCTTTTTACCATCTTGTTCAAATTCAGAAATTTTTCTTCCACTCATTAAAACATCAACCATCACTCCTAAATCAGAAGAGTTAAGATTTAAAGCTTTTAGTGCATCTTGGTTTGGTTTGATTCTAACTTCAGGATAAAGTATCTCAATAGATGGAACAGGTCGCACTTGTGCTCCTGAAATCATACCTTGACTTGCCATAAATAACTGAAATCCAACATCAGCGATATCTTGGATTTTTTCACCACTTATATCAATATTTACAGTTTTACCCTCACCAATTCCATCTTCAAAAACACCCGATTGAAGTGAAACTCCAAATACAGATGGAAGTGAATTTACAATAGGTTTAAAAAATGGTATTAATTCTCTTGCCCTACTTTCATGCATAGATGTTGCACCAAATAAACTGAAATCTCCAAAAGATACGAAAAACGCTCTATTAATTCCTGGAACTCCATCCACATCTTTATTGATATTTGGTTCAACTTTTTTCATCAAATAAGCACCCATATCGTATCTTTCTTCATAAGAAAGTCCTGGAGGCGTTATTAAAATATTGAAAATTAAGTTTTTATTTCCTTGTGGTAAATAATCCATTTTAGGAAATAACAGAACAATAACTGATACTGAAAAAACTGCTAATACTAAAATTGTTATTACTTTTGTAAAAATCGATTTTAATGACCAATGAACAAAAGACATCATTTTATCTACAATTTTATTTCCAAATTTAGTAAGGAAACTTTCACCTTTTGGGGCTTTATTTGAAATACTTGCAAACTTTTTCCAAAGCATTGGAATAACTGCAATTGAAACAAATAAAGAAAAAGTAACCGATGCAACAACAGCAATTGCAATATCTTTAAATAACTGCCCTGCTTCATCTTCAAGGAAAATAATTGGTAAAAATACAGCCATAGTTGTAGAAGCACTAGCAATCAATGCACCCCAAACTTCACTAGCACCTTTATATGCAGCATCAGATACACTCATTCCTTCTTTTCTATGCCTATCTATGTTTTCAAGTACAACAATGGCACTATCAACTAACATTCCAACCGCAAAGGAAATACCTGCAAGGGAAATAGTATTTAAACTTCTATCCATCCATGAAAGAATTATAAAAGTTCCAACAACTGAAATAGGAATAGCAACAGCCACAACAGCAGTTGGAGATATGGCTCGTAAAAATAATATTAAAACAAATACTGCTAAAAGTCCACCAATAATAATATTTTGTTGTACCAAATCAACAGAACCCACGATATATGGTCGTTGGTCATATATCCATTTTATATTTAAACCCTCTTTTTTAAGAAGGGTGTCATTTAATTCATTTACTACTTTTTCAACATCATTTGTAAGTTGAACAATATTTGCATCACTGCTTGGCTGAACTCCTAAAAATATTCCATCTTTTCCTAAATACATCGCAACTGAACTAGCAGTTTCATAACCAAGTTCAACCGTTGCAATATCAGCAACCGTTACTCTTTGCTCTCTATTTGATACTAAAATAATATTTTTAATATCTTCTGGCGTTGCAAATTTATGAACCGTTCTAATTCTATAAGAACGTCTTCCCATATTTTGAGTTCCAGCTGATATATCTACGTTTTCTTTTTGTAAAATATCAATTACTTGAGGGATTGTAAGATTAAAAGCTGCAAGTTTTGTTACATCAAGATTGATGTGCATCTCTTGCTCTCGTCCTCCTCCTCCCATAGTTCCAGATACTCCATCAACTCTTTTAATAAGAGGTTTTATCTCATCATCAAAAAAAGTCTTATATTCATCAATATGTCTTTTATTTTCATCAAGTGTTTGTAACATCATCCAAATAATAGGACTTGCTGTTGCTGTTTCTATTATTGGCTCATCCACATTATCAGGGTAAGAACTAACCTCATTTAACTTATTTGAAACGTCTTGTAAAGCTACTCTAATATCCGTTCCTAGTTTAAATGTTAAAGTTATTTCACCCATATTATCTTTTGAAGATGACTCATATTCTATTAGATTATTTAAACTTTTTAGTGCATCTTCTTGCTCTTCTATAATCTCACGTTCAATTTCATAAGGCGTTGCACCTGGCCAAACAGTAGTGATTTTAATTTCTGGTTTTGAAACATTTGGAGTTAATTGGTAAGGTAAATTACCAAGTGATATAAATCCAAATAAAACCACAATTAAAACTGAAACTATTATTGTTACAGGGTTTTTAATCGAAAATTTTATTAAATCCATTTTTTATACCTATTTATTTTCGCTATTATTTAGCACTTTTACGTCCATATCTGGAAAAACTCTTTCATTACCTTTTGTAATAATTTGCATTCCATCAACTAAACCTTGACCTGTAATTGCAGCATCCATCCCTGAATATGTTGTTACAACAACAGGAATCATTACAGCTTTATTTTCAACAACTGCAAAAATAACATCCATATTAAATCTTTTTATAACTGCATCTCTATTTATTACTAATGCTTCACTTTTTGTCTCTTTAGCAAAGTTTATTTTTGCACTTGCTCCATCAAAAACAAACATATCTTTTATATCTGCTTTAAATCTAACAGGAAAAGTTCTTGTTAATTTATCTCCACTTGGAATTGCTGCATATAATTTTGCTTTAATTGTTTGTTCCGATATATCAATATCGTAAATATCACCTTCTTTTAAACCATTTATAAATGATATTGGAAGATTAAAAATGATTTCTAAATCTTGCGTGTTTACAATAGTTGCAACTTGTGAACCTTGATTTAGCCACTCATTTGTATTTATGTTTTTTTCTACAATTACACCTGAAAATGGTGCTTTGATTTGTTTTTTTGATTTTTGAATAATTAGTTCATTTAGCTTTGCATTTGCACTTATTAAATTCTCATTTGCAACATCATATTCAAGTTTTGAATCATCATATATTTTTTGTGCAATTGATTTTTTTTCAAGTAATGCTGAAAATCTTTCAAAATTCTTTTTAGCATTTTTAAGTTGAACCGTATACATATTTACAGCTGATTTTGATGCTTTGATTTGTGCATCTAAAATATCTGAATCAATTTGCACTAAAACCTCATCTTTTTTTACCTTTTGTCCAACTTCAAAGTTTATGTTTTTTGCAATTCCAGAACTTTCACTTGCAATTTTTGATTTTTTATCAAAATTAACTGTTCCAATAAACTCTTGTAAATCATTCAATTCTTTCTTTTTTAGTACATCTGTTTCAACTAAAGCAGCAGGTTGTGCAGCTTGAAGAAAAGATGTATTTGTAAAAAGAACAAGCAATATTGCTAATCCTATTTTTCTCATTATTTGTTTCCTTGTTTAACTAATTTTCTAACTATTTTTTGCACAAATGGTGCTACGAAAAAGATTATTGGAAAAGCACACGCATAGGCTTTTATAAAGGCTTCTAACCAAATCAACACAAATCCATCAATAAAACCTAAATTTATATATGTAATTATGAAACTCATTATAAAGCTCATAAACATACTCATAAAAAAGGCAAAAGCTACTCTTTCATACTTTTTATCTATCATTTTTTACCTCTATTAAATCAAAAATCGTATTTATAAAAGTTTCGCAAAAGAATTTTGAATCAAAATCATCTTGGGTCATTTTTAATAAAGCCATACCTTTTTCAAAAATCATTAATCCATCTACTAAATTTATAGCTTCTGGGATTAACTCTTTTTTTTCTATTCCTTCTTTTATAAATTTTTTTAACTGATTATTAAAAAAATTATTACATGTTGTATTAAATTTTTTCATAGCATGATTATCATCACTTAAAACAATTGATAAATATTCCTTATAACTATTAAACTGTTTTAAATTTTCTAAGCTATCATCAACAACAAATTTAAAAAAATGAAATACTTTTTCTTTTGTAGTTTTTACATCTTCAATAGTTTTCAAAAAATTATCATGATACTCTTGTATATAAATACTAATTATTTCAAAAACAACATCATCTTTACTTTCAAAATATTCATAAACAGTACCTTTTCCAATACCAGCTGCAATTGCAACTTGTGCTACTGTCATTTTTTTAATTCCAACATTATGTATTAACTCAAAAGAAGCAATAGCTATCTCTTTTCTTTTTTGTTCTTTATCTACAATTCTTGGTGCCATTTTAATCCTTTAAAAAGTTTTATCTTTTTATTGACTGACCAGTGGTCAAGTTTGAAAGTATAGTATATTTATCTTAAGTTTTTTTTAATTTTGACCAGTGGTCAAGTAATATTTAGAATCTTTTGATATAATAAAATAATCTTTAAAAGGATTATATTATTATATCTACGAGGAGTTTAGAATGAAAAGAAAATTATCTTTATCAATATTAAGTTTATGTTTAGCCTCAAGCTTAAGTGCTTATGAAATCAATGGTGATTTAGGTGTTAAATGGACTGGATTTAAAACAGAAAAAAAAGTTCCTGTTTCTGGAACATTTAACGAAATTAAATTAGATATTAAAAGTTCTGAAAGCTTAAGTGAATTTTTAAATAGTGCAAAAGTAAAAATAAACTCTTTATCATTAGAATCAAAAAATGAAGGAAGAAATAAAAGCATGACTTCTACTTTATTTTCTTTAGCAACAGCAAAAGAGATAAAAGGTGCAATCACAAAGGTAAATGAAGCTGAAAAAACTCTTTTAGTAGACATTACAATGAACGAAGTTACAAAAGAAGTTCCTATGACTTATGAAATAGTTGAGGGAAATATTGTAGCAAAAGGTGCTATTGAAATTTTAGATTACAATCTAAAAGGTTCTTTCTTAGCATTTGCAAAAGAGTGTGCAGCTCTTCATGAAAATAAATCATTTTCAGATGTAAATATAGAATTTTCAATTCCATTTAAATAAATTAGTGGCTCTTTTGAGCCTCTAATTTCATCTATGAAGAACAAGATAATTGAATATTTGCAAACTTCATAGGTGTTGATTGTGCATATCTTTCAAACTCTAAATGCTCATCAAATGGATTTTGGGCAATCTTTAATAAATCATTTACCAAAGAATAATCTCCCAAATGGGCTTTTTCAATAGCTTCTTGAATAATATAGTTTTTTAAAATATATTTAGGATTAACTTTTTTCATAATTATAAATCTACTTTCAAAACTACTTTCTTGCTCCTCACAAACTTTTATATAAGAATCAAACCATTGTTTTAAAGGCTCTTGAAAAACTGCATTATCTAAAACAGAAGATAAATCATCAAAAGATTTAAGATTTGTTAATTTATAAAAAAACAGATTATAATCAATTTTTGAAGCTTCTAAACTTCCTAATAGTTCAAGAATCAAATTAAGATTTGAATTTCCACTTTTACTTGCATCTAATCCTAATCTTTTATTCATAAGCTCTAAATATACTTTTTCATGTTGTGGTAAAAATGTATTCATATATTGCATTAATTTTTCTTTTGAACAAATCTGTCCCAATGCATCAGCTAAAACAATCAGATTCCATCTTGCCACATAGGGTTGATTATTATAAGAATATCTTCCTTCTGTATCCGTGTGATTACAAATACAATTTTTCTCAAAATAATCCATAAATGCATAAGGACCATAATCAATAGTAAGTCCAGCCATAGAAAAGTTATCAGTATTTAAAACTCCATGCATAAATCCATATGTTTGCCATAAGGCAAATAACTCAGCTGTTTTATCAACTAAGCTGTAAAACATTTTTTCATATTTATTCTCTTCATCTTTTAAATGTGCATATGATTGCTCTATTACATAATCTGCTAGTTGTGTAAGATTTTCTTTTGCATTTTGGGTTCTTGCAAAAAACTCAAAAGTTCCAACTCTTATCCATGAGCTAGACATTCTTAAAACTATGGAGCATGACTCTTCTTCCCAGCCTCTATGTGCAAAAGTTTCAGAATCAATGATTCCCAAAGCTCTAGTTGTTGGGATGTTTATGCCATGCATGGCTTCACTCATAAGATATTCTCTTATACTTGAACGTAAAACTGCACGCCCATCACCTCTTCTTGAATATCTAGTAATTCCTGAACCTTTTGTTTGTAAATGCCATTTATTTACACTTCCCAAATTTATAGCTCTTCCATCGCCTAATTGTGGTACAAAATGACCAAATTGGTGTCCTGCATAAACCATACTATAAGGTTCACTTCCATTTAAAATATTGCTTCCATTTATAAAATCTACAAATTCTTTTGTCTTACACTCTGCATAATCAAGATTGATTAAATCACATGCTTGGGGATTATAAGATACTAATTTTGGATTTTTCAAAGGTGTTGGTTTCAATTTTTGGTAAAGTTTTTCATCAAACTCAAAGTAATCAACTTCAAGTTTTATTTCATTTAATTTCATAATTTTTCTCTTTTAATAAATATTATTTTCTCTTTTATTTGAAGCTTATCAAAAGGGAACCTAAAAAAGAATAAAAAATATTTTCATATTAAAGAAAGATTATTTTTAACTATATTTTCAAAGTAATTTTGATAGTATATATCGAAATCAAATAATTAAATAAGAAGGATTAAAATGCAATTAATTGTATCTGCAGAAGTATTATTATCTCAATTAGGTTACTCAAAAAGTGATGATTCTTTAAAACAAGCTCAAAAGGTGATTGATGCTACAAATAATTTTGATAAATTTGCAAAACAAATTTTTACATTAAATGACCATTTGAAAAAAATGAACGCATATGTAACTTTGTCTAATAAAACTGATTACTTAAAAATTAAGTGCGAAGAAAATGATTCTACTGAAATATTAGAAGAATTTCATGAAGAAGTTTTACATTGGGCAGATAAATACAATGTAAAACTTGAAAGACTTGACAAAAAACCTATTTATTATATTTTAGGAAGCTTTTAAAATATCTTCCTATAACTATGACAATAAGGCACCTTTTGGTGTCTTTCATAGTAATCTTGATGATAATCTTCAGCTTCATAAAATGGAACCATTTCATATAAAGACGTGGCTACTTTAAAACCTTTATCTTCTAAAACTTTTATCACTTTTTCACAAGTTTCTTTTTCATCTTCATTATCATAAAAAATAGCTGATAAATACTGTGTCCCAATATCAGGACCTTGACCATTTGTTTGAGTAAAATTATGAATCTCAAAAAACAATTTAAGTATCGATTCATATGAAACAATATTTTCATCATAACTTACTTCAACAACTTCTAAATGACCAGAAAATCCAGTGCAAACCATTTCATAACTAGGATTTGGCATATTTCCACCCATATAACCAGAAACTGCACTTATCACTCCAGAAAGTTTAGCAAAGTGATATTCAACTCCCCAAAAACAGCCTGCTGCTAAATATGCTTTTTTAATATTTTGATTATTCATCTCTACTCTTTTATAAAATTTAAAGATACAGAATTTACGCAATGTCTTGTATTTTTAGAAGTAAACCCTTCACCTTCAAACACATGTCCTAAGTGTCCACCACAAGTTGAGCATACAATTTCAACTCTTCTTCCATCAGAATCAGGAACTCTTTTTACTGTACTTTCTATGTTATCATCAAAACTTGGCCATCCACATCCTGATGAGAATTTACTATCAGATTTATAAAGTTTTGTATCACATTTTTTGCAAGTGAAAATACCTTTTTCATAAAAGTCATTATACTTTCCAGAAAAAGGATATTCTGTTCCTTTATTTTCTATTACTCTTTTTTCTTCTTGTGTTAAATCATTATATTTCATTTATATTCCTTATGAAACTATAAAAGTTTCTTCTATTATTGTTTTATTATCATAAATTATTTTTCCAATAAAAACATCATTTATTTTAAATTCTCCCACACCTTTTGGTGTTCCACTCATTAAAATATCACCATCTTCAAAACTTAGAAAACTTTGTGCTTCTTTTATGATTTCCTTTGGTTTATTTATCATCAAAGAGTAATCACCTTTTTGTTTTAATTCATTATTTATATAAAGTTCAATCTCTAGTTTTGTAATATCACCATCAAAACTTACAAACTTTGAAAAAACTGCTGCACCATCAAATGCTTTTGCTCTCTCCCAAGGAAGTCCTTTTTGTTTTAGTTTACTTTGAATTTCTCGTAAAGTTAAATCAAGTCCAAAAGCTACTGCTGTTATTTTAGAATCTTCTATTAAAAAAGATATTTCAGCTTCATAGTGGCAAGAGTTTTGATTTTTTGGAAAATTTAATCTATTTGAAATACTTGAATTTGGTTTTATAAAAAACACCATTTCTTCTGGTATTTCGTTTTCTAACTCTTTTATATGGTCCATATAATTTCTTCCAATACACACTACTTTTGATGGAAAAATTTGATTATTATCTAATAATATATTATTCATTTTATACCTTAATATTTTTCTATTACATCTCTTATTAAAACTGAGGTTATTCCCCAGATTACTTCATTTTCATATTTATAAACCCAAACTTTGTGTCTTTTATTTCCCCAAGGTTTTTTATAAGTATCAGGAAGTCCTAATTCTTCAA
>OBMA010001258.1_pt1 | contig 15510 bp, 19 predicted proteins | sample 1539141 | NCBI WGS metagenome assembly OBMA01 (sample SAMEA3991484, study PRJEB22521) | metagenome | biome: anthropogenic terrestrial biome; feature: sewage plant; material: raw primary sludge | place: Sweden | collected 2012-09-26 | reverse complement strand
GTGACTGGAGTTCAGACGTGTGCTCTTCCGATCTCATAGAAAAAGATAAGAGTGACTATTTTGGATATAAATATGGAAAATATAGGCGTTAGGTTGAAGGGAGAAAAATAAAAAATGATTGGCAGACTGATAAAGACAAATTTATATTATTTTTTTCATAATAGAATAGTTACGGTGATTTATATTATATCATCATTCATAGTGGCAATAATGCCATGGCTTCGCAATTTACATGGGAATTATAAAACATTAAGTGCATCTGAATATATTGCTTCATTAAATCCCAATAATATGGAATGGTATGATGTAAGAACTTCGGGAATTCTTTTCATGATAATTATTTTTACGGGAATCATGATGAGTGGAATTTTTAAAAATAAAATGGTTAAGCATCAGGAAATTGCAGCGGGGAAGATTTGTGACCCTTTAATATCAATGGTTATTTCATCATGGATTGTCACTGTTATATATATGTTTCCAACGATAATTATGATGACTGTTTTATCAATAAAAAATGGTACACTTAATTATAATGGAGAAGGAAGAACATATGGTTATCTGCTTGCAATATTGGCAGTGATAATAGTAAACATGCTGCATATGGCAGCAAATGTCATTTTACTGTCTTATATTTTCAGAAGTGAAATTGTTGGATCGTGTGTAACTGCAGTGCTTGAAATAGTTAAAATATATGTACTGAGTATTGTGTTTTTAGGATTTACAGGAAAAGTTATGTGGATACCATATGGTTTGTTTGCCGGATTGAATTGTACGGATCTTACATTAAGAGCAATCGGTGAATATACAAATGTACCAGAAACTTTTGACTTTATGCTTCCGTTTGCCGGATTGCTGGCAGAGGTTTTAGTGTTTGGGGCTATTGCGTATTTCAGAGAAAAACAGAGACAGGTAAGGCAAGGATAATGGCATGAAAAATACGAAAACATTTTTGAAACAACAGATAGATTATAATTATGAGCAATATCGGCAGCAGAAAATTTCAATGGCATATAGAAAATATGAATTGGAAAAAAATATAAAAGACGCATTTATCATCTGGCTAATAGAACCGGCAATCTGTATTATATCAATTGGCATTTCATATTTTCTGGCAGGAAATATGTATATAGGTGGTAAAGTTATTTTAAATATTTTTAAATGCCTATCAGGATTTCTTCTGGCAGTGGGTTTGATTTTAATGGTTATCAGTATTATCTGGATTCCTGTTGGATTAAAAAATGTAATGGATTATGTCCATAGATATGAGGTTCTTACGGGACATACCCTGCCTGATTTTATACATATAAAATCAGATACTGTTACTTTTAATATGGAAAAGAAATTTTTAGAGGAACGTATTTCTGAAATAGAAAAATTTAATGAGAAATATGATAAGCTTTGTGATTCCGGAAGTGAAAATCCAGAAGATGACAATTGCGAAATTGCAGATGAAATGATAGGTTTATCAATTTTCAGAGAATATCGGGCAGATGAATCAGTAGTGTTTCATGATGATATGATAAGATTTATTCAAATATTTTTTGGAATATTAATTTTTTTATTGCTGTATGGTGTGGCAAAAACGTTTTTGCCAAGGTAAAGCATATTAGAATTTTATTTATGTAACTTTATATGAAATGTTTTCATCTTGAGAGGTGCAGATACATTTTTCTCTCAAGGTGATTTTTTTTACTTTGAACAACTTAAAATCAGTAAAAAATTATTAATTATTACATATTTTTATTGATTTTGCAAGCTATATTGAAAATAAAAATTTAAAGGTATATGATTTTGATGTCAAGTAAATATTAACTTTATTTAAAGACAAAAACGTATGCCTGTGTAAAAAGTAAAGTAAAGGGAATGGGTGTGAAAAATAAAAATTTTAGAGAGAACGTTGTTGATTTTAAGTATTTTGACAGTATTAAGTTCATCGGATGCACTTGCCGCATCGACATATTCGACAGGATATGTTGGAAGAAATCAAGAAAAAACATATACGGGAATATCTAATTCAGCAAATAGTAAAACAACAAATAATAATTCATGGTATGTTATTGCTTCTTATATGGGTTACACTCCATCAAATGGCATATAAAGGATGTGGTATGTGCTTTACTCCTATGGCTATGTACAGCCTGTGTGGTGGAAGTTATCAGTGAGCATCATCAGCATCTGGCAATCCAAGGTATGGTACATGGTCGAGTATTTCAAAAAGGACATACTATTTAGGAGTAAGGATGGATACAAGTTTTACCGGAATATATGGAAGTACATCTGGTTCATGGAATGCCAGATAATATATAAAATAACGAGGCATATATATGAAGTACAGATATAAAATTTTAATTATGGCTGCTGTTATCATGCTTATACTCACAGGATGCACAAAACGAGAGAAAAATGTTTCGAATGAAAAGTATTCGGATTCTGATTATGAATCGGCAGAGGATGAGTCACATGGTAAAAAAATCAATAAAAAAATCGGTGAAAAAGGTAAACAATTAATTATAGATGCAGACGTAATTGTTTCGGATACAGATATGCAAAAAGGTACAGCAAAGGGAGTTCTTCCATCAGTAGAGGAGATAGAAAAAAATCTATGTGATGGAAGGGAACTTGTAAAACAAAAAAATACAGATCCAAATTATGGTGGAACAGACTGGATGATCCAGGATAAAAATGGAAATGAAATTCTGGGATATTCATACGATGATTATACTTCAATATTTACAGATAATAGCGTTGAAGGATTTGATATAAATCTTATACAGATGGACAGCAATTTGACAGGACAGGTAAAAAAGACTGAGCAGGATGTTTACAATAAATTAAAAGCTATTGGGTATAGTAGCACGCTTGGATTTCACCTTGATGGTATAAATAAAGATAAGGGAAAGATGTATTTCTGCTACTCAAGTAATATAAATAAATGCCCGGTTGTCGAGCCAGATTTGGGAACTGATTATACTGATGTAGAAGTTGTAGATGGAAAAATCGCAGCAATAAGATTTCAAAAGAAATATTCAATAGTTAGTTCAGAAAAAATAAATATAGTTAAAATTGAATCTATTATTACACATATGGAAAATGAGTATAAAGATGGAAAATTTCCAGTTATGCCGATAACGGTCAAAAGAATAAAATTAATGTATTATGTAAATGACAAGAATGAACTTCTTCCAGTCTGGACATTTGTGTATATGGATTATAAAAACAGAGAAAAGATTGCATATATTTATAATGCTGTTACTGGAAAACAGATTTATAACCCGGAAGATGGTATTAGTGAAAATGAATAAAAAAGCTTTTTTTCAGGAGATAAAAAGATCAATTTTCAACCGGAATATGTTAGCTGGACTTGTGTTTGGCAGTGCAATATTATTGTATGAAATATTGAAAATTGAAGGATATTTTCAATATTATATATTTGGAGGACTGAAGGCTGATGCATTGTCTATAATATCAAATGTATTTTCATTGTCGGTATTCACAGAGATTGCAGGAGCTTTGCCTGGAATAGGATATGGATATTCATTTTTATCTGAAAAAAACAGTGGTTTTATCAGATTTCAATTGATAAGGCAATCTGCGTCAGAATATATAAATAAAAAAATCATATTTACCGGAATAACAGGTGTGCTAATGATGGGAATTCCATATTCAATCATTGCTGTTATGGCAGAAATAGCAGGTGAACCAACTACACCGGCGGAACATCCGGAACAGATGGAAACACTTGTATGGGGGAAAGTTCTTTATAGTAATGATGGATTTACAGTTGTTTTGTTGAAGGGTATTTTAATTATACTGTTTGGACTTATGTGGTCAGAACTGTCATTGTTATGTACCTTATTTATAAATAATAGGTATGTCTCATTTGTTGTTCCTTATGTATTTTATGAACTATTGTTTTTTCTTGATTGGCGAGATGGATTTTTAAATACAGTAAATCCAAGGTACATGATTCGTTATGATGTTGGATATGATAATTCTATATGGAAACCATTTATATGCTTTATTATATATATATCAGTAATAATATTATTGACAAAGTTGATATTTAACAGACAGGTAAAAAATGGAAAGTATTAGATTCGTTTTTAAGAATTCATTAAGAAAGTTAGTTCTTGCCTTGAGTAAGAAAAATGTAATTGCGGGTGCAATGCTTGGAAGCATAATTATACTTAAACAGTCAGTTGGTTATTTGAGATATTCGGGAAGTCATACTGTAAATATATTAGAACCATATATTTTGAGTTATTCAGGCATTGGAACTGCATTGTCAATTTTGATAGGAGCCATTATTGTATGTGCAGATGCACCATTTATTGATGATAGTTCATTTATGCAGATACACAGAACAGGAAGAGGAACATGGTACAAGTCTTGCTGGGTGTATATAATTTTAATCCTTTTTTTTTATTATTTGTTATTGGCAGGAATAAGTATTTTCCCAATACTAAAAAATGGTTATACGCAAAATGAATGGAGCCAGACAATACTTAATATAATGGGAGAAGGTAATGACAGATCAAGTAAATATGGATTATTTTCACCAAGCAAAACAATTAGCCCGCTTTCACCACTGTTTGCATTTATATTTACATTTTTTGACTCATATTTATATAGTGTGTTTTTGATATCAATTTTATTTGTATTTAATATGTTAAATACAAATAGGGCGGTAGGAACAGCCCTGATTGTATGTATACATTTGTTTGCATATTTTTTGACTTTTACTGATTCTATTTTTCCGCTTATAGTAAAAAAGTTATCATTAATCAGAAACGCATATTTTCCAATAGAATATAATGCCTATGTATCATCACCAATATTTTCTGTGATATTTTTTATATTATTAATATATTTAGTTTATTTAACAGGTGAAAAATTTTTACCAATGGTAGATTATTATGTCAAATGAGATAAAAAGGACTTTTATAATTGATGCGTTATTTATTATGTTGTTATTATTTTATTTATTAAGTCATTATGAAAATCCGTTTGTGTTTCTTAGAGGTATTAATACAGGAATGACCGAAATAGAGCAGGTAATGTGGGTTATGTTGTTTGCTCCGGTATGGGGAACGGGATTCTATATAATTGAAAAGAACTTTGAATTAATACCACTTACACTTTACAGATACAGATCAAGAGTAAAATGGTGGAATATAGTTGAACTTATAATTATGGTACATACGATAGCGGTATATGCAGTAACAGGAATTGTATTATATATAATAAAACCTGAATACTTTCAACTGAATGTGATTATTTTAATAGCTGTTCATGGATTATTTCTGATGCAAATTGGCGCATTAAGCCGATTGATATTGAAAAAATCAATAATGACAGCATGTATAATTATTTTGTTTGAATGTGCAGCAAGTGAATTAGCTTTAAAATATGTATCAAAAATAAGATATTTAATTCCGTGTTGGGGAATGTATGGATTCAGTAATAAAATATTGAAAAATACTGGGTTTTCTGTTCGCGCGGTAATTATTGCACAGTTGTGTGTGGTTGTGTTTTTTTACCTGATTATGTTTGCTTATAGTAAACATTTTTACAGAGGAAATTATAATGAAAACAATGATTGAAATGCAAAATGTATCAAAGACATTTAAAAATGAAGATGTACTGAAAAATGTCAATATAAAATTATCAGATAATTGTATATATGGAGTTGTCGGCAGAAATGGTTCTGGCAAGTCAGTATTATTTAAACTGATCAGCGGATATATGGGACCGGATACAGGAAAAATTATTGTAGATGGAAAAACATTAAATGAAAAATATTCATTTCCTGAAAAAATGGGAGTTCTTATTGAAAAACCCGGATTTCTATGGCAGGAGTCAGCGATGGCTAATTTAAAATATCTGGCAGGAATCAGAAATGAAATTTCTGAAGAAGAAATCAGAAAAGCAATTCAGATGGTTGGGCTGGATCCTGACTCCAAGAAAAAAACTGGTAAGTTTTCACTAGGAATGAAGCAGAGATTAGGAATTGCACAGGCAATTATGGAAAGTCCAGATATTTTGATTCTGGATGAACCATTTAATGGTTTAGATGAAGATGCTGTTAATAATATAAGGAACCTGATTTTAAAATATAAAAAAGAAAACAGAGTTATTATTTTATCAAGCCATAACAAAGATGATATAGAATTTTTATGTGATGAAACTTATGAAGTGAAAAACGGAAAAGTGAAACTGTTAATAAAAGAAAAAAATAATTAATATCCATTTTTTATAAAATTCCTCATTAGATAATTGGATCGTCATCCGTTAGTCAGATTCTGGTCGGATTTTTGGAACGATTTAATTAATAAAAAATGGGGGATTTTTATTTGCATGGAAAATTGTTAAATATTACATATTTTTGTTGATTATGCTTATAATATTGAAAGTCATATATTTTTATGTTTATTTATATATGTTGGAAATGAAAATATAAAATATTGAAGATGTGAAGGAAATAGAAATGTATAAGATTGCATTATGTGATGATGAAAAAAATTTTCTTGATATAGAAGAAAAAATAATCAAAGAATATTTTGAAGAGCATTGTGCTGAAGTCTGTGTGGAAAAGTTTTCATCAGCAAGGGAATTGCTTGTATGCGATGATTTGGAGAAATTTGATGTTTATTTTCTGGATGTAGAGATGCCGGAAAAAGGCGGTTTAAGTTTAGCAGAGGATATATTCGACTTAAAAAATAATGCAAAAATTGTTTTTGTGTCTGCATACATAAAGTATGCTCCTGAAGGATATAAAGTATCGGCAGTCAGGTATATAGTAAAAAAAATTTCTGAAATGAATCAGGCGATTTTTGAATGCCTTGATGAAATTGTAAAGAGAATACAAGCTGAAACAAAAACATTTGAATTCAATTTCATTGAAGGCAAAAGGGTTCTGCATGAAAATGAAATTATATATGTTAATAGTGAACTTAGAAAACTGCATTTTCATGTTTGCGAAGGTGGTAAACTAAAAGAGTATACGTGCATTGATAAATTAGATAATACTCAGGAATATATGAAAAGTGCAAATATGATAAGAGTGCATCAAAGTTATCTGGTTAATGCATATTTTATTACAGATATAAGCCGTTATAAAGCTGCTTTGGATATAAATGGAATGCAGGAAAAAATTCCTGTAGCTCAGATGAAATATGAAAATACTATTGAAAAATGGCTTTTTTATAAAAGGGAAAAGTGATGTCGGAAGAAAGTATTATAGAGGCAGCATTAGCGATAATGTATGTCTTATGTTATGAAGTTTTTGCTGGTATGTTTCTGAAAAGAAAAATAAAAAATGAATATGTATATTTAGGAATGACTGTTTTGTGGATGGTTTTGATGAAGTATGTGACAGGATTTCTTGAGAAAAATATGGAAGTGAAATTTGCCGCAGTTATAGGATTATGTGTGATATTTGCAGATTTTTTATATAATGCATCAATTATAAAGAGCATAGTTATATCAGTAATATTCCATTGTATTGCATTTCTGGTGGACGTTATCTCAATACTGATTTCCAAAAGTGCGATATACGATGATGGAATCGAAGGCATTTTTATACGTAAAACAGAAATGAGATTCAGTCTGACTATGCAGTTTCTTCTATTCTTTGTTCTGATATTTGTTTCAGAGATTATAAAGAAAAATAAAAGATATATGTTTTCAACGGTGGAATGGATAAGATTTTCATTATTTCCATTGTTTTCAATAATCGGATGCACGGCACTTTATATAAATTTTAGAAATATAAATGATATAAATCAGATAAACACACTTGTTTATTTTACTATCGGAGTGTTATTCGCAAATTTTTTTGTGTTTTCTATTCAAAAAAATATTGTAGAAAATAAGAATGAAATTCGGAAAATGGCATTGCAAAAAGAAAAGACAGAAGGATTGACAAAGTTATATGAGAATATAGCAAAAAACTATGATGAGAAACTAAAACATGAACATGAATTTAAAAATCAGATAGCTATAATATCGGAACTCACACAAAGTGGTGAAATAGAAAAGCTGAATGAATATTTAATTGAATGCAATAGAAAAATACTTCACTATAAGAATGTAATAGATACAAATAATGTAATAGTAAATACAGTTTTAAATTACAAATATCAGGAAGCTGCGGAAAAAAATATAGTTTTTTTAGTGAAAATCAATGATCTGTCTTCGGTAAAAATGGAAGAAATGGATATAGTTACAATATTATCTAATTTACTGGATAATGCAATAGAAGCAAGTATAAAAGAAGATGTAACCGATAAAATTATAAAGGTAAAGATAGTGTATGAAAATAAAAATCTGTTTATCGGTGTAACAAATAGATTTAATGGTAAAATTTTAAAGAGAAATGGAAGATACCTTACAATAAAAAAAGATAAGAATGTACATGGGATAGGAATTGATAATATTTGTGAAATAGTTGAAAGATATAATGGGGAATATGTTGTCAAATCGAGTGAAGATGAATTTAACTTCCTTATAAATATTCCAAATGCAGCATGACAGCATATATGTGTCTGTGAAGGCTTCTTTGACAGACTCAATAATGAAAAGTTTTATAATCATTTATTGAGCAACGTATCAATAGATGAATTTATAAAAACGACCTGGTGATTCCGAAATAGGGCAGGCTGTAATAGATATTAACAGAATCATGATTTGTATAAAAGTTATGGTAAGGTAACTGTATTTACATTGATTTCAAAGATTTTAAGCTGCGATAAAATTGAACATATTAAGAAGAATTAATGACTATGAGTAAAAGCCCGGTGCATTGCATCGGGCTTTTTTTTCAGAAGATAGATGGAGCGATACATTTAAATCTTATGGGCTGTACTGTAAATTATAAACAAATCCAGAAGTTTATTATTTGCATCTTACCTGCTGATTTTCGCCACTTAGCACCGATTGCGAGACAGGACAGAAATCCTGTTATATGATGTGTTCATAAACAGGAAGGGAGACATAACAATGAAAGTTAATCTTGAAATAAAACCTGAATACACAGAAACCTTTGCGGTCATTTATGCTGAAAGGGTGACTGACGAAATCAGACAGATCATGGATATATTTTCGCAGGAGACTTCACCGATTGTTGCGCAGCACAGTGAAGAACTCATTATCCTTAAACCGGATGATATCTATATGGTAAGGGTAGAGGATGGAAATACCATGATCTACGGTGGGAATGAGGTATATTATTCGAGAAAAAGACTTTATGAACTGAAGGCACAGCTTGGCACAAAGTTCATGCAGATATCCAAATGTTCACTTGTGAATCTTAAGTATCTTAGCAGTGTTGAACCTGGATTCAGCGGAACGCTGCTGCTAAAGCTTAAGAATGGCAGCAAAGAATATGTTTCCAGAAAATATCTTTCTGATTTTAAACATTATCTTGGATTATAGGAGGAAATTATCATGAAGGAATTATTAAAGAGTACTGTAATCAGTATAGGAATATCACTCGCAATCTTCTGCATAATTGGAATAGTATTTGATGTCATATTTAAGGGGAACTTCAGCATGACGAACTACAGTTTTACGAAAATGGTCATTGGATGCGTATTGACAGGAATAGGATTCGGAGCACCGACTGTGATCTATAAGAAAGACACTGTTCCCAGACCTATCCAGATGATCATACATCTTGGGCTTGGATGTACGGTATATACAGTCGCAGCATTTTCAGTCGGATGGATACCGGTAAGCCTTGGTGTGGCAAAATGTGCACTTATTGCAGCAGGAATGATACTTCTATCAGTGCTTATCTGGCTTGGGTTTATGCTTTTCTACAGAAAAGAAGCTAAAGCTATCAACGAGAAAATTAAACAAATATAATAAATCAAACATATATCAAATTATTAGATGAGCCCGGTTAGAGTAATCCTGCCGGGCTGTTCTTTTATTGTTGATGATATGTTAAAATATATTGGCTAATCACATGGATGTGCAGCGGTAAATGGTTCAGTATGGGTACAAATTGGAGTGGTAATCGTTAAAAGGTTTAGAAAGGGCAGTAAATGACTGAAAATCAAAATCCAAAAAGAAAACAGCATTTTATTCCTCAATTCTATCTGAGAAACTTTGCACCGAATAGTAAAGCTATATGGCAGTATGATATTCAACAGGAAAGAGATTCGGTGTTAGCGCCCATAGATGAGATATGTTGTGAACGTGATCTGTATGAATTAAAAGATCAGGGGGTGATAGTATATCAGAATCTAATTGAGGATAGCTTTTCAAAGTATGAAAGTTTTTTTGCTGATTGCATAAGAGGTATAAAGGCCAAAGCAAAGATAAATAATGAAGAAAAACGTTTGATTGCAGAAGTCCGTACAACAGAATAGAAAGAAGAAAAACTCCTACGCATATCAGTTTTGACGATGCTGAAGAAAAACTGAAGAAGATGGAAGATTTTTGAAAGTATGCAAAAATTACAAAAACACGGCATTGTATGACCTGCTTTGTGACAACGCACTACGGTTGGATACTGCCCACGGAAGTAATAAATATATCTGTAGTAGTTTGTAGTTCAGGGGCAGTAACCATAAAAACGATAATATAGTTCAATGGTAGAACCTCTTAAACGATACGAGATAGTAAACACAGAATTCTTCGTAAATTGTCTTTCCTTAAGGGAACTTGAAAAGCAGATAGGCAGAGATCTGGATTCACAGCTTGATCCAATGGGCAAGAATATGACGGTAAACGAGTTGTTGGAGAGATACCTTAAGACCAGAACATGAGCAAGCACAATCAAGACCGTGCGTGGAGTTCTTCGTCCAGCATTTCAAATGGCGGTTGACAATGATTTAATTGTAAAGAATCCATTTGGATTTCAGCGTGCAGGAGTAATTTGCAACGATGAGAATGCAAGACAGGCAATCACAAAGGAGCAGATGAAAAAGTTCATTTATTCATGTATTTGTATCGGGAAAGACTACGCTTGATAATATACCAGTCCCGGCAAAGGATTATGTTGATTAGTGTGGAAGGGAGAATGGTTTGAAATCTGGAGTAAAGATAATCAAATTAATAGTTACAATGATAATGGTATTGTTTTGTGGAATAATGTCTTTCATGTCACTTTACATGCTTTATGATAAAGAATATATGGCGGACGAATTTGGTGCACCCATTGCGGTTGCAATGCTCTTGATATTCCTGCTAGGAACCATTATCAGTGTTGGAGAAATTTCGAGAATCCGTAAGAATAAGAAATTTGTTTTATTGCCTATGCTTGGAATGTTTTTTGTGGCTTGTGTGATTGGACTATTAGTCGAATTTATAATGGAGGTAATTGGAGGTGATCAAAGGGCAATAGGGCCAGCATATTTATTTGCAGTTTTATTAATTGTAATTGTTCTTTCTGCATATGGAATACATAATAAGATGTCCGATAAACCAAAGAAGCCTATATATATAACGAAAAACGATAATCATTGGGCGTTTACAAGATTTTCTGCAGAATGGGCTTATGATGAAGTGGCAGAAGATATGCGGGAATTATTATTAGAACAAATGTCTGAAGAAGAACGCGATAAGATCAGAGATGTGGAAGTATTCTTTGATGAGTATTTAGAAAAGAATCCGGAGGCTAATGATAAAATATACATTTATGCTTGCAACTATTTTGCATATATATTCCAGTGGCTTTTGGAAAAAGGAGCTCTGTATGAAGCTCATTTGACAGTGCATGGAAATGAAAGAGCTCAGGAAGACCTGAAAAAATTGTTGTTTCATAAGGGTAATCCTGCAGAATATATTTACAATTATTTGGATGGCAAGGTATTTGCACATGACATTTGGCCTATCTATCAGGCGTTCATGAATGGATATTATGAAGGTTGTATCTGGTTACAATTTGACAATAAGCAGTTGGTTAGAGATATTAGTTACCAGAAAGATTATGATGAGATTGTTCTTGAGAATTTACAAGGCGGTGTTCCTCACTGTTTTTGTATAGATTTTGATTACAAAAAATATTCAATTTTTGCAGAAAGACTGAATAAACGCTTTGAAGACTTTAGAAGAAATGCATTAGATATAATAGATGATTTAGAACCATATGAAGAAACTACAGCAGGTGGTGTATTCTATTCTCATGCGTTAAGTAAAAACATGGAAGTGAATGTTCAGACGGCACTGATCCTTGATGGTGAGAAAGAAGATTTTGAAGCGTATATTGAAAAATGCCTTGCTGAGATTGATACCCTGTCAGAAATTATTAAGGAGGAAATATGCAAGACATTTAATGCATGGGGAGAAGAGTGGATTCCTAAGACGGAAAAACTTACGCCAGAATCTTTTATCAAAAGAAATAGCCAAGGAGAAATACAGATTTTCAGACCATATGGTGAAGAACTTGCTTATAATCTTTGCTTTGAGGTGGATTTTGAAGAGGAACATGGTGTTTTTGTTACTATTAGAGGCGGACATGTGATTGAAAGTGGCTATAGGATGGATGCTGAATCTCCTTGGACTGATTATATGTGTAAAAAATATGCTGAATGTTTAGATAGTAACAGTTAAGGAAGCTGAAGCACTAAGCAGAAAAGATTTTGATTTATTGATTTGGAATAATAATGAAGAAATTTTACATTAAGTTAATTATTACAATAGTTGCTGTCAAAAATTTTAAATGGAGACGTTATGGATATAAGACGGGACTGTTGTGGTCAAGCATTTTTGTAACACTTATGGTGTGTACTGATGATATCAGGAGGCACTATGACAATAGGACAGATGATATCTGTAAACTTGATAATTTCATATTTAATTGAGGTATTCAATCAATTTGTATCAGAGTTTATTATCTATCAGAATACTAAAGTTTCTATTAGTAGAGTTGATGATATATTTAAAGACGAAGAAGAAAAGTTTGTAGGAAAAGAAAAATTTATTAATGGTGATATCGAATTTAAGGATGTTTGCTTTTCATATAAAAGTAATAGAATATTTGAAAAACTGAATATATTAATAAAAAAGGTGAGGTTACTGTTATCACGGGGACGAATGGATCAGGAAAAATTTCCATTGATAATAAATCAATGATGAAATTAAATGATTAAGAAAAATATAGAAGAAGGATTATATGAAAGAAGTTATTAAAATACAGGATTTGCATAAAAGCTATGGTAAAGAAGAGGTATTGAAGGGGATAAATATATCATTAGAAAAAGGAAAGGTATATGGATTGATAGGCCCAAACGGTGCAGGAAAATCAACACTATTTAAGGTTTTATCTGGATTGACTGGATTTGATTCTGGAGAAATTATTATTAATGGCAGTTCTGATATAACTTTGGAAAGAAAAAAAATCAGTTTTATGATTGAACAGCCTTATATGGATAATGATCTTTCGGCCAGAGAAAACCTTGAATTAGTGAGTTATATCAGAAATGTTTCCGATGATAATTTTGACAAGGTTCTTTCATGTGTCGGCTTAGGTGAGGTAGGAAAAAAGAAAACCGGAAAATTTTCGGTTGGTATGAAACAACGTTTAGGTATTGCTATGGCTCTAGTTTCGAAACCTGACATCTTGGTGCTGGATGAACCTATTAATGGACTTGATCCTATAGGTGTACGGGATATAAGAGAATTGTTGAAAAAATTAAACTCAGAGTTAGGAGTGACTATTGTTATATCCAGCCATATATTAAGTGAATTGGAGAATATTGCATCAGATTATATTATGATTAATAAAGGGCAGATTATTGATGAAATAAGCTCTGAAAAGATAAAGAAACACGGAAATGTTGAGGAGTATTTTATGGATAAGGTTGGCGTTTTAGATGATTAATATTATAAAAACTGATATATATAGAATAACCCAAAATAAGAAAAATATCATATTATGTATTTTAGGTGTTTTATATACAATATTGATAAATTTTTTATTCCTTAATTTTGAACGTGATGGAGATGTTTCGAAAATAACAGGTGAGAAATTTCTAAATGAATTTTTTGACAGTGAATTTATATTATTGTATTTATCGGTTGTTATTACAATTTACTGTTTAAAAAGTTTTAAAGATAAGACAGTAAATTATGAGATTATGTATGGATATAAATGGTCACAGATATTATTTAGCAAAATATTAGTCAATGCTATTTTTCAGATTCTCATAATTATGTCTGCTCAGTTTATGACTTTTGGAATATGCTCGTTTATAAATGGGAGTGGTATTGTAAGTGATTTGCTGGTTAAGGTTATAAGTGAAATATTGATTTTGTTTTATATAAGCGGAATTTTTGCTTGCATTTCTTTTGTTTTTAAGAAAACGCTTATAGCAATTTGCATTAATATTATTTTAGTGATATTTACAGATACCGATAATGAATATGGCATTTTTTCGGCAGGTTTTAAATGGCTTGCAAATACAGTCAAAGTTAATAATGCTATTTTTGAACTGGGGATAGGGAGTGTATTGATTATATCAGGGGTGTTAATTACTAGTTTATTATATAATAAGGTTTATCGGAGAGTATCATAAAATATGAATAAATTGTTGAAGTTTGAAAATTACAGAATGAAGCATATCAGAAAATATATATTGTATTATGTAATATATTCAATTGTATATAATAATTTTTTCATAATGTTGAAATATAAAAATAAAGTTTTGGATATTACTGGAGAAAAGTATTGGAAAGCTTTTTCTTCGGGAGCACTGTTTATACCGTTGTTTATTACATTATTATGTGGTTTACTTCAGAATGAGGGAATAAAGTACAAGTTACATAAGTTAGAAATCATATCGGGATATAGTATTCAAAAAATAATAATATCTAAAAGCGTTCTATTTATAATATATTATTGCATTTATGTTAATACATTATTTATAAGTGAATTTATTGTTTTTTCTGTTATAAATGGCATTGGGAGCATTGATATATTTGAGTTCGTTGCTAAGAATATCACATATGTTATTATTGTATTTACTGTTTCCATTATTTCAAACTATATCATGTATCTAGTTGAGGATGCTGTTAAGGGAACTGTATTTACTGCTTTGTTGATTATAATGTGCAACTTTTTAATTGCTATTGTTATGGGGTTTGTTATGATAAAAAAACCATTGATAGTAGAAAATATTCAAATGTTTGTTGCGACATATCTGCTAGAGAGATGTTTTGAAGGAGGAAATCATAATGAAATTCCTAAGTTGATATTTGGGGCAGGAATTGATATGGTGATGGTGGTAACTGTATTTACATTGATTTCAAAGATTTTAAGCTGCGATAAAATTGAACATATTAAGAAGAATTAATGACTATGAGTAAAAGCCCGGTGCATTGCATCGGGCTTTTTTTTCAGAAGATAGATGGAGCGATACATTTAAATCTTATGGGCTGTACTGTAAATTATAAACAAATCCAGAAGTTTATTATTTGCATCTTACCTGCTGATTTTCACCACTTAGCACCGATTGTTGCGCAGCACAGTGAAGAACTCATTATCCTTAAACCGGATGATAT
>OBMA010001257.1_pt1 | contig 15512 bp, 12 predicted proteins | sample 1539141 | NCBI WGS metagenome assembly OBMA01 (sample SAMEA3991484, study PRJEB22521) | metagenome | biome: anthropogenic terrestrial biome; feature: sewage plant; material: raw primary sludge | place: Sweden | collected 2012-09-26 | reverse complement strand
ATAATTTTTATTTTATTGGCAAAGGTACAGCAAACAAAGATAAAAACAAAATAAAATTCATTTTATTTTTGTTGTTAAGATGTGGCTCATCTAAAGATTTTACTCTTTTCTTATAGTACGTTATCGGCATTATTTAATTAAACGTGTAAAAAAACGAAAAAACATATTCTCAAATTTGCGAATTTGAATAACTATTTATATATTTGCACGCAGAAAGAAAAGAAATGATAGTGACATTTGAAGAGACATACCTGCAAGAGCTGTATGAGCGAGGCACAAGCGGCGAGAAGAAGCATCGATATCAACCGCAAGTGGTCAGAGGTTATCAGAAAGGTATCAAGTTTATGGTAAATGCCAAAAGACCAGACGACCTCAAGCAAATTAACTCTTTAAACTTTGAACCGTTGAAGGGTGATAAAAAGGGATTGTTCTCGGTCAGGGCAAACGGCAAATACCGCATCGAGTTCACCATTGACGAGAATCTTGATACACCTATCCTGACAGTATGCAACATAACTGATTTGTCGAACCATTATAAATAGTTGAAAAAATGATTACAACAAAGGGGGTAGACCCAAGCATGATAGCAAACAATCTGGAATCTTCCAATCTGATTCATCCGGGAGAAATGATCAAGGATGAAATAGAGAGTCGCGGCCTGACGCAGAAGGCGTTGGCGGCGATGACGGGCATTTCGCCCTCTGTCTTGAACGAAGTGCTTAACGGCAAGCGTTCGATAACCATTGAGTATGCCTTGCTCTTTGAAGCCGCCCTCGGCATCGACGCAGACATCTGGATTGGTCTGCAGGCTGATTACGACAAGCAGAAGGCAAGCCACGACAAATCGTTCCTGAAACGGTTGGAAAATGTGAGGAAGTATGCGGCTTTGCTGTAAGTGCCTTTCAAAGCATTTTAATACCTATCCTCTTTGAATAACAAAGTTTTTATTCATTATTCATACTGGGATATTTCTTTTTCAGTTCGTCCATCTTCCTCATCGTTTTCTCCATAAAGTCCTTGTATTCCTGTGCTTCGGGATTGAAGGGACGATGCGACAGAGCTTCCTTGATGGGTTTCCATTCTTCAATAAAATGTTTTGCCTCTTGGCTGAAATAGTTTTCCCGTAGTATCTCCCATATATATTCCACCGCCTGTTCCGAAGGGTGGAGCATGTCCTGCGCATAGAAACGGTAGTCTCTCAGTTCGTCGTTGATGATTTCGTAAGCGGGGAAGTAATGACAGGTTCCGGGATATTGCCTGACCAGATCGTCCGCGGCGAGCAACAGCACCGACTTCGACAGTTGACTGCCGTGGTAACCGTATTTGGCATAACGTATCGGACTCACTGTCACAATCACTTTCACGTCCGGATTACGACTTTTCAGGATAATCACCGTATCCGACAGATATTGCAGACATTCATCCAGTGTGAGTTCTTTCTCCGTAAACAACCGCTGCGGACGTTTGCGGCAGTTGTCCACGATTTCTCCCGTCTCATTCAGTATGTACACATGATTGGTGCCTAATGTCAGTACCACCACCGACGGAACCATATCCTCGTACCTGTTCACAGTATGCAGTATACTTGCCGGATTATACATGACACCGTAGGGATTGACTGCGGCCTTGAACCGTTCTTCCTTGAAACGTCGACCGATGTTGTCGGCGAAACACGAACCCACGAAGAGAATCTTTTCGAACGGCGTGATTTCGAAATCCGGTTTTTCGATGTTTACTTTTGTTCTGAATTCCATATCGCTATCTGTTTTTACGACCTACTTACCTGTAGTCCCTTTGTACTGAGGTCCATATCTACGAAACGTGCGTTCTCGTTCGGTCTGTTGTCATGAAGAATCTGTTTGATACATGCGGCAGCCTCGGGATCTTTAGCTATCATATACAGATAACCGCCACCACCTGCTCCGGGTAGTTTATAACCCAGACAGTAATCGTCTATCAGGTCGGTCAACCGTTTCACTTCCGCGGGATTGGTACCCTGGTCGAGCGCCTGGTTCTGTATCCATGTCTTCCGCATCAACAGTCCTGTCTCCCTGAAGTTGTTTCTTTGTATCGACTCGTACATGTCCAGGGTATGCTGCTTCATCTCGCGCAAAAGTTGTATCTGTTCCGACGAATTGAGGAACATTCTCCTGACAATCTCCGACAGTATCTTTTTGGCAGTACGGGTTATACCTGTATAATAAAGCAGATGGCACGATTTATATTCGGGTTGCACGAACAAATCATTAGGCAACCATTTCACTACCGGCGTCTGGTCGAATCCCTTTGTCGTCTGCAACAGTTTTACACCTTGCAACACTCCGCCAAACTGGTCCTGCCAACCGCCGCCGGTGGTCAACAACTGTTCCAGAACCAGTGTACGCTTGCATATCTCGTTCTTGTCCCAGCCCAGTCCGCAGAAATCATTGACGGCACCCAGCACCGTCGATGCCAGTACACTACTTGTACCCAGTCCGCTGCCTGCGGGTATGGCGGACAACAATGTGATCTCGAATCCGCACCCGAAATTTTCCAACTGCTGTTCCAGTGACGTATACCGCGACTCGGAGAAACCCGGTTGGAAACCGGCCAGCACCAGTGCAGCCTTCGGTATCGAGAACGGACTGCCTACATGGTTGAAGTCGGCCAACTGTTCGAAAGTGGTTATTTCCTCGGATGCGCCGAGGTCTATACTTCTCAGTACAATATGTTTTTCCCTGCACGGACGGATATAAGTCTGCAAAGGCGGCTGCCCGTTCAGTTCTATGGCCAGATTGATCACATTGCCACCTTCCATCAGACAGAACGGCGGTGTATCGGTCCAACCGCCCGCAATGTCTATACGTACCGGACTGCGTCCCCAGACAATCTGATCGCCATATACACTCATCTTCGGACTTTGTTTTTCTGCCAATACCGTTGATGTCAGTCCCTCGCGCAATAATCCGAACGCCTTCTTTCCCTGCTGTTCGTCGTCACATCCGTTCAGACGGTTTACCTCTGATCGGAACATGGCATCATGGATACGGGTCATCAGAGGTGCCGTCTCTTCTATCGACGGGGGTAAAGGTATGTGCATTTCCGAAAAATCGTGGGCGGCATGGTCCAGATCTACCTGATAAAACACACTGTGGCGGTAGTTGGCAGCTATCGCCGACCAGTCGCTGGCACGGTATCCGCACCTTTGTGCTTCCAGTCGGTGCATGTTGGCAGTATTGGATATCTCATCGGCACTTATTTTCTTCGCCTTCTCCCATAGTTGCCTGCCTTCCTCATATTCCCCTCCGGATAACATATAACGGAGCAACATTCCCATCTCCGGGATATCAGAACATAACGGGAACAGCGGTGCAAACTGCTGGTCGCCGGCAAACTTGTCATCATATCCGTAAGGGCGCACGGCATATTCCTTTTCACCTATCGGCACGATATCAACACATTGCTTGGGTTGCAGGGTGACCGACCAGTCGTTGACCGGTACACCCGTGATGATATGATCATGAGACAATGCCCATTGGGCACCTATATGACTGTTTTCCACCCATATATTATAGTTGTCGGCTGTAAACGGTATCTTTGTCACCGCATTCTGTACGAAGATGGCAGGATGCGGTTTATGGTCGTGATGGATAATCTCACGCTGGTCGTTGACGAGATTCTGCACCGCCAATGTCGACGACAGTATCTCATGACTGGAACCGTAGTGATAAAATTCTCCCCCGGGGAGGGGCAGGATGGCCACTTTGAGGGCGTTGATCTCATCGTCTTTGATCGTCGGTTCCGTACCCAGAGCGCAACCGAATTCCGAATAGAGGTCGTAGTTCTTCAACATTCCGCCTTCTTCCGAACGTTTCATGAGCACTTTCACAGCCTTGTCGCTCAACAGCCACACGCCGATATCTGTAAGATAGAAATGAGCATTCAGTAAATCAGATAGTTGCGATTCAGAAGGTTTCTGCATCATGCACTTCAGAACCGATGGCGAATTACGCTTAGAAATGAAAACGCCATGGTCTTTCGCTATCTCCGCGCCCAACCACAAACCGTAGCATACCACGTCGGCATCAGGAATATTCTGCAACGGACGCGTACTACGTATATAGACATCACCGCTTACGATCATTGTATTCAGTGACCGAGGGGCTGCAGCCATGATCTTTTCATAGAGGGGCAACTGTATCGACAGCAGGTTCTGGTCCAACCGCTGTCCCCTCTCCCATCTGAATACCGGTATGGGAGTCAGTATTTTACCCGAAGGGGCATAAGCAGGCAGTCGTCTGCTCTGTCCGCCTGCATGCAGGATCAGTCGACGGTCGGACGACAACCATTCTGAGAAAGGAGCATCCGTCTTTTCCTGTTCGTAACATTGTCTGATCAACCATGCCGTACCACCACCCGAACCTAATCGATGACCGATAGGGTCGCACGAACAGAAATACTCGTTTTTGTCCAACCCCGTGACCTCATTGAAACAGTCCACCAAATTAGGTGGTAATGATAATAATTTTTTCATAGTTATTCTATTTACTTTGCAAAAATACAATTTTTCCTTCTAAATTGATTATTAAAATAAAACTTTTATGTATATTTGCAGACAATGATTACACGTATATAGATTATAACTATTGATATCATGACAGACTACAACGAAAAGCAAGACAACATGTCTGAGAAAAATCACGCAAGTATTCTTGTACCTTTTATCATGATTACCGCCTGTTTTGTCCTGTGGGGATTTGCCAACGACATAACCGGTGTCATGGTCAAAGCATTTTCCAAGATATTCAGAATGAATGTGACAGACGGTGCCATGGTACAGGTGGCATTCTATTTCGGTTATTTTGCCATGGCGTTCCCTGCTGCCATGTTTATACAGAAGTATTCCTTTAAAGCAGGTGTGCTCGTCGGACTTACGATTTACGGTATAGGGACATTACTCTTCTTCCCTGCCAAGATGATGGGAATGTATGAGCCGTTTCTTATTGCATATTTTATTGTCACTTGCGGTCTTTCGTTCCTGGAAACGAGTTGCAATACGTACATCTATTGCATGGGTGATGAGAGTGATGGTGTCAGGCGACTTAATTTTGCGCAGGCATTCAACCCTCTGGGGGCATTGGCTGGTATGTACATCGCCATGCAGTATGTGCAGAACCGTATCAGTCCATTGGATTCAGCGGCAAGAGCTGTACTACCCGAACATCAGTTTGAGTTTATCAAGAACCACGATCTGAACGTTCTGATCCGTCCATATATAGCCATTGGCATATTGGTCATTGTAATTGCCTTGATTATCAAGCACATCAAAATGCCGAAGAATGGCGACACCCATATCAAAAAGGATTTTGGCGTTACCATCAAGGAATTGTTTTCAATAAAGAATTACCGAGATGGCGTTACTGCCCTGTTTTTCTATATGGGTGCCCAAGTTACATGTTGGACATTCATCATACAGTATGGTTCACGTATATTCATGGCTGAAGGTATGAACGAGAAAGCCGCCGAGATGCTTTCTCAGAAATACAATATCGCAGCCATGATTCTGTTTGCATGCAGCAGATTTGTCTGTACTTGGTTTATGAAATATGTCCACCCTGCAAAACTGCTTGCCATACTGGCGTCGGTGGGCGTTTTAGCAGTTGCCGGAGTCATCCTGTTTACCGACCGCAACGGTATCTATTGTCTAGTGATTGTAAGTGGATGCCTCAGTCTGATGTTTCCTACTATCTTCGGACTGGCCCTGCATGGATTGGGCGACGATGTGAAGTTTGGCGGTGCCGGACTTATCACAGCGATGATCGGCGGTTCTATTTTCGTGCCGGTGCATGCAATGATTATCGACAGTAATATAAGCATACTGGAACATTCTTCCGTCAATATTTCGTTTATTATCCCATTTGTCTGCTTTATTATTATCGCGTCTTACGGTTATCGGTACGCAAAACGAGATTTACAGTCTTAAAGGCATCGGATGATGTCTTCACTGTGATTTTACCCGGTGTGCGTCCCGCTCTGATGATCAACAGGGCAGAACCGTTGTAAAGTCGGCGCATATTGCCGGTCATCGGTTCGTCGGATGCAAGGTTTCCATTGCTTACGGCTACGATACGGGCATCACCTTTCACATCGAAGGAGAGCATATTGTCAGCATTCATCACCCGTCTTCCTTTTGCATCCACCGCATATATACGTATATGCTGCAGGTCCATGCCGTCGGCATTCCAGTTGTTATTGTCCGGTTCCACTTTCAGTGCCACAGCCTTTCCGTAAGTTTCTATCTTATGACGGGCTACAGTCTTTCCGCCTGTTCTGGCTATCGCCTCTATATAACCGGGTTGATAATCGATACCGTCCCATTTTATCTTGTCGCGGTTCTTCGGATTGTTTACCTCGTTTTTTTTCACGCCGACACTCTTGCCGTTGACGATCAGTTCCACTTCTTCTGCATTGGTATAGGTATACAGACTCACCTTACCTGGTTTTCGGTTCCAGTTTTCCGACATTCGCGCCGTACCTACCTGCACATCGTTCCAAACCATATTGCTGTTGGCATCGTCTATCACACCGATATGTACCGTCGGTTCATCGGTGAACATACTCTTCAACAGATATGCTACAGGTTTCGGTTCCAGTGATATATCGAAGGCGCCATTGGTCCATCCCTTTGCCGGCCAACCGTTGCTCTCTCCCAGATAGTCTATCATACCCCAGTAAGCCAGTCCGATCACCTTATCCAGGTTCATCTCAAAATAGTTTGGTCCCATCATCGACGCATTTGCCTCACTCTGATAAAACATCATATTCGGGAATCGTCTGCTGTCACCTGGGAAATACATATATCTGTAATTGTACGCCGCCACGTCGGTTTCCAAAGCCAGCGGTGCGGGCAGTGAATCGCCCAGTGCCGTATGACTGCGTCCGCGCGGATGCATCGCCACCGTGACAGGACGTGTGGTATCATATCTGTGGAGCAACTCCTTCTGCATACGATAAGGTGTTACACCCCAGTCGGCATAAGGCAGATTCCAATATGTCTGCAATTCATTACCTAGACTCCACATCACGACCGACGGATGATTTCTGTCGCGCTTGATAAACTCGGGAATGTCTTTCTGCCAGAGGTTCACCCATTCTTCCCTACCGCCGGCATACTGTGTGAGCCACTTGTCATAGAGTTCGTCTACGACCAATATACCATATCGGTCACAAAGGTTCAACAGTTCTTTGCTATAAGGATTATGCGAGGTGCGAATGTGGTTGAATCCGAAAGATTTCAACAGTTGTATCCGCTTTTCCATGGCACGTGGATATGCCGCTGCGCCAAGGGCTCCGAGGGTATGATGATTGGCGATGCCTTTGAGCAGCACTTTCTTTCCGTTCAGTTTCAGTCCGAACGCCGGTGAATATTCCAATGTGCGTATTCCGAAGGGTTCTGTCACCTGGTCGGCTATCGTGCCGTCGGCACGGTAGAGTGTGATCTGCGCCTGATAGAGGTAAGGCGATTCACAACTCCATAAGTTGGGACTGGAAAGGAAAAGGGAATCCAACGGATGCTCGCAAACTTTCTGGGCGCGGTTGAACGACACTTTCGTCGTATGGTCTGCCACCATTCTGCCTGCTGCGTCAATAATCTTGGTATTGACATCCAACGACTGGTTCTTATCCAGATAGAAAGCCATCTCTGCCTGAATCTTCACGGTAGCCGACTGGTTATCTGCCTTAGGTGTTGTGATTTCCAACGGGTTGCGGGTGAAGTACAACTGCGGATCGGTCAGCACGAGATGCACGTCTCTGAACAGTCCCCCGCCAGTATACCATCGCGAGTTGTCCGGATTGCGGGTATCCGCTTTCACGGCAATCACGTTTTTCTGTCCGTATTTCAGTTGATGGGTTATATCGATATCAAAACCCACATATCCGTAATCCGTTCCCCCTATCCGTTCTCCGTTGAGATAGACGTCGCCTACCAGCATGATTCCTTCGAAATCCACCAGTACACGTCTGTTTTTCATCTCTTCACCGGGGGTGAATGTATAACGGTACCAACCGATGCCCATCTCCTTGAATCCGCGGGCACTCAGTCGGCTGCGCACATTACTGGCCATATCACTGTTGTTGGCTTTCTCGTTCTTGTCCGGAGCCACCCACGGCTGTTCTATCTGAAAGTCGTGCGGCAGGTCCACTGTTCGCCAGTCGGCATCATCAAGAGTCACCGATGCGGCACCACTGATGTCACCGGCATGGAATTTCCAACCGAAATCGATATTCCGTTCTTCCCTTGCCGCATTATCGGCAGACACATTTAGGGCTAATAAAGCCGCAAGGATCGTTATGACCGTCTTTTTCATAAAAAAAATTATCGTTTAGTATTTTAGTAATGTCGGCAAAATTACTAAATACTAAACGATAACTATTTTGATATCTGATTAAAATACCAAGAAAAATGATATTTTATTTCACATTTCCTACCTTGATAAGATATTCCGCTATCTGAACGGCATTCAGGGCGGCACCCTTACGTATCTGATCACCGCTCAACCAGAATGTCAGACCGTTCTCGTCTGCCAGGTCCTTACGTACACGACCTACGTATACATCGTCCTTGCCGGCAGTCTCAAGCGGCATAGGATAAACGAGATTGCTCGGATCGTCCTCCAGTGTCACACCCTGTCCGGCGGCGATAGCCTTCTGAGCTTCCTCTACACTGATTGGGCGCTCGGTCTCTATCCATACGCTCTCTGAATGGGCACGGAGTGAAGATACACGTACACACATAGCCGAACATTTCACGTCACTGTGCATGATCTTACGTGTCTCGTTGAACATCTTCATTTCTTCCTTTGTATATCCGTTGTCCGTGAACACGTCTATCTGAGGGATCACGTTATAGGCCAACTGATGCGGGAATTTCTTCACCGTTACGGGTTTGTTCTCCACCAGTTCCTGATACTGCTGCTGCAGTTCAGCCATAGCGGCAGCACCTGCACCGCTGGCACTCTGATAACTTGCTATATGAATGCGTTTGATATGACTCAGGTCCTCAAGCGGTTTCAGTACTACGACCATCATAATCGTCGTACAGTTAGGATTGGCGATGATACCGCGCGGACGGTTGAGGGCATCCTCCGGATTCACCTCGGGCACGACCAGAGGCACATCATTCTCCATACGGAACGCACTTGAGTTGTCTATCATCACGGCACCGTATTTGGTGATGGTTTCAGCATAATCCTTAGAAGTGCCTCCACCAGCAGATACAAACGCAATGTCTATACCCTTGAAATCGTCATTATGCTGCAAAAGTTTGACTTCGTAGTCCTTTCCCTTGAAACTGTACTTTCGGCCGGCACTGCGCTCAGAACCAAAAAGAACTAAATCATCCATCGGGAAATTTCTCTCTGCGAGAACGCGCAGGAACTCCTGTCCCACAGCACCACTCGCACCAACAATTGCTACTTTCATATTAGTATGTTTAAAAATTAATATATAATTCGGATGCAAAATTACAACTTTTCGGGATAATAACATTCAAAAGTGATATTTTTTTTGCACCTTTGCATCATCATTTATAAAATGTGCTACTTTTATGCAAAACTTATCGCAATATTTTCCGATTACAGATCCTACATGGATATTTTTTATTGTCCTGTGTATTATCCTGTTCGCTCCTATCCTGATGGGGAAATTGCGCATTCCACATCTGATTGGAATGGTATTGGCTGGTGTCATCATCGGTCCGCACGGTTTTAATATTTTGTCGCACGACAGTTCTTTTGAACTTTTCGGAAAGGTAGGACTGTACTATATCATGTTCCTAGCCGGACTGGAAATGAACATGAGTGATTTCCGCAAGAACAGGATTAAGACATTTACTCATGGCATCATGGCATTCGCGATTCCGATGATTATAGGTTTTGCGCTCAACACGTCACTTCTGAAATATAGCATCCTGACATCTGTACTACTTGCCAGTATGTATGCGTCCCATACACTGATTGCATATCCCATTGTCCTGAGATATGGACTGTCACAGCAACGTAGCGTTACGATAGCTGTTGGCGCCACAGCCATCACTGATACTCTTACATTACTTGTACTGGCTATTGTCGGAGGCATGTTCAAAGGCAACATCACTGGTGTCTTCTGGATTTTATTGATAATCAAAATCAGTATTGTCTTTTTTGTTATCATCTACTTTTTCCCCCGTATTGCCAGATTTTTCTTTCAGAAATACGAAGAAAATGTAACACAGTTCATTTTTGTTCTCGGATTGACGTTTCTTGGCGCAGGACTGATGGAGCTGATCGGTATGGAAGGATTGCTGGGCGCATTCCTTACCGGTTTGGTACTCAACAGATATGTACCCAACATATCACCGCTGATGACTCACCTTGAGTTTGTGGGCAATGCTCTTTTCATCCCATATTTCCTTATCGGTGTAGGTATGTTGGTCAACATTAATATCATATTCAGCGGATTTGGTTCTATAGAGGTGGCTGGAGTGATGATAGCCGTGGCGCTTTCCAGTAAATGGCTCGCATCCCTGGCTACACAGAAGATATTCGGTATGAGCAGTACTGAACGCGAACTGATTTACGGTCTGAGTAATGCCCAGGCCGGAGCCACTCTGGCGGCTGTTCTAGTAGGTTATAACATCATACTGCCCGACGGACAGCGATTGCTTAACGATGATGTCCTCAATGGCACTATCATACTGATTCTCGTGACTTGCATATTCAGTTCTTTTACAACCGAACGTGCCGCTAAGAAAATCGTTCTTTCCTTTAAAAACACCATGACCGATGAAAAAACGGCTGATGACGAAAAGATTCTTATTCCAGTAGCCAGAAGGGAATCGGCCAACGAACTCGTAAAACTGGCGATCATCATGCGGAATACCAAACTCAACCGTGGTATTATCGGACTGAATGTTGTACTCGACGACCTCAACTGTTCATATAATCAAGAGAGAGGCAGAAAGATGCTCGAATACATGGAGATGACAGCGAATGCCGCCAATGTCAGAATGATTGTCCAGAGTCGTATCGCTACCAATATCAGCAATGGTATCTCTCATGCCTTCAAGGAGTATTCTGCTTCAGAAATCATCATCGGAATGCACGAAAGCAATGGTTCTAAAAACGTATGGGGAAATATCACTCAGAATCTCTATTCTGAGATTTCCCGACAGATATTGATCGTAAGATGTCTTCAACCTATCAACACACTGCGCCGCATACAGGTTGCAGTACCTGCGAAGGCCGAATTTGAACCTGGTTTCTACAGATGGCTCGAACGACTGAGTAGGATGGCAGCCAATCTCAACTGCCGCATACAGTTTCACGGTTGCAGGGACACGTTGTCGCTCATCAATGAATATATACTCAACCGGCACAATGATGTAAGGGCCGACTATATGGCCTTCGAAGAATGGAAAGACCTACCCCGCCTGGCTGTCAACGTCAATGAAGATCATCTTTTTGTCGTTGTTACGGCACGAAAGGGGACCGTGTCATATTCCCCGTCGTTTGAGAGTCTTCCCGAACAGTTGTCTAGATTCTACAACAGCAATAGTCTGATGATTGTATTCCCCGACCAGTACGGTGCGCCGCAGGATGTACTCACGTTCTCGGCTTTACAGCAGCCCAAAGAACAGACAGCATTCAGTTACTTGCACGATTGGTATCAGAAAAAGATTAAACATCAAATATAATATATTATGATTGATATTAAAGGTATAACCAAGAGTTTCGGCTCTCTGCAGGTCCTCAAAGGAATCGACTTGCATATAGACAAGGGTGAAGTGGTTAGTATCGTCGGTCCCAGCGGTGCCGGCAAGACCACTCTGTTACAGATTATCGGCACCCTCGACCGTCCCGACAGCGGCAATATCGTTGTCGACGGCATCGACGTGCGCCGACTGAGCACCAAACAGTTGTCTGATTTCCGCAACAAGCATATAGGTTTCGTATTTCAGTTTCATCAACTGTTGCCCGAATTTACGGCCATAGAGAACATCATGATTCCCGCCTATATAGCTGGCATGTCGACTGGCGAAGCCAAAAAGAGAGCACAGGAACTGCTTGATTTCATGGGACTCACCGACCGTGCCCAGCACAAGCCCAATGAACTCTCAGGCGGTGAAAAACAGCGTGTAGCCGTGGCGCGCGCCTTGGTCAACAATCCCGCCGTCATCTTGGCCGATGAACCGTCGGGCAGTCTTGATTCCAAGAACAAACAGGAACTTCACCAGTTGTTCTTCGACCTCAGGGACAAGTTCGGTCAGACCTTCGTCATCGTCACCCATGATGAGAACCTGGCACAGATCACCGACCGCACCATCAAGATGCGCGACGGTCTGCTGGAAGTAGAAGAAGTACCGGCTCCTGAAACAGAAGAGCCAGAAGAAGAAAAAGAAGAAGAAAATACCCAAGAAATATGGCAGAACTAAAATTAGGCGACTACAACAAGATGACGGTAGTCAAAGAAGTGGACTTCGGCATGTACCTCGACGGAGGTAACGAAGGCGAGATACTTCTCCCTTCACGTTACGTCCCGCAAGGATGCAAACCGGGCGACGAACTCAATGTATTCCTGTACCTTGACAACGAAGAACGTCCCGTAGCCACCACCCAGACCCCGCTTGCCAAAGTAGGCGATTTCGCCTGGTTGGAAGTATCATGGGTCAACGAATACGGAGCCTTCCTCAACTGGGGACTGATGAAAGACCTGTTCTGTCCGTTCCGCGAACAGAAGATGCGCATGGAGATAGGCAACAAGTACATCGTCTACGTCACCATCGACGAAGACAGTTACCGTATGATGGCATCCGCCAAGGTGGAACATTACTTCTCCGAAGAACCGATACCCTATAAGAGCGGCGACGAGGTAGACCTGCTCGTATGGCAGAAGACCGACCTGGGTTTCAAGGTTATCATCGACAACCGCTATCCCGGTCTTGTATACGAAGATCAGGTGTTCACACATATCACTACCGGCGACCGCATGAAAGGTTACATATTTAATGTACGCGAAGACGGAAAGATAGATGTCACCCTGCAGCCTACCGGCAGACGGCAGACCGAAGAGTTCTCGGAAGTGCTGCTGCAATATCTCAAAGACAACGGCGGACAGTGCGACCTGGGCGACAAAAGCGATGCCGATGCCATCTACAACCGTTTCGGCGTAAGCAAGAAAGCCTACAAACGCGCTATCGGCGACCTCTACAAGCGCCGTCTGATCACCGTAGAGCCGAACAGCATCACACTGAACCAATAACACGACACACCTTACTATAAACATGAAAAGAGAGCAAACATCTGTTTGCTCCCTTTCTCTTGATATTTAAAATCGTATTACTCTGCTGCAATACATACAGAAACACGGTTCTTGTCATTCTCAGCGAATGGCTGTTCACGTGATCCTTTGGATGTGTAAGAGATACGATCAGCAGATACATTGTATTTCGTCTTCAGCTGGTTGACAACGATATCGGCACGTTTAGCGGCGAGTTTGTCGTTGATGGCGTCAGTACCTGTACCGGCATCAGCATAACCAGTGACGGTTACCTTGGCGTTAGGATACTTAGCCAGATAATCAGCTATCTCAGCTACTTTGGCGTCTTCGATGTCAACAATCTTGGTAGAGTTGATAGTGAAGAAGATGTCTTTGCGCAACGGTTCGATAACTTCCTTGACAGGTTCCGGAGCCGGTGTTACCACAGTGTCTTCCTTTACAGGTTCTACGACAGGAGGGATAACAGGAGCTTCGACCTTCTTGTAAGTCTTGCCCAGGTTGATTCTGAAACCGGCCAGTGCGTTGAAGTACCAGTCAGCGTTTCCAGCCTTCTTAGAGTTGTAGTGGTCGCTCAGGATATTGGCGTTACCCTCTATCATGAAGCTGACAGCGTCGCTCAGACGGAAATTGAGGTCGATACCGCCGCGTCCGAAGAGGCGTACTTTCGTACCGTCCCAGATGTAAGTGAGTTCATAACCCTGTTTTGCAAGGTCATTAGCCTCATCGTTCTTGAATGCGATGTTGGCACCACCACCGAGGAATGCGCTTACGTTGAACACACGGTTAGGATTCCAACCGCAGAACAAGTTAGACAGGTTGAACATGAAGTCAAGACCTGGAGCTACATAATTGTATTTGTAAGTGACTGTCTCAGGTGTTGAAGTAGATGTTAGCATATATGCACTCCAACCACCCTTGCTCTGCCAGGCATTAGCCTGGAGACGGATAGCGAATACCGGACAGAACTGATATCCAAGACCCAACTGTACATTAGGAGAAATCAGGTCTTTGAACTTAGCTTCACCCAATGTATACTGAGCACCACCTTGCAAATCAAGGAAGAAGTGCTTCTTAAACTCATACTTCTGACCTTCCTTGTCAGTGTATGTAGCCTGAGCCATTGCAGATGTTGCGCCCAAAGTGAGCAGCATCGCAGCGATGAATGTCTTAATTGATTTCATTTTTGTTTTGATTATTTATAAATTCTATCAAGTACAGAGCTGTGAGTCTGCGAATCTGTATCGGCAGCAGTCAGATACCACTTTCCATTTTTCCTAATAGGACGCAGAAGACCTGTTATCGTAGCAGGCTTTTCTCCTTTGGCTGGTTGGTTAAATACGAAACTGTATTTGACCTGACTGTCATCTTCTCTGTAAAACTTGAGATACTCTATATTATAGCTGTAAATGTGGAATATCTTGAGTATGCCACGTTGTTTCTTAGCTAAATCAGAAGGAAGAGAAACAATGTTATTCTTCTTATCATAATAATAAAGCATTGACATGGCTTCATCTATTTGATTATTCTTGCATAAAGTCAGAAATTTGTTGGTCAAATTCAATACAACCTGAGTATCCTGCTCTGAAATTGCCATTTCAGGTTCGACACCGTAACGCTCCATGATTTTCTGACCTTCAGACTTCTTGTTGCAAGAAGAAAACATCATCAAAGACAGCAAGATTATGATAATTGTAGATAACTTTCTCATTTGAAATTTAATTAGTTTAAAAAGGGGTGTCAACGGTGTTGACACCCCTTTATATTGAATTCAATTATTTCTATATAAATAATTAGTTCTTCTTAGCATTATTAAGTGTGCTACCAATTGTCATTGTTACATTCTGAGTGATTTCACCCCAGAGGTATGTAACCTTAACTGGAACATCCTTGATAACGAACTTACGGATTGCACCTGTACCAGCATTGTTGTAGTAGATAGCACCGTAACCGGCTGCCAAACCAGAACCTGCGACAGTAGTTCCATTAGTCTTATGGAGGTCATCTGCTGTTGTAGCGTATACTATATAAGCTGCATTACTTGAAAGAGTTACCATACCAGCATCTGTGCCAGGTATGAAAGTAAATCTAGACAGTATGTTAGCCTGCTTAACAGTCTGAGCAACACCGCCGGCAGTAATATCAGTCATACAATTTTCAAATGCTGTTTTATCAATAGCGATACCTGTTACTCCATAAGATCGGAAGAGCGTCGTGTA
>OBMA010001255.1_pt1 | contig 15516 bp, 6 predicted proteins | sample 1539141 | NCBI WGS metagenome assembly OBMA01 (sample SAMEA3991484, study PRJEB22521) | metagenome | biome: anthropogenic terrestrial biome; feature: sewage plant; material: raw primary sludge | place: Sweden | collected 2012-09-26 | reverse complement strand
TCCCTCACGCTACTTGGCTGGTTCAGCCTCTCGGCCATTGACCAATATTCCTCACTGCTGCCTCCCGTAGGAGTTTGGACCGTGTCTCAGTTCCAATGTGGGGGACCTTCCTCTCAGAACCCCTACTGATCGTCGGTTTGGTGGGCCGTTACCCCGCCAACAACCTAATCAGACGCATCCCCATCCCGTACCGATGAATCTTTGATCCCATTTGGATGTCTGCATGGGATAACATAGGGCATTACTCTTTCTTTCGAAAGGCTATTCCCTGGTATGGGGCAGGTTGGATACGCGTTACTCACCCGTGCGCCGGTCGTCATCTAAGTTAGCAAGCTAACTTAATGTTACCCCTCGACTTGCATGTGTTAAGCCTGTAGCTAGCGTTCATCCTGAGCCAGGATCAAACTCTCCATTGTATAATTTTTTATTTTCATAAAAATTCTACGAATCCGAAAACCCGTATAATCAATATAAGTTGTCTCTGTTTCAGAACGATTCTCCGTAATTCAAGTTTAAAAGCACCTTCTTCATTTCAAAATGACGGTTCGTTTCTTTTTGTTACCCGAGTACCAAACTTTAAGTTCAGCACTCGCTTCTTGTACTACTTCTCTGTCTATGTAAATCTTTTCAAAGAACTCTTTCTTTTGCCCTCGTGGGAAGTTCGTTCCCGAAAGCGGATGCAAAGGTACGACTATTTTCCGGAACTCCAAATCTTTTTCGGAAAAAGTTTCAAACTTCTGCAAAGTTTTCCACTTAATTTACAAAAATATCACCCATTCCTGACGCTCACATTATTATATACTGCCGGGACCTGAGGTATACGGAGTGAGAAGTGAGGAGTGCGGGGGAAACATCAGTGCGTAGGGGTACGTAGGGTGGAATGTAAAGTATATGCCGCGAGCCAGCAGGTTATTATTAATACATGTTATTATTATATATTATATATACTGACGGGCTCGCTCACAAGATAGGGTTTACTACATAGCCCTACGTAACCCTACGCATGATGCCTTTTCTTGCAAACCGTGCGGGGGTATTTCCACACCGTCGCGCGGGAAAAATTGCGCGTCGCCAAAAAAAATTATCCTTCAAGAATAAAAAATTTCCCTTCAAGGAAAATAAAATTGTGCAGACCATACAAAATTGGGAATTATTTCATATATTTGCGCTATTGAATATATCAAAATACCCGTCTATGAAAAAGTTTATGGTATTTATTTTCATATCCATATCAATTGGATATCTCTATTCTTGCAGCGATAACGACAATATTACTGGTAATGAAAACTCTCAAGACACATACGATGTGTCTGTGAACCATGTTGTCATCAATCAATTCTATGGGGGAACGAACAATAAGGGGACAGCTTCACATTGTTTTGCAGAACTATACAACTGTACTGAAAAAGACCAATCGCTTAACGGATGGAGTTTATGGTATAAAGGAGCAAAAAGCGATACGTTAAATACGAACGGATGGAAACATTTGTTACTTAAAGGCATCATTCCTGCGCACAGTTCTTTTCTGATAAGAGGTAATGAATATGCATGCAACAAGAAAGCTCATAATGTGCTAATAACAGACCCGGACCAAGAGTGGAATATCTACTTCAATACAAAAGGAATGACACTGCTGCTTAAAAGTGATACGACTTCGATAGGCGAGGATTCGACTGTTTTCAATAACACCACCCATAAACCGGTCATTTCCAACTATGTAGATATGTTGGCTATACATGGCAACGACCAGACAGCAGAAGATATTGTATCGCAATTCGAAGGTAATGCTACATATTCGCAATCATCTAAACGAAGTATACGAAGACAATACTTCCAGGATACAGACCTTAATGAAGCTGACACGGAAAACGGTGACTGTGTCACCATAGATTATTCTTCGACAGATTCAGCCTTCATTGCTTGGGCACGACCCAGAAATTCCACACAAGGGGCTTGGTACAGTAGTGATATGCCTGAGTATAAAGAATCTACTCAACTATATGATGATTCGATAAATGTATTGACTACTTCTATAACGACGAGTCCATACAGCAGCCACTCTTTCACGTGGCAGATGCCTCTGGAAGCCTCCGACGGAACTGTAACGATATCGAAGTCGCCGTCAATGACCAGTCAACTTACAATAACAGCAGAACGCACGATAAACGCAAAGAAAAGTGCAGCCGTCTTCAGGGCAGCGACCACGCTTCTGGATCCGGGCACTACCTATTATTACAAAATCACAAGTGGAAAAGCATATTCTCCCTTATACTCGTTTACCACGGGCTCAGAGGGAAGTTCTTTCACATTCCTCCACACATCCGACACGCAAAGTTCTACCGAAAAAGGATATATCACGTATGCCAACGCCCTTAGCATGGTAATGGAAACGTATAAGCCCCAATTTGTAATACAGACGGGAGACGAGGTGGAAACCAACTATTTTGAAGATGAATGGCGTTGGTTGATTAATAAGAATAAGACGACAATGGCTCAGATACCTTATTTTCCGACTGTCGGTAATCATGAGCAGACCATAATTTATCCTGCTACGGCATTCAGAGAACATTTTTCTGTACCGTCCAACACTTGTACGGATTCTAACGTAACCCCAGGTACTGCATATTCATTCGACTGGGGGAAAGTACACTTTGTGGTCCTCAACACTCAGGATAAGACAACTCTTCAGACACAAGCCGAATGGTTGCGAAATGATCTCAATAATTACAAAAACGGGAATATCATCGTCTGCATGCATCGCGGTGTTTATGATATCAGCGGTATTGTTACCGATATTTCATCCACTTTCGCTTCCATATTTGAAGAATACAACGTATCACTTGTGCTTTATGGGCACGACCACTGTTATATGCGTTCGGTTCAGAACAACAGTTGTAAAACTATTCATCTACAGACAGGTAGCAGTGGAATAAAGCAAACGGCTCCTGGCGTAAAATTACCTTCGTATACAGATATAATCGCTACCCCTGAACTGCCTACTTTCTCGGTGATAACCGTCAATTCTTCCGAGATAAAAGTACATACAGTGACGGTCAATGATACCGAAGGAATCACTCCACTAGAGGGGAACAGTTCGGTATTGAAGTCTACAGAATCAATGAATGTAGACTTCAGTATACCGCTGAAATAATAAGATACGTCTTATTTATTTGATATAATTCCGACTTTCCCTGATTTAACACCCTTGGATGTAGCTACAAGGGTTATCTTCCCTGCTTTCTCTTTAGTCTGGACAATCGCTGTGCACTGTCCAGAGAAGAGATGCATCTGAGGTTGCTGGAACGGATCGAGACTGCAAGGATCGCCATTGGCACTGGCACGGAAGATGCCTGCTCCACTTACATTAAACTTAACCAGACTACTGTCCATCGGACAGAGATTGCCGTCTTTATCTACCATTCTCACTGTGACGTAAGCCAAATCTTTACCGTCTGACTTCAATGTGCTGACATTTGATATCAGTTGAATATGGTCGGGTTTGCCGGCTGTCTTGACAATCTTTGTATCAGCAACATTGCCGTCTTTATCATAAGCCACCACCTTCAGTTCACCTGGTTCATACACAGCATCGTTCCACATCAGACGATAACGTTGCTGCAATGTTCCATCTGTACGTTTACTGATTTTGCCCTGACTCTTTCCGTTGATGAAAAGTTCAGCCGACGGATAATCGGTGTAGACGAATACAGGGGTTGCCTGCCCTTCACGTCCCGGCCATGTCCAATGGGGAAGTATATGAAGGGTATGTTCGCGAGTGTTCCACAGACTGCGATACAGATAGTAACGGTCTTTCGGGATACTAGCCAGGTCGATCATGCCGAACATACTGCTGTGATTGGGCCACGCATCCGTATCGTAAGGCGAGGGTTCGCCCAGATAGTCGAAACCAGTCCACACAAATTGTCCTATTACCCAACTATGGTCGTCTTGCATAGCGAAGTCGGCATCGGGGACGTTGCTCCAACTGCAATACTCTAAATCGTATGAACTACATTGATGGTCGGGATATGTGGCATCAGCTTTCAGTGTAACAGGAAACTTATATACACCTCGTGAACTGACGGTGGAACAGGTTTCACTGCCCAACACGACAGACTGAGGCAATTTGCCATAAGCCTCTTCGTACCGATTGACACGATAATTGAAGCCCGGCACATCCAGTTGGGCGGCAAACCCGTTGGACAGTACTGCCGAAACCTGATCCATCCCGCATGTCACGGGACGTGTGGAATCTTCGCGATGGCAGATATTCTGTAGGAATTGAGCCACCTTATATCCCTGTTTAGTCCACTGGGTAGGTACTTCATTGCCGATACTCCACATAATGACACAAGGGTTATTGCGGTAATGGCGCACCATGTTTACCATGTCTTTTTCCGCCCATTCGTTGAAATAACGATGATAACCGTTTTTACATTTGGCTACATCCCATTCGTCAAAAGGTTCAATCATCATCATGAATCCCATTTCATCACATAGCTGCACCAATTCGGGCGCAGGCATATTGTGGGATGTACGGATAGCATCGCATCCCATATCCTTCAACAGTTGCAACTGATGACGGAGAGCCGCCACGTTGACTGCAGCGCCAAGCGGACCGAGGTCGTGATGATTGCACACTCCCTTTATCTTACGAAGTTTACCGTTGAGATAAAAACCTTTGTCGGCGATAATTTCCACACTGCGGATACCGAAAGTTGTGTTATAACTGTCCACCTGTTTACCGTTCTTGCACAGCAGGGTGGTGAGGCGATAAAGGTTGGGCGTTTCAGGACTCCACAACTGAGGATTGTCTATAACAAAATTCTGATCGACGGGTTGTCCGTCTGGATTACATTCACTGGTCTTCTTAACAAGAACCTCCCTACCCTGCGGATCATAAACATGGTTTTCAATAGAAATCTTACTTGTGTCGATACCTTCCACTTCCGTCTTTACTCTTACTGAAGCGAAAGCAGCCTCCACATGAGGCGTAGTGACATAAGTTCCCCACACAGGGATATGTGTCTTATCGGTTACGATGAGATGTACATTGCGGTAAAGTCCTGCCCCGGGATACCAACGTGAGGATTCGGGACGGTTTTCGAGTTTCACATCCAGCAGATTGTTCTTTCCGTCAGCATTGAGCAACTGGGTTACATCACAATAGAACGAGTTGTAACCATAAGGCCAGAATATGGCTTCTTTACCATTTACACTAACATGCGCTTCACTCATGGCTCCGTCGAAAAGAAGGGTTACCGACTTGGCAGACCTATCGAAACCGTCGACATTGAAAGTCCGGGAATATTCGCCCTTGCCTACATACGGCAGTCCACCGGTACGTCCAGTCTTAACAGACGCTTTCTTTTCGTTGTTTTGCACCACGCGGACATTCTGAAGGTCGTAATCACGACTGAAAGGCCCACTGACAGCCCAGTCGTGAGGTATTGAGACGATCGTTTTTCCATTGAATGTCCAATTTCTCTCGAGTAAAGTCTCTGTGCGCTGGGCAAAAATTTGCCCAGACACACAGACGGTCAATAGTATAAACAGTAGTTTTTTCATATTCTATATTAAAGTCAATTCTTATTCAGCTGCGAAAGCGTCCATCGCCTCAGTGGGTTTCCCAGTTTCGTCAAAGGCGCCTTTTGCATAACTGTTCCAACTGCTATTGCTCTCCGGTTCCCAATAAAATACGCCTAAACAATAACTAATGGCTTTACTCTGCGTCATCAGTTCTGTAAGACATGCTTTTGCGGTATCGGCAGGCGTTTCATTCATACCTACTTCCGCTATCATCACCTCTTTTCCGTATTTTGTATTGATAGCCTTCATATTGGCTACGCATGATGCAACAGTACTTGTCCAGTCGCTCGTGGGATAAAGTGAAAATCCTAAGACATCATAGTCTACATTGTTATCTTTGAGTATGCCGGCCATCCAGTCGCTTGTCGATGCATCAAAACCATTATCAATATGCACAACAATCTTCGCCTTTGGGAACACAGCGCGGGCTGCTGCACTGCCGGCATTCAGGAAAGCGGCATAATTGGGGATATTTTTCTTATATGTCACATCGCCTTTGGTGACATCGTATGCAGCCCCACTGATGGTAGCATCTGTATCCCACAACATACCACTACGTGTTTCGTTGCCTATCTGTATCCACTCAGGTGTAATACCCTTTTCCTTCAGGGCACTGAGTATGTCGTTGGTATGATCGGCTATCGCGGTTTTAAGTTCGTCAACCGATTTGCCTTCCCAGGCTTTCGGTTTGTATTGCTGACCGGGATCTGCCCATGAGTCGCTGTAATGGAAGTCGATCATGATACGCATACCGAGGTTGTTGGCGCGGATGGCTTTAGCAAGCACATCCTGTTTTCCATTCCAACCGTCTGTCGGATTTACCCATACACGAAGGCGTATCGAATTGACGCCAAGGTCGCGTAACAGGGTGAGGCAGTCCATCTCTTTGCCGTTGGCATTATAGAACTTCTTTCCGCACTTTTCCATCTCAGTAACCCAGCTTGCATCTGCCCCCCGTGCGAAGCCCGTCATATCATAGGTCTTATCTGCGGGGAAAGATGGCGTATTATCGTCGCTGGCACATGACATCAGTGCTGTACTCAGCACTAATATCATTGTTGCAAATATATTCTTAATTTTCATAATTCTTATTATTTAATTGTTGTTAGTTATTACATTGTTTGTGCTAACGTTTGCACATCTTTATTTCATTGTATATGTCATGGTCTTCAAGTTGACCGTGAGCGTATACGTCCCTGCTCCCTGCGATTTCTCCATTCCGTCACCTTTATAATATAAAGTTCCGTCGCTTCCGCCGAAGAAGATATCCCATGAACCGTTGATATATATTTTTGCGCCCCATGAACAGGCACCGGCAAGCGTAACTTGGGCAGTATATTCACCAGCTGTACTAGTCGGAGTCATCTCTGTCATCGTCCAGTTGCCACCTGCATCACCTGTGGTATTGAAACCTGCATAATAGACATTGGTTACCTGTGTGACACTATATGTCTGTCCGCTCATAGAGACATCGAAGAGATAAAGTCCGGCTGTAGGTGCTGTGACATTACTGCCTCCGCCAGCCACAAGGGAACCGTTGGTGGCTGTGCCGCCATCCGCCATTCCGTATGCGCTGCTCCAATCGCCGGATGTTGTATAGAATTTATATCCCCAGAGTGAATTAACGTTCACCACACCTTCGTATGCTTTGGCATCTTCACTGTAGAGAGTAAGGAAATTGTCGAACGTCCAACTGCCACTTGTACCGTCGTCTACACCTGAGAGGTAAAGATACTTGCTTATTGCCACAGGAGCTACATAAGGTTTCTCGGCTGTACAAGTCCACTGCTTCGGATTCTTCAAATTCAGTGTGAGACTGTATGAGCCTGCTGCTGGTACAGTGACTGAAATATCACTAGCTGCAGAGCCGAAAGTGACAGCAGAAGATGTGCCGCCGAAACCTACTGTCGTAGATACGGCCTTGGTATCGTCTGTACCTGTATTATAGTTATACTGCGAACCAGCACCGCTTATCTTAATGGTCTTGGTACCAGCTTCCGTAGCTGTGAAGTCGAGTGTCCAGCGGTCACTGTCTTTATCGAATGTCATATCACCTGCGATGTCGCCGCTTACTGTCAATGAAGATATATATAGTGCAGACCATTCCTGGGCCTTCGTATCAACAATAGTGTAATAGCATCCCTTCTTACCAGGGAACCAGAAGTTCCATTTGCTGTCAGCAGAAGAGCACTTAAAGGCAGAATTGTCTTGCCCGAGATTACCCCATGTGGTATCATCACCTTCCATCAAATAGTAATTGTACCAGGCACCAGCGCCGAGGAATCCTTTGTATATGCCATCGGATGCTGCTGAATAAAGGGTATTTCCCGTATCCAACTTTTTACTGTCGAGGATGAAGCCTACGCTCATATCGATCGTATAGGCTGTGATATTCACTGGTACTACATTACTATACACCGGAGTCATATTATCTCCCGTTTTGACACTGAGTCGGAAATAGACAGGAGCGGCATTGCCTGCCGTCAGTCCCAGATTTTTTACCAAGGTATTGAGTTCTGCACCTGTATACGCTTTCGACAAAGCCGTTTCAGACGATTCCTGTATCGTGCCGGAGAAGTCGGATGACGCAGATGCCTGCAGAGTGGTCTGCAATATGTTAGGAGCTGACATACTGGCATCGCTCACTTTAAGTTCTGAACGAGTCCATGCCAATGAGAGAACTATTGTGCTACGCAAATCTTTTGTCAGCACTACATCAGAAGTTGTGGCGGTTAGCGCCCCACCCTCCGGAGATGACAGATATATGTTGTCGCCGTCTTTTTCACATGATGTCACTGCGAGGAGTAACATCATGAAGGCGAATATACTTTTTAATGTTTTCATATCGTTATGTCTTTGAGGTTTCATTAATAGTTTTCATTATAAAGGTTCGGGTTGGCGGTCAACTCGGTCTGAGGGATAGGATAATAGTTGTACTTGGAATTGACAGCTGCGCCGTCTTTCACGCCACCTTTCCACTGCCACAGATAATCGGCTGTAGTAAACTTACCATAACGGATAAGGTCTGTACGGCGGGTTCCTTCCATATAAAGTTCACGGGCACGTTCATCGAGTATAAAATCCTTGGTAAGATCAGATACGGCAATATTACCATCCTTATTGCCGTAAGCTCTCTCACGCAATGCATTGACATAACCGAGAGCTGTAGTCGTACTACCGCCTTCGCCACCGCGAACCACTGATTCGGCATACATAAGATATACATCAGCCAGACGGAACATCGGATAATCGATGGATGCGCCGAAAGATGCCGTGTTGGATGCAACAGAATCATTGTCGAGAAGATTCGTATACTTTGTCATCAGATAACCATTGGTCTGTGTGTCGATACCTGTATCAAGATACTGACTCTGACCATCGGTATAAAACATACCACGTTTATCTGCCGAAGGGAATAATTTGGTCAGTTCACCGCGCATACGGAACATACTCCATGCGCTCTCCACACCATAATCTTTAGGATTCTCAGACGAGTTACCGTCCACCTCTCCACAGACAAGGTACGTCGTAGCTCCCCATGACATGGTATGGGTGGCATCTACTGTAAGCGGAAATATAATCTCATTGGTACGCTTCTGGTTGTCTGCATTGAAAAGTTTCGAATAATCGCTTTCCAACGAGTAACCATCATTGATCACTTTATTACAATATGTGATACAGTCTGTATAATGTGCTTTACCTGTATATATCTCGGCATTGAGATACATCTTAGCAAGGAGAGTCCAGGCTGCAGCTTTGGTAGCACGGCCATATTCTGCCACACTGCGGTCCATCAGGTCACTGTCTATGGCTTTCAGTTCACTTTCAATATAAGAGAATATCTGTGACGAAGTGTAACGTGGCGGTGTAAAACTGCCGACAGCGTCACTGTCTGTCACAAACGGGATATTTCGGTACAAATCCATTGCATGATAATAAGAGAGTGCGCGCAAGAAGCGGGCCTCTGCTCTATATTGTTTCAAGAGTGTCTGATCTGACTCAGAGAACGAACTGATAGTAGCATCTGTAGCATTGCGCAGAAATTCGTTGGCATAAGAAATTGTCTGATAAATCAGATAATAAGTATCACTAACCCAAGGATCACTGGCATCCCATGTAAGATAAGAGAGGTCTTTCACCTTATCACCTTCAAGCCAGGTAGAAGCCATTTCGTCTGTACCGCATTCCTGCATATTGAAATAGCAGCGCATATAATCATAACCACTTGTCGTGGCGATGTCCTTATTTCCGCCACCTTTTTCCTGTCCGGCTATGACGTAAGATGCATAAATCTTAGCCAACACAGACTTATAATTGGCGGCTGATGTATATACATCCCCTGATGTTGTCTCTGTATGCGGAGTCTGATCCAGTTCGTCCACACAAGCGGTGGTACTGCCCAGCAGTCCTGCCGCTAATATCATTGTATATATAATCTTTTTCATTGTTTACTTATTTTATGGTGTTAGAAATCGAAACCTAGTGTCAATGAGTATGTACGCGGACGTGGATAGAACGACATGTCAACACCGCTTGCCACCTCTGGGTCAACTCCTGTGTATTTGGTTATAGTGAAAACATTCTGTACCATGGCACTGGCATGCATGCGGCACCATTTGCTGATGTTTCCAAAGTCGTAAGCCAGACTGAGGTTATCCATTTTCAGGAAAGAAGCATTCTCTACATAGTAATCGCTAAGATACTGACGGCTCTTGAAGCCTGTTGTCAGATAACTGCTACTCATGTTGTTCAACTGATAAGAATTGTACGAAACGGTACCGAAGGCTCCTGTATTCATCGCCATTCCATTATATAGATAGTTGCCTACATTGGCACGCAGACTTGTACTGAGAGTCCATTTCTTATATCTAAAAGAGGTACTGAATCCGAATATCCAGTGCGGTGCACGTGAATGATAGCGATAAAGGTCACTTGAATTGATTTCACCGTCACCGTTTAGGTCGGCATAAGCACCCTCGATAGGTTTACCGTTGGTATCATACAACTGATGATAAACATAGAACATATAAGGTTCGTAACCTTCTGTCAGCACCATCATCTGATAACTGTCTATCGCTGTTCCTACTAATGTATTCGTAGTAGAAGAACCTGCTACCAGTGACAGATTAGTCACTTTCATCTTCTGATATGTGGCATTGAAACTAACATTCCATTCCATATCTTTGGTCTGAAGAGGTATCGCATTAACCGTTGCCTCGAAACCATGACTGTTTACATTTCCGACATTCGTGGTAATTGTCTTATTGAAGTTGCTGCCCGCAGCAGATGGAACAGTAGCCAAAAGGTCTTTGGTCTTACGCGTATAGTAGTCGAAACTACCTGTGATTCGATTGTCTAAAAGTCCGAAATCGAAACCAAGATTATAAGATGTGGTGGTTTCCCATTTGAGATCACTCACATAAGCCTCCGGTCTGTATGTTGTGTAATAAGTATCACCAAACTGATATTCTGCTCCTGTCTGACTCTGTGTGTATACAGGCAGATAGTTGTAGTTGCCAATACCATCCTGCTGACCGGTGACACCATAACTCGCGCGTATCTTCAGATTGCTCAATATGGGATTATTCTTAAGAAACTTTTCTTCTGTCACACGCCATCCCAGGGCTACAGAAGGGAATGTACCCCAACGGTTGTCCTTTGAGAAACGGCTACTGCCATCTCGACGCATCGTAGCAGTAAGTAGATAGCGTGAATCGTAAGAATAGTTGATACGTCCATAATACGACAGCAGCACGTGGCGCTGATCAATGGCAGCAGTTGTACTTTGAGCAGCTCCCGCACAGTTGTATAAAGTATAGGCGTCTCTTTTGTTAATCCATTTCTGGAAATCATATCCGGCAGTAACCTCTATGTTACTCTTTATCTTATCCAGATATTTATTATAAGTTAAATATGTTGTGAGAAGTTTGTTTGTCAAAGTCTGTTTTCCGTATGTATAGTCAGCACCGCCACTTGAATAATAAGCGGCTGCCTCAGTGGGAACATAATAAGTAGACTTTCCTTCTGCATAATCATATCCCAATGTTGCATGGAATCGCAGATCAGGAAGGAAATGGAGTTTATAGTCCACATCAAAATTGCCAATGATGCGTTTCACTTTACCTTTTGATGTCGTCTGTTCGAGTGCGCCAAGCGGATTGAGTACGGCTCTCGTCACCGGAGTTCCTGTGGCATCGATAGCTTCTGTATATCCACCGAAACCTGTACTCCCTGAATATACAGGAAGTGTAGGATTGTATGTGGCAGCGCCCCATATAGCACTCTGATTAGCAAAACGGCTATTGTTGACAGATCCCTTCAAACTTAAGTTAAACTTAAGATAGTCATTAAAGAATGATGGTGAAAGTGTAACATTACCGGTGTATCGTGTAGCATTATCGGTTTTGAGGATACCGTCCTGATTGTAATAGCCTAGAGAAACACGGTATGGCAGGAATCCTGCTTCTCCTGAAATACTCAGGTTGTTGTCTGTACCGAAAGCAGTCTTATAGACCTGATCATTCCAGTCTGTATTAGCTGTTCCAAGCAATGCCTTCTGGGTAGCGGAACCTACTGTATTAATGACGTTCTTAAAATCGTCATAACTCAGCATATCAGCTGTCTTAGTACGTGTCTGAAGCGAATTGGTCGTCGTGAAACTTATCTTTACCTTATCTGATGTACCTTTCTTTGTCGTAATCAAAATGACACCATTTGATGCACGTGAACCATAGATGGCTGTAGAAGAAGCATCTTTGAGAATCGTCATACTCTCAATATCGTTAGGGTTGACAAGGCTGAGGAAGTTTCCACTACCGGCAATACTACCAGAGACTTCCAATGGCACACCGTCGATAACAATCAACGGGTCGTTTGATGCATTAAGAGATGCACCGCCACGGATACGGATGGTACTTCCATCTGTTGGTGAACCGCCTCCACTGGTAATCTGTACACCACTTACCTTGCCATTGATGAGTTGCTCTGCTGAATTGATCAAACCTCCATTAAAATCCTTACTCGTCACATTGCTTACTGAACCAGTAAGGTCGCTCTTGCGTTGTGTACCATATCCAATCACAACAACATCGTTAAGAACTTTGGCATCTGGTGTCATCTGTACCTTAACAATATGTGAAGACGGGACAGCTACAACAGTTGTCTTGTATCCAACAAAAGATATTTGTAATTCTTTCGTTCCACTAGGAACTGAAAGTGAGAAATTTCCATCAAAATCTGTAATAGTACCTGTCTTTAAACCTTTGGCCATGACAGTAACACCGATCATAGCTTCTTGTTGTTCATCGACAACGCTACCTGTAACTTTAATGGAGCTTGTCTGTGCCATAGCCGGAGAGAATCCGACGAACAAGATCAAGCAAACCAACATGCACAATGAGTGTGCAGTTTTTAAATTCAAGGTCTTTAAATTCATAATTAGTCGTTTTTAGTTATTCGTTATTATAGGTTTATTATTATATTATTAATAGGTATATCGTTAAAAGGTCTTTTGAAGGATTATGGTCATGCCCTGTCGTACCAATCCTGCTACAACAGGACAGACCTACCTCTTTTTGAAGATATGAAGCATTATGCTTAATTGGTTGCAAAAGTAATCGATTGCATAATTATATAAAAGTAGAGATTGGACAAATAAAGACAAAAAAAGGACATTGACTGTTTCAATGTCCTAAAAGGCTTATTTTATCGATGTTTCGGCTATTCTTATTGTTCTGAATATTGTCTTGGTGTTACTCCGAATTCCGCTTGAAAACATTTCGAGAAATACGAAGAATTGCTGAATCCGACCATATACATTACTTCAGCAACAGTAAATTTCTGTTGACCGAGAAGCATTGCTGCTTTTTTCATTCTTATATTTTTAATATATTCTACCGGCGTCTGTCCTGTCAACTGTTTCAGTTTACGGTAAACGAGTTTATTACCCATTCCCATCTGTTCACATAAAGAATTGACATTTAGTTCAAAGTCTCCTATATGGTCTTCTATCAAGGTTGTTATCTGTGAAAGGAATTTCTCGTCATCAGATACGGCCTCGATTGTCTTCGGCTCACTTATTGCCTCCATCCTCTCTTTCTTTTCTATCTGGCGATGTTTCTCAACTAGTTGAAGAGCTCTTTGCAACAGGATATTGGCATCAAAAGGCTTCACGAGGAAGGTATCTATACTTAACTTTATACTTTCCAGCTCAGTTCGCTTATCGTTCTTTGCCGTCAACATGATAATAGGTGTAGTAGACGTCGGAACATGATGACGTATTTGCTGACACATCTCCAGTCCATCCATCAAGGGCATCATCAAGTCGGTAATAATAAGATCCGGGGTGTGCGAAACGCATAATTTAAGTCCTTCTTTTCCGTTATTCGCACTAAGGCATTTGAAGTTATCTTTCAGTGTATCTTCTATGAAATCAACAACTTCCTTATTATCGTCGACTATTATTACTAGTGGCAACATATTATCAGTTACCATTTTGTTATTATCTGCTGTAATCTGAGAAGTTTCCAACTGTGATGCGGCATTCAGCGCAAAGGATAAAGTAACACAAGTTCCTTTGCCCTCAACGGATGTGATATCAAACGTACCACCATGAAGTTCTGTATATGCCTTTGCAAGATATAGACCGATACCTGTTCCCTCTTTTTTATCTTTGGTAGCAGAAGACTGAAAGAAACGCTGACTTACATAAGGTAAATCTTTTGACGGTATACCTATACCTGTATCCTTAACAGAAATAGAAATATTTGTATCAGTGACTTCAACAGTCATCGATACTTTTCCTCCCGCTTCTGTATATTTGGCTGCATTACTTAACAGATTCGTTAAAGCCGACTCTATCTTCAGTTCATCCAATTGCTGATAACAGGTTTCCACATTGGTATTAAACTCCGATGTTATTGACTTTTCACGAAACAGACCTTCTTCAAAACCAACGAATACCTTATGTGCCAATTCTACGAAGTCTACTCTACCAAGCATTAATGTTGAATTGACATTATTATCTACACGATCGAAATCAATCAATTGATGTATCATTGCGGTCAGTTTCATTGCATTGCGCTGTGCCAACTCCAGTTGTGGTTTCTGATTTTTGTCTTTTACTTCTATAAGCAATCTGCTAAGAGGAGCGATTATCATACTTAAAGGTGTCTTGAAATCATGGGATATATTAGTAAAGAAGTCCATTTTCTGTTTACTTTGCTCTATAATCCGTTCTTTTTCCATTCGTTCTAAACGTAGTCGGTTGCGCATACGATAGAAATTGATACACCATATCACCAAACTGCCTATCATAATGAAATATACGAATCTTGCCCACCATGACAAATACCATGGATAACGGATTGCGAATGGTATTAATAACGATTTTGACGGTTTCCCGTTCGCGTCCAATTTACAAATTTCAAGATTATACTTACCATAAGGCAGATTATTAAATGTGATATGATTGTTGTTCTGTGGCAAAGAGTTCCATCCTACATCAACACCTTTTAATCTGTAAACGAATCGATCCTTGTCTGTCTGCGTATAAGGGTAATCAGAAAATTCAAAAACCAGATGATTTTCATCTGATGCAAACTCCAGTCTGTCTGTAGACCTAAAGCTTTGACCGTCCTGGGCGAAACGCAATTCATTATTTACATATACAGCAACCAATTGCGGACGATTACCTGTCACATTTCTCCTGAAATTTTCAGGTGTTGTACTTATCAATCCGTCAACGCCACCAAGATATATATAGTTGGAACGATTATCATAGTACATACAAGTGAACGTACGGCTACTGCTATACATACGCCGGGCTGTCTTATGTCTTTTGTCAATGATCCATACACCATCTGTGGAACAAACCCATATTTCATTTTTCACTTCTGTCATTGCCGTTACTTCACTCTGGTTGAAGTT